>Ga0070731_10003516_pt1 | contig 14097 bp, 14 predicted proteins | sample Coa_R1_2_FD_66448 | JGI IMG/M metagenome (GOLD analysis project Ga0070731, IMG submission 66448) | Surface soil microbial communities from Centralia Pennsylvania, which are recovering from an underground coalmine fire - Coalmine... | ecosystem: Environmental > Terrestrial > Soil > Unclassified ... | reverse complement strand
CAGTTCGCACGTGCGCTGGATCACGCGCGAGATTCCCGCTTCGCCCACGAACATGTGGTGCGCTTCCTCGGTGAGCATGAAGCGCGTGGTGCGGGCGAGCGGATCGAATCCCGACTCGGCGAGCGCCTTCAGCTGGAACTTGCCGTCGCGGTCGGTGAAGTGCGTGAACATGAAGAATGCGAGCCAGTCGGGCGTGCGCTCGTTGAAGGCGCCGAGGATGCGCGGATTGTCCGCGTCGCCGGAACGCCGTTCGAGGAGCGCCTCGGCCTCTTCGCGGCCGTCGCGGCCGAAGTGGCGGTGCAGGAGATACACCATCGCCCACAGGTGGCGGCCCTCTTCGACATTGATCTGGAAGAGGTTGCGCAGGTCGTACATGCTGGGCGCGGTGAGCCCGAGGTGGCGTTGCTGCTCGACCGACGCGGGTTCCGTGTCGCCCTGCGTGACGATGATGCGGCGCAGGTTCGCGCGATGCTCGCCCGGCACTTCCTGCCAGGCGTCTTCGCCGAGGTGGTCGCCGAAGTGGATCTTGCGTTCGTCGGCGCCGGGTGCGAGGAAGATGCCCCAGCGATAATCCGGCATCTTCACGTAGTCGAAGTGCGCCCAGCCGTCGGATTCGACACTCACCGCGGTGCGCAGGTAGACGTCGTACGCATGCGAGCCCTCGGGCCCCATCTCGCGCCACCAGTCCACGAAGTTGGGCTGCCACTGCTCCAGCGCGCGCTGCAACGCCCGGTCGCCGGCGAGGTTCACGTTGTTGGGGATCTTCTCGTTGTAGTCGATGCTCATACGCGATCCCAATCGAATGCAGGCTTCACGCCCTTGCCGTACACCTTGAGCGCGCCCTTGTCGCCCACGGCGTTGGGCCGCTGGAAGATCCAGTTCTGCCAGGCCGTGAGTCGCCCGAAGATCCGAGTCTCCATGGTCTCATGGCCTCCGAACCGGAGGTTCGCTTCCATTCCGGTGAGCGCATCGGGCGACATCGAGGCGCGCTCCTCGATGGCGATGCGAATCTCGTCGGCCCAGTCGATGTCGTCGGGCGCGGTGGTCACGAGGCCCAGCGCGAACGCCGCCTTCGGGTCGAGCGGATTGCCGATGTGCTCGCGCACGGCGCTGAGGGTTTCGTCATCGTCGTAGAAGCGTTGCGCCAGGCGCGAGCGGCCGTTCACCATCGGATACGCGCCGAAATTCATCTCCGAGAGCGTGATGGCGGGCGCACCCTTGGGCGCGTCGAGCATGTAGGCGCGGTCGGCGGCGAAGGCGAGCTCCGCGAGCGTGCCCGCGAAGCACGAGCCCGGCTCGATGAGCGCGTAGAGCGTGCGCGACGACACGTCGAGGCGTGCGAGCGTGCGGCGGATGAATCCGATCACCTCGCGTACGAATCCGTTCGCCGATCGCGCCTTGAGGGTGGCGTCGCAGGCGAGCACGTGGGCCGCGTCGCCTTCCGTCTTCAGGATCCAGGTGCCGACCTCCAGCTCGTTGGTGCGCATGGAGAGGATCGCGTCGTCGAGCTCGCGGGCCATGGCGAGCGGCCACCACGCGGCGCCGGCGGCTTCGATCGCCTCGATCTGCGTCGCCTGGGGCGAAGATGGCGCCCTCACGGTGAAGGTCGCGAGGCGCCGCGCGCGGTCGATGGAGACCTTCACGTGCGAGTACTCGAGGCCATCCTCGACGTCCGCGCGCCCGAGCGGCGTGAGCGCCACCGGCTTCGCGTCCGCCTGGCGCCCGATGGATTCGGCCACCTTGTCGGCGCGCTCCCTCACGGTCGCCGCGAATTGCGCGGGCTTGGCGATCGCGTCGACGAGCTTCCAGTCGAGCGCGCGCTGCCCGCGCACGCCTTCGGCCGTCGTGCAGAAGATGTCCGCGTGATCGTGCCTCACGTGGCGCTTGTCGGTGATTCGTGTGAGGCCGCCCGTTCCCGGCAGGACGCCGAGGAGCGGAACCTCGGGCAGGGACACCGCCGAAGAGCGGTCGTCCACCAGCACGATCTGGTCGCAGGCGAGCGCGAGCTCGTAGCCGCCACCGGCGCAGGTGCCGTTGATCGCGGCGATGAATTTCAGCCCCGAGTGGCGCGAGGAATCCTCGATGCCGTTGCGCGTCTCGTTGGTGAACTTGCAGAAATTCACCTTCCACGCATGGCCCGACGACCCGAGCATGAAGATGTTGGCGCCCGAGCAGAAGATGCGGTCCTTGGCGCTGGTGACGATGACGGCGCGGACTTCGGGATGCTCGAAGCGGATGCGATTCAGCGCGTCGGCGAGCTCGATGTCCACGCCCAGGTCGTAGGAATTGAGCTTGAGCTTGTAGCCGGGCACCAATCCGCCGTCCTCGGCCACGTCCATGGAAAGCGTGGCGATGGCACCGTCGAAGGAGAGCTTCCAGTGGCGGTAGCGGGACGGATCGGTGCGGAAGTCGACGCGCGGAGTGGATTCCATGCCTTATGATGCCTCAACATGATCGCGAGCCTGCCACCCCCACCGGGCGAACGGTTCAACTTCGCCCAGCACCTTCTCGAGCGCAACCGGACGCGCGCGGGGAAGGCCGCCTACATCGACGACCAGGGCATCTTGAGCTACGGCGAGCTCGACGAGCGCGTGCGCCGGATGGCGTCCGCCCTGGTCGCGAAAGGGCTGCGCCGCGAGGAGCGCGTGCTGCTCCTCATGCACGACAACAACGACTGGCCCGTGGCATTCCTGGGCGCCCTCTACGCCGGCATCGTCCCGGTCGCCGTGAACACACTCCTTTCGGGCGACGACTACGCTTACATCCTCTCGCATTGCCGCGCGCAGGCGGCGCTCGTTTCCCCGGCGCTGTTGCCGGTGCTCGAGAAAGCCATGGCCCAGGCGCCCCACGAGGTGAAGTTCACGTGGGCATCGCCGTTGAACGCGGAGATTGCCGGGCATGAGCCGATGGCGGCGTCCGCGCCGACGCGCTGCGACGACATCGCGTTCTGGCTCTACTCGTCCGGTTCGACGGGGCGGCCCAAGGGCACGGTCCACACGCAGGCGAATCCTTATTGGACCGCCGAGCTCTACGGGACGCGCGTGCTCGGCATCCGCGAGGCGGACCTGTGCTTCTCCGCCGCGAAGCTCTTCTTCGCGTACGGCCTCGGCAACGCGCTCACGTTTCCGCTTTCGGTCGGCGCATCGGTGCTCCTCATGGCGGAGCGTCCCACGCCGGACGCGGTCTTCAGGCGCTGGACGGAGAAGAGGCCCACGATCTTCTTCGGCGCGCCGACGGGCTACGCGGGCATGCTTGCATCGCCGAAGCTGCCGAAGCGCGACGAAGTGGCGCTGCGACTGTGTTCGTCGGCGGGCGAGGCGTTGCCGAAGGACATCGGCGAGCGGTTCACCAGGCACTATGGCTGCGAGATCATCGACGGCATCGGCTCCACCGAGATGCTGCACATCTTCATCTCCAACGCGCCGGGACGCGTCGCCTACGGCACGACGGGCTTGCCGGTTCCGGGATACGACATCGAGCTGCGCGGCGAAGACGGGCACACCGTGGCCGACGGCGAGATCGGCGACCTCTACATCCGCGGCCCGAGCTCCGCGCTCTTCTATTGGGGCAACCGGACCAAATCCTGCGAGACCTTCCAGGGCGGGTGGACGCGAAGCGGCGACAAGTACCAGCGCGACGCCGGGGGCAACTACGTCTACGCGGGGCGCAGCGACGACATGCTGAAGGTGAGCGGGCAATACGTGTCGCCGTTCGAAGTGGAGGCCACGCTGGTGAAACATCCCGCGGTGCTCGAAGCCGCGCTGATCGGCGTGCCCGACGAGGACGGCCTCACGCGCTCGAAGGCGTTCGTGGTGCTGAAGCCGGGACAATCGCCGTCGGAATCGCTCGAGGCGGAGCTGAAGGCCTTCGTGAAGGGCGAGCTCGCGCCCCACAAATATCCGCGCATGCTCGAGTTCATCGCGGAGCTTCCGAAGACCGCGACCGGCAAGATCCAACGCTTCAAGCTGCGCGAGCGCGAGGCCTCGAAGGCGCGCCGGTGACGGAACCGCGATACGCCGGGATCGCGTGGGGCACGCGTTCCGCCCGCATCGAATACGAATGGGTGGGCGAGGGCGCCCGCACGATCGTCTTCCTCCACGAGGGGCTCGGCTCGTGCGCGATGTGGCGGGATTTTCCGGCGAAACTCTGCGCGGCCCTCGGCATGCGCGGCCTCGTGTACTCGCGCCCGGGCTACGGCAAGTCCACGCCGCGGTCGGCCGACGAGCGCTGGCAGCCGGATTTCATGCATCGCCAGGCGCACGAGGTATTGCCCGCATTCCTCGATGCGATCGGTGTGGGCGGGCCCGTGTGGCTCTACGGGCATAGCGACGGCGGCTCCATCGCGCTGCTCTTCGCGGCGAAATTTCCCGCGCGCACCGCGGGATTGATCGTCGCGGCGCCGCACATCTTCGTCGAGGACCTGTCGGTCGCGAGCATCGAGAAGACGCGGCTCGCCTATCTCGAGACGGACCTGCGCGACAAGCTCGGCCGCTATCACGACGACGTGGATTCGGCCTTCTGGGGCTGGAACGACATCTGGCTCCATCCGCCGTTTCGCGGATGGAACATCGAGGGCGAGATGGCCGCGATCACCGCGCCGGTGCTCGCGGTGCAGGGACTCGACGACGAGTACGGCACGATGGCGCAAGTCAACGGCATCGCGAAGGCGGTCAAGCACGCGCAGCTGCTAGTCCTCGCCGATTGCGGCCATTCGCCCCACCGCGACCAGCCCGAGGAGGTGATCCGGGCGGCGGTGGAGTTCGTGCGATAACATGTCACAACGGCTGGGAGGCCCCATGAAGCGTTCGATAATCGCACTGGCATTCGCCGTATTGCTGTTTCCGCTTCAATCGATGGGACAGGCCAAGCTCAAGGTGGGTCTCATGCTTCCCTACTCGGGAACCTACGCGGCCCTGGGTGACGCCATCGAGAAGGGATTTCGTCTCTACCTCGCGGAGCAGGGCGGCAGGATCGCCGGGCGCGAGGTCGAGTTCGTGAAGCTCGACGACGAGAGCGATCCGGCGAAGGCGACCGACAACGCCAACAAGCTCGTGAAGCGCGACAACGTGGACGTGCTGGTCGGCACGGTGCATTCGGGCGTCGCGATGGCGATGGCGAAAGTCGCGAAGGACAACGGGACGCTCCTCATCATTCCCAACGCGGGCGCCGTCGCCGTGACCGGTCCCATGTGCGCCGAGAACATCTTCAGGAGCTCGTTCTCCAACTGGCAGCCGGGCTATGCGATGGGAGAAGTCGCGGCCAAGCGCGGTGCGAAGAAGGTCGTGACGATCACGTGGAAGTACGCCGCGGGCGACGAGAGCGTGGGCGGCTTCAAGGAATCCTTCGAGAAGGCGGGCGGCCAGGTCGTGAAGGAATTGTCGCTGCCGTTCCCGAACGTCGAGTTCCAGCCGTTGCTCACGGAGATCGCCGCCATCAAGCCCGACGCGGTGTACACGTTCTTCGCGGGCGGAGGCGCCGTGAAGTTCGTCAAGGACTACGCGGCCGCGGGCCTCAAGGACAAGATCCCGCTCTACGGCGCGGGATTCATCACCGACGGCACGCTGGAAGCGCAGGGCGCCGACGCGCAAGGCCTCCTTACCACGCTGCACTACGGCGACGGGCTCGACGTGCCCAAGGACAAGACGTTCCGCGCGGCGTACGCGAAGGCCTATGGCGCGCAGCCCGACGTCTACGCCGTACAGGGCTACGATGCGGCGCAGATGCTCGCGATCGGGCTGAATGCCGCGGGCGGCGACGTTTCGAAGAAGGCGGAGATCGCGAAGGCGATCGTCGCCGCGAAGATCGACAGCCCGCGGGGAACGTTCACGATCGGCGCGAACCACAACCCGGTGCAGGACATGTACCTGCGCCAGGTGGTCGGCAAGGACAACAAGGTGATCGGCGTGGCGACGCCCGCGCTCGCCGATCCGGGCCGCGGCTGCAAGATGTGAGGAATGGATCTCGCGACGTTCCTCGTCCAGTGCCTTAACGCGCTGCAGTACGGGCTGCTGCTGTTCCTCGTCGCCTCGGGGCTCACGCTCATCTTCGGCGTGATGGGCGTCATCAACCTCGCGCACGGAAGCTTCTACATGCTGGGCGCGTACATGGCCTACGCGCTGGCGCCGGCCTTCGCCAATCTCGGCGGCCTGGGATTCTTCGCGACGCTCGCGGCCGGCGTCGTGCTCGCCGTGGTCTTCGGCTACCTGCTGGAGTGGGCGTTCTTCTCCTTCCTCTATGAGCGCGACCACCTGCAGCAAGTGCTGATGACCTACGGGCTGATACTCGTCTTCGAGGAGTTGCGAAGCCTTGCGATGGGCGACGACGTGCACGGGGTGGCCGCTCCGGCGTGGCTCTCGGGGAGCATTCCGCTCGGAACGCTCATGGCCTATCCCGTATATCGCCTCTTCATCTCGGGCGTGTGCGTGCTCCTGGCGCTGGGCCTCTACGCAGTGATCTCCCGCACGCGCCTCGGCATGATGATCCGCGCCGGCGCCTCGAATCGCGAGATGGTCTCGTCGCTCGGCGTCGACGTGAGGCAGCTCTTTCGCGTCATGTTCGCGGCGGGCGTCGCCCTCGCGGCGCTCGCGGGAATGCTCGCCGCGCCCGTCTCGTCCGTCTATCCCGGCATGGGAAACCAGGTGCTCATCATCTGCTTCGTCGTGGTCGTGATCGGCGGCATCGGCTCGATTCGCGGCGCGCTCGCGGCGGCGCTGCTGGTTGGCGCCGTGGATACGTTCGGCAAGGTGTTCTTCCCGCAGGCGGCGGGCGTGCTCGTGTACGTGCTGATGGCATTGGTGCTGCTCTGGAGGCCCGGCGGCCTCTTCAAGGCCACATGAGCGCCCGCGCGATCCGCATCGCCGTCTTCGTCGCGGCGGCGCTGGCCCTCGCGCTGTTTCCGCTCGTGGGCGGCAAGTTCGGCGTGGACTTCGTGACGAAGATGATGGTGTTCGCGATCTTCGCGCTCTCGCTGGAACTCCTGGTGGGCCAGGCGGGGCTCGTGTGCTTCGGGCAGGCCGCGTTCTTCGGAATCGCGGCCTATGCGACGGTCCTCGCGACGCCAAGGACAGGCGCCGCGTCCGTCTGGTGGCTGCTTCCAGCGGCGCTCGGCGCGAGCGGGCTCTTCGCGCTCTTCATGGGCGCGCTCTCGATCCGCACGCGCGGCGTGTACTTCATCATGGTCACGCTCGCGTTCTCGCAGATGGCGTACTACGTCGCGCACGACACGCCCCTGGGCGGCGGCACCGACGGCATCTACCTCGACTACACGCCGGCCCTCGGGATCGCGGGAACGCCGCTGCTCGACCTCGGCAAGCCGTGGCCGTTCTACTACTTCGTGCTCGCGATGCTGGTCGCCGTCTTCGTCTTCCTCGGCGCGATCCTCCGGTCCCGCTTCGGCCACGCCCTTGCCGGCATCCGCGTGAACGAGCAGCGCATGCGCGCGGCGGGTTTCTCGACCTATCCCTACAAGCTCGCGGCCTTCGTGCTCTCGGGGCTCGTCGCGGGTTTGGCGGGATTCCTCTTCGCGGTGAAGGACGGCTTCGTGAATCCGGAGCTCATGGGATGGAATGTCTCGGGCACGGTGCTGATGATGATCATCCTGGGAGGCATCGGCCACTTGCGCGGCGCGGTGATCGGCGCCTTCGCGTTCTCGCTCCTCGAGGAGTTCTTCAAGCTCGACTCGGTGTTCGGCGACTTCGCGAAGCACTGGCACCTCGGCGTGGGTCTCGCGATCATCGCGTGCGTGGCGGCGATGCCTCATGGAATCGCTGGGGGGCGCCTTCGGCGCGCTACAGCCAGCAACACAGAGGACGCAGAGGTCCACAGAGGAAAACCTTGAATAGCTTGGCACTCAGGGGCGAGCGGCTCACGAGGAAATGGGGTGGAGTCGTAGCATTGGATGGCGTTTCGATCGCTTTGCATCGCGGCGAGATCCACGCGCTGATCGGGACCAACGGGGCCGGCAAGTCCACGCTCGTGAACGTGCTCTCCGGCGAGATCGAGGCTTCCTCGGGCTCCGTCGAGCTGGGCGGCGTCGACGTGACGCGATGGACCCAGCCGCGGCGCGCGAGGGCGGGACTGGGGCGCAGCTACCAGCGCAGCACGATATTTCCGCAGTTCACGGTCCGCGAGAACTGCCGGCTTGCGGCGCAGGCACGCTTCCAGCGTCCATGGCGCTGGTGGTCGCCGGCGTCGGCGGACGAGCCGACGCACCGCGTATCGCGCGACGTCGCGCGGCGCGTGGGCCTCGGGGAAGCGCTTGATCGCGAGGCCGGAAGCCTTTCCCATGGAGAGAAGCGCCAGCTCGAGATCGCGATGTGCCTCGCGACCGATCCCCAGGTCTTGCTCCTCGACGAGCCGCTCGCGGGCATGGGCGCCGAGGAAAGCGAGCGGATGCTGGCGCTGCTCGCCGGCTTGCGCGAAGGCCACGCCATCCTCCTCGTCGAGCACGACATGGATGCCGTATTCCGCATCGCCGATCGCATCACGGTCCTCGTGGATGGCGCGGTGATCGCCTCGGGCACGCCGCGCGCCGTGCGCGACAATCCGGGCGTGCAGACCGCGTACCTGGGAGGCGCGGCATGAGCGCGGGCGGGGCCTTTCTCGACGCGCGCGGAATCCACGCATGGTACGGATCGAGCCACGTGCTGCATGGGGTGGATCTCGCGATCGCCGCCGGCGAGACGGTGGGCCTCCTGGGGCGCAACGGGATGGGCAAGACCACGCTCATCCGTTCGATCCTGGGCCACGTTCGGTCGCGCGAGGGGCGCATCACGATCGCGGAACGGGACGCATCGCACGCGGCGCCGCATGATGTCGCGCGACGCGGCGTGGCCTATGTTCCCGAGGGACGCGGTATCTTTCCCAATCTCAGCGTTCGCGAGAACCTCGTGATGGCGGCGCGGGCGGGCGCATGGACCCTCGATCGCGTCCTCGCTTCGTTCCCGCGTCTCGCGCAACGCCTGCCGCAATCCGGATCGCAGCTTTCGGGAGGGGAACAACAGATGCTTTCGATCGGACGGGCGCTCATGACGCAGCCGAGGCTCGTCATCCTCGACGAGGCTACAGAGGGACTCGCGCCGCTCATCGTGAACGAAGTCTGGCGCGTGATCGGCGAGATCCGCGCGGCCGGCATCGCGACGCTGATCGTGGACCGGGACTACGGGCGCGTGGCCGAGAACGCTTCGCGCCTCGTGGTGATGCAGAAAGGACGCGTCGCCCTCGAAGGCGCGTCGGCGGCGTTGCTCGCCGGCGGCGAGCTCGCGTCACTGCTCGGCGTATGAGCGAGCGCACCCAGGTCGGAATCGTCGGTGCCGGGCCCGCGGGGCTGTTGCTCGCGCACTTGCTGCACCGGGCCGGCATCGAGTCCATCGTGATCGAGACCCGCACGCGCGCCGAAGTCGAGGGCACGATCCGCGCCGGCGTCCTCGAGCAGGGCACCGTGGACATGCTCACCGAGGCGGGCGTGGGCGAGCGCCTTCATCGCGAAGCCTTCTTCCACCGCGGCGTGTACCTGCGCTTCAACGGCGAGACGCACCACATCGACATGCAGGAGCTCACCGGCGGCAAGCGCGTCACGGTGTATGCGCAGCACGAGGTGATCAAGGACCTGGTGAAGGCGCGGCTCGATGCGAAAGGCGACGTGCGTTTCGGCGTCGCCGACGTGAAGCTCGAAGGCATCGATTCGTCGCGCCCCGCGATCGTCTTCACGCAGGATGGCGAGGCGAAGCGCATCGAGTGCGATTTCATCGCCGGCTGCGACGGGTCCCACAGCATGTCGCGCCATTCGATCCCTCCGGGCGTGCTCACGCGCCACGATCGCGTCTACCCGTTCGGCTGGTTCGGGATCTCGGTGGAGGCGCCGCCCTCGTCCGACGAGCTGATCTACGCCTCCCACGATCGCGGTTTTGCGCTGGTGAGCACCCGCGCGCCGATGCTTCAGCGCCTATACCTGCAATGCGACCCCAACGACAAGGTCGGGAACTGGTCCGACGACCGCATCTGGACGGAGTTGCGCAAGCGGCTCGAGACGAAGGACGGGTGGGTGCTCGAGGAAGGCCCGATCGTCCAGAAGATCATCGTGGGAATGCGAAGCGTGGTGGTGGAGCCGATGCGGCACGGGCGTCTTTTCCTCGCGGGAGACGCCGCGCACGTGGTGCCGCCCACCGGCGCGAAGGGGCTGAATCTCGCGGCGGCCGACGTCCGCGTGCTCGCGAGGGCGTTCGATGCGTTCTACCGCCGCGGCGACGAGGCGGGCCTCGAGGGCTATTCCGCTACGTGCCTGCGCCGTGTGTGGAAGGGGCAGCGCTTCTCGTGGTGGATGACCACGATGCTGCATCGCGCGGACACCGACACGTCGTTCGACCGCAAGCGGCAGCTCGCGGAGCTGGACTACCTCACGACGTCGCGCGCGGCGATGACGTCGCTCGCAGAGAACTACGTAGGGCTTCCATTCGACGACCGATAGCGCTTCTCATCTCGAAGGTCCCCTTCACCGGGAACCAGCTGCTTTCGTTCGAGGCAAACCCCACGACGCTCTGGTCCTGGAACCGCAGGACCGCCGTGAGCGTGAATCCGGATTTCGAGAGATACGAGAACATGCATGCGTCGGCGCCGATCGGGAAATCCGCGAATCGGGGCCGCTCGGGATGGCTGCTCGCCTTCGAGCCTTCGCCCACGGAATGCCATTCCACCGTGCTGTCCTGGTGGAAGTGGTGCTCGTGGGTCTCGCCCTTCGTCGGACCGTCGGTCCAGGTAAGGCGGATCGTCTTTCCGCGAAGCGGCGCGTAGGAATTCTCGAACGCCGCGTGCAGATCCTGCATGGCTTTTCGCATGCCTTTACGATCGTCCCCGGCGCCCGCCGCGGCCATCGGACGCCTTCCACCCCGCGCGTAGGCCGCTGCCTACGGATTCCTCGGCAGCATGAGCAGGCTGCCGGTGCCATGGGCGAGCAGCTTGCCGGCGGCGTCGGTGAGTCTCGCTTCGGTATAGGCGACCCGCCGGCCGGCGTTGATCACGCTGCCGACCGCGGTGACCTCGCCCGTTTCGAGCGTGATGGGCCGGATGTAGTTGATGCGGATGTCGAGCGTCGTGAACGATTGGTCCACGTCGAGCAGCGTGAGGTTCGAAAGCGCCATCGCGGTATCGAGGATGGCCGCGGTCCATCCGCCGTGCATGGAGTTGAGCAGGTTGTAGCCGGCCGCATTGGGCGTGCCGCGCACGGTGACCGATCCGCGCACCGCCGCCGCGATGCGAAAGCCGAGCGTGATGCCGATCGGGAGTTGCGCATATTCGCCCGAGAGGATGCGCTGCAGGTAATCCAGTCCCGTGCCGGAACGTTCGGACGAAGCGACGAGCGGCGGACCCGCCTCGTTCACAGGATTCCCTCGAGCAATTGCACCTCGACGCTCGTGCCGGCCTCGACGTTGCCCACGTCGTCGCCGAGGATGATGAAGCAGTTGGCGTCGCTCATGGACTTGAGGATCCCCGAGCCCTGTTCGCCCGTGGGTTTCACGGTGAGCGCGCCATCGGGCGCCTGCGCGAGAATGCCCCGCTGGAACTCGGTGCGGCCAGGCGCCTTCTTGAGCGCCGAGGTGCACGTCGCCCGGAATGTCGGCACCGGCTCGACAGGATTCGCGCCCATCAGCTCGAGAAGCGCGCTGCGGACGAACTGGTAGAACGTCACCATCACCGAGACGGGATTGCCCGGCAGGCCGAAGAAGTGGGCCGGCCCGATCTTGCCGTAGGCGAGGGGACGCCCGGGCTTCATCGCGATCTTCCAGAACACCACTTCACCGAGCTTGCCCAGCATCGATTTCACGAAGTCGGCTTCACCGACCGACACCCCGCCGCTCGTGATCACGACATCCGCGCTGGCCGCCGCCTGCGCGAACGCACGCTCGATCAAGTCCGGATCGTCGCGGACCACGCCCATGTCGAGAACCTCGCAACCCAGGCGCGTGAGCATCCCATGGAGCGTGTAGCGATTCGAATCGTAGATCTCGCCTTCGCCCAGCGTCGTGCCGATGGACTTCAACTCGTCGCCGGTGGAGAAGAACGCCACGCGCAGCGGCCGGTACACGGACACTTCTCCGATGCCCAGCGATGCGATGAGGCCGAGCTCCGCGGCGCGCACGATGCGTCCGCGCTTCAGCGCGAGCGATCCGGCCTTCAGGTCCTCGCCGGCCTGGCGCACGTTCTGCCCGGTCTTCTGGCCCGCGGCGAAGGTGATCGACTTGCCGTTCGCCTTCGCGCGCTCCTGCATGACGACGGTGTCGGCGCCTTCCGGCACAACGCCGCCCGTCATGATGCGAACGCATTGGCCCGCGGCCACCTTCCCGGAGAAGGGTTTGCCCGCGAACGACACGCCGATCTCCGTGAGCGTCGCATCTCCGGCCGCCAGGTCCGCGCCTCGCATGGCCCAGCCGTCCATGGCCGAGTTGCGATGCGAGGGCACATTCACGGGCGAGGTCACGTCCTCGGCGAGCACGCGCCCCAGCGCCGAGCGCACGGGGACGCGCAGCACGCCCGTCACGGGATCGAGGAACTGGTGGATGAAGGCGCGCGCCTTCGCCACCGGCATCGAGTTCGGGTCGTAATCGTCGGCGCAGGAGGCCTGCGTGATCGTCAGCGTTGTCGTGTTCATGCGGTGCCCAGCGGGATGGTCTCCAGGGAAGTAATCTTACCGTCGGCGGCGACTTCGAGGAGCGTGAGCTCGCGCATCACGTCCTCGTACTCTCCGGGCAATGCATCCCTGGTCTCCTCGAGCGCGCGCTCCACGATGGCGAGGTCGCTGTCGCGCGCCACGGTGATGTGCGGTTCGTAGGGGATGTCGCGTCGAAGGTGCGGCTGCAGCGATCGCGTATAGAGCGCGTCGTGCAGCGCCTTGATGGAGGCCGCGCCGCGCGAGGCCATCAGGAAGACGAATTCGTTCGCGTGCATGCGCGGCCCGCGGAACGTGACTGGAATGGCGGGCCAGCGGGCCGCCACGCGCCGAACGTGGGTCCCGATCTGGAGCGCGGTGAGCGCCGCCGGAAACGGGAACACCAGCGTGAGGTGCGCATCCACGAGGTGCGAGGTGGAGTCGTAGCGCTTGCGGAGCGCCTCGACGCGATCCATTCCTTCGAATGCGGGAAACCACGAGAGCGCGAAGCGGGGCAGCGGGGGCCGCGGAAGAGGGAGCCGGCGCCCCACGGCGTCAGCCGCGCGGCTCGAGGCTCGCGAGCTCCTCGCGCGTGTTGATGTTGAGGAACGCGTCGGCCACGTCGTCGAACGGCACTTCGACGACGCGAAGCGCGCCGTACCATTTGTCGATCTTGCGCTGGCCCGAGGAGAGGAAATCGCGCAGCGACGCGTGCACGCCGCGCCGCATGAGGGAGAACACCGGGTGCGCCTGGTCGCCCGTCTTCGCGACGGCGAGCTCCGCATCCTCGCGGTCGAGCGCGGCCCGCAGTCGCGCGACCAGGTCGAGCGGCAGGAAGGGAGAATCGCACGGCACGGTCACGACGAGCGAGCCCGAGGCGTGCGCGAGGCCCCTTTCGAAGCCGGCGAGCGGCCCGGCGAAACCCTCGATCTCGTCGGCGATCACGCGATGGCCGAAGCGCGCGTACGCCTCGGGATTGCGATTCGCGTTCACGAGGAGCTCGTCCACCTGCGCAGCGAAGCGCTCGATCACGTGCGCCACCATCGCCTTGCCGCGGAAAGGCTGCAGCCCCTTGTCCACGCCGCCCATGCGGCTGCCCTGGCCGCCGGCGAGCACGAGACCGGTGACTTCGGGCTTTCGCGGCGAGGTCATGCGGCGGGGACCACCCGGGCCGCACGAACGAGGCGATGGGCGCCGGTGAAGAGCAGGTAATGCTTGCCGACCGCGCGCCCGATCATCGTGATGCCGACCTGGCTCGCGACGTCGTAGCCCATCTTGGTGAGCCCCGAGCGCGACACGAGCACCGGGATCCGCATCTGCGCGGCCTTGATCACCATCTCGGAGGTGAGGCGCCCTGTCGTGTAGAAGATCTTGTCGCCGCCGTCGATGCCTTCGAGCCACATCCAGCCCGCGATCGCATCGACCGCGTTGTGGCGGCCCACGTCCTCGACGAAGGT
>Ga0070731_10003515_pt1 | contig 14100 bp, 9 predicted proteins | sample Coa_R1_2_FD_66448 | JGI IMG/M metagenome (GOLD analysis project Ga0070731, IMG submission 66448) | Surface soil microbial communities from Centralia Pennsylvania, which are recovering from an underground coalmine fire - Coalmine... | ecosystem: Environmental > Terrestrial > Soil > Unclassified ... | reverse complement strand
GTTCATTAAATCCTATCCGTTCACCAGCCCGCACGGATTATCAAAGGATGGGAACCTCCTTTTTATTTGCGATGCTGCCGATGGCTTGCGGATATTGGATGCAACTGATGTCGGCAATATCAGGTTGCTGCAACATCTTACCGGCATGAACGCGCAGGATGTGATCACACAAAACGGGAAAGCATTGGTTGTTGCAGTGGGAAAATTGGTGCAGTATGATTATAGTGACATCAACAATGTTAGGTTATTGAGTACAATAAGTGCAGGAAATTGATCGACATCTTTAAGGTTGTCAACCTTGATTTCTCGCTGATGCGCGGTTCTTTTTTTTATGGGTTCATCGTTGGATCGAAATTCATTCGCCCGTAAATCATTTTCGGACTGTATTCTCCCTATCAACCATTTCTATTAAATTTTTCAGTGTGTTTATGAAAAGCAAAATTATGCTCTGTTTGTTGATTCAGGCTGCCGTCACCGTCATCAATGCCCAACAACCGCAAAATCACAATGCCTGGTGGTTCCGGTCAATCGACAATTTGGGATTGGCTGCAGGACAAAAAAATACCGCTTTGGTCATGCAAACAACGGGTGGATTTCAACATAAATCGCTATTTGCCGGAGTCGGTGCGGGACTGGATTATTATGGCTTTCTCAGCGTTCCGCTATTTGTTGACCTGCGAATGTATTTAAGCCCAAATAAAAATGCTTTTTTTATTTATGAAGATGGCGGAGTCAATATTATCTGGCAAAAAAAAAGCATCGAAAATTTTACCAGCGGGTATCATCATAATCATGGTTATTACAATGACTTCGGTGCCGGCTATAAATTTCATTTAAAAGACAGAACATCCGTTATATTGAGTGGCGGGTATACTTACAAACGGATTTCAGAAAGTGTTTCAAATCAGGAATGCCCTTTTGCCGGACCATGCTATCTTCAAAAAGATAAATATATCTATGATTTATCCAGATTGATTTTCAAGATCGGATTGGAATTTTAAATGTTATTTATAAATTTTAAATTTCTTTTTATGCCACTATATTTTGCTCTTTTTAATGGAGAGTGGTTAAATATAGTCTTAAAACGCTCTTCTGTTAACTCTTCCCAGTCGTTGGTTGTAAAATTTAAAATTTGAGGAATCGGATTAAATTCGATTTCACTTGTTGGTTTTGCAAAACGATTCCATGGACAAACATCCTGGCAAACGTCACAACCGAACATCCAGTCATCAAATTTATTTTTCATAGAAGAGGGAATCAATGCATCTTTCAATTCGATGGTGAAGTAGGAAATGCATTTACTGCCATCAACAACTTTATTCTCAAGAATGGCCTCTGTCGGGCAGGCCTCAATACATTTTGTACATGTTCCGCAATAATCGTGTACAAGGGGATCGTCGTATTCAAGTTCAATATCAACAATCAGTGTTGCGATAAAAAAAAAAGATCCTGACTTTTTATGAATAAGATTTCCATTTTTGCCTACCCATCCCAAACCACTCTTTTGCGCCCATGTTCTTTCCAAAACAGGAGCGCTGTCAACGAATCCTCTGCCATGAATGGCTCCAATATTTAACTTGATCAGCCCGATTAGATCATTCAATTTGGTCTTGATTACTTCATGATAATCTCTGCCAAAAGCGTATTTCGAGATTTTGGGTGCACGTTGTTTTTGATTAGCCGAAGGGAAATAATTCAGCAATAAGGTAATTACTGATTTTGCACCGGGCATCAATCTGGTCGGGTCGACACGTAAGTCAAAATAGTTCTCCATATATTTCATGCCTCCATGGAAACCCTTAGTAAGCCACTGCTCCAGTTTACGGGCATCCTCATCTAACCGTTTCGCCTGCGCAATACCGCAATAATCGAACCCCAGCGAACGGGCAAATTGCTTAATATTTCTTGTATGATCTGTCAAAGTATTTCGAACACAATGTTAGTGAATAACAAATTTTTTTGCTAATATTGATAGACCTAAAGCCTCTACCACCTATGCACCTCAAAACGCTTACCTGCATAATAGCACTTTTTTTGCTATTTCAGTATCATTTACCTGCGCAAGATAAATCAAACGCCAAATTCGGAAAAGTGACGCCGGCAGATTTTGATCTTACAAAATACAATTATGATTCCTCAGCTTCGGCCGTCATCCTCACCGATATTGGCAGTTCGGAGTTTGAAGGAAATATCAAGGGATGGTTTTCTTTATTATTTAAACATTACAAGCGAATTAAGGTTTTGAGCAAGCATGGATTTGAAGCAGCCACAGTTGAAATACCATTGTATGTCAGTGGTCAGAATGAAGAAAAAGTTCAAAATCTTAAAGCCATTACTTATAACCTTGATGATGGAAAAATAATTGAAACAAAACTGGATGATAAATCCGTTTTTACTGACAGAGTCAGTAAAAATAATATTGTAAAAAAATTTACATTTCCAAATTTGAAAGAAGGTTCAATCATTGAATACACCTACACGGTACAATCAGATTTTTTATTTAATCTCCAGCCCTGGGAATTTCAGGGTTCATACCCCTGCATTTGGAGTGAGTACCAGGTGACCATTCCCCAATTTTTCGATTATGTATTTTTAGGCCAGGGCTACCAGCCATATTTCATTAATACAAGCAGTAATTCCAACGTGTCTTTTTCGGGAAGAATACCCGGCGGCTCAGGAAGCGATCAACCATTCAATATAAATGGAATCGCAGTCACTCATCGTTGGGTAATGAAAGACGTCCCTCCATTGAAAGAGGAAAGCTTTACGTCGACAATCAATAATTATATTTCCAAGGTTGAATTTCAGTTGTCTCAATACAGGTTACCAGATGAACCGATAGAAGACGTAATGCCGAATTGGCCCAAAGCTTGTGAAAACTTGATGAAAAATGAAAATTTTGGCGCTGATATCTCCAGTAACAATGGATGGCTTGATGCAGAATTAAATAATGTGATAAAAGGATCTGCAGACAAATTAGAAAAAGCGGTAAAAATATATTCTTATGTACGCAATAATTATACCTGTACCGGCTACAACCGTTTAAAGATGGACAATTCGCTGAAAACAATTTTTAAAAATAAAAGCGGCAGCGAGGCCGAGATCAATCTTCTGTTGGTAGCCATGCTGAACCACGTAGAGATTCATGCCGATCCGGTTATTTTAAGCACACGCAACAATGGTTATACCAATGAACTGTACCCGCTGCTTGACCGGTTCAATTATGTTATTTGCTCAGCAAATATCAATAATAAAATCTGTTATCTGGACGCAAGCCGGGCTAAACTTGGATTTGGGAGCCTTGCTGATGAGTGTTATAACGGTCATGCACGTGTGATAAATATAGATAACCCGCTACCTGTTTATTTTTATGCCGATTCACTGAAAGAAAGGAAAATCACTTCTGTGTTTATAACCAATGATGAGAAAAACCCCGCCGAATTGAGCGGAACTTTTTCTTCTACGCTGGGAAATATTGAATCTTATGATTTGCGTGAAACCGTATCTAAGAAAACGGAAGAGGACTATTTTAAGAGAATCAGGTCATACAGCTCGGATTATATCATTACAAATACCGCCATTGATTCGCTGACACAATTGGATATGCCCGCAACAGTTCATTACGATTTTGCATATAAGATATCACCAGACAATGAAATCATCTATTTTAACCCCATGTTTAGTGAAGGCTATAAAGAAAATCCATTCAAATCTGCCCAAAGAAAATATCCGGTGGAAATGCCCTATGTGATGGATGAGACGTTTGTGCTCAATATGGAAATTCCCAATGGATATGTTGTTGATGAAATGCCAAAATCCGCCAGGGTTTCTTTAAATGGAACCGAGGGCTCTTTTGAATACCTGATTGCAAAAGATGATGCAGGTATCCAGATGCGTTCCCGCATCAAATTAAATAAAGCAACTTTTGAACCGGATGATTATAGCACGCTGCGCGATTTTTTTGCTTTTATCGTAAAACAACAGAGCGAGCAGATCGTGTTCAAAAAGAAAAAATAGATTCAACAGAGGATATCCAAGATTTCCATTAACCGGGCGGCTTAATTTTTGTCCTATAAACCCACACACATGAGAAGCATCAAGGTTTTTAGCATGTTGTTGTTACATGTCTTTTTATATGGCTGCGTTACCGCGCAAAATAAACCATCTGCCAAGTTTGGAAAAATCAGCCCGGCTGATTTTGATCTTTCTCAAAGTACAGTCGACCCCGATGCCGGTGCTCTTGTCATCGCAGATATTGGCGAATCTCACTATGAAGGAGTCAATATCAGGGGGATGAGATTAATGTACAACCATTATAAAAGGGCGAAGATTTTAAAGAAAAGCGGATTTGCCATTGCAGATGTCACCATTCCTTATTTTTCAAATGGAACCTACGGACAAAAAATATATGATCTCAAAGCCAATACATACAACTTGGAGAACGGACAGGTTACTCAAATAAAGTTAGACGACAAATCTGTTTTTACAGAAAATTTCACGGGAGATTTTTTTTTAAAAAAATTTACTTTTCCCGGAGTCAAAGAAGGTTCCATCATTGAATATTCGTACGAAATTGAATCCTCACCACAAATAAACTTACAATCGTGGGAATTTCAAGGCAGATACCCTTGTTTATGGAGTGAGTATAACATATCAATCCCCGAATTATTTCACTATGTCACTTTAGAACAGGGCTATAATACCTATTTTATCAATACAACAACTGATGATTTAGAGTACGGATTTAAAGCAACGCAACATCATTGGGTTATGAAAGATATAGCTGCCTTGAATGAGGAAAAGTTCATTACTACTACAAATAATTACATTTCAAAAATCGAATTTCAGCTTTCGACAATAAGTCAAGCGGGAACGACAATATCAATTCTGCCGAATTGGTCGAAAATTACTGAAAGCATGATGGAAAATGAAAAATTTGGCGCTGCGTTAACTGAAAATAATAAATGGTTGGATGAAACGCTAAAACCGGTTATTCAAAAGGCGAATTCGAAACTGGAAAAAGCAGAGAACATTTATGCCTTTGTTCGTAATAATTTCAAGTGTACCCAAAATACCGGAATGTCCATTACGAATTCTCTAAAAAAGGTTTTTACTGATCGAAGTGGAAATGAAGCGGAAATTAATTTGCTTTTGTCTGCTATGCTTAATCACGAAGAACTGCCCTCAGATCCGATTATCTTAAGCACGAGGCAAAATGGTTACACGAACGGTCTTTACCCGATGATGAATAAATTTAATTATGTTGTTTGCGATGTAAAAATTGGCGCTGATACTTATTTGCTTGATGCAAGCCAGCAATTTCTGACATTCAATCATTTACCGGCATATTGCTATAACGGACAGGCAAGATTAATCAATAAAGATGAATCTCAGCCGATAGACCTCAATGCCGATCTGTTGCAGGAAAAGACCGTTACGTCAGTCTTTATCATCAATGACGATAAAAACACCAATGACATTTCAGGCAGTTTTCAATGTTTATACGGTTATTATGGTTCGTATAATGTAAGAGAAGAGATTTCAAAAAATACTGAAAAGGACTTTTTTAAAAATCTCAAATCATCCTCTGCGGATGAAATGGAGATTCAAAATCCTGGTGTGGATTCATTGAACCAGCTCGAAAATCCTGTTACCGTGCATTACGATTTTTATGTAAAAAATGCAGGCTCTGCTGATATTGTTTACTTCAACCCCGTTGTAGCGCCAACCTTTAAGGACAATCCCCTAAAATCAATGGAAAGGAAATACCCTGTGGAAATGCCGTATACTACAGATGAAGTATATCTCCTGGATATGGAAATTCCCAAAGGATTCGTTGTGAATGAAATTCCCAAATCCGAAAAAGTGTCTTTGAATCAAACGGATGGGTTTTTCGAATACATCATTGAAAGCGATGAAACATCCATTCATTTACGTTCGCACATCAAGATCAATAAGGCAACTTTCACACCGGAAGAATACCATTCATTACGCGATTTTTTTGCGTATGTTATAAAAAAACAAACTGAACAAATTGTATTTAAAAAGAAAAAATAGATCTTATGAAAAATTTTTCAAGTTTAATGGTAATGATGATTCCCGCATTCGTTATGGCTCAAATGTATAATTCAAATTCGATCCCTGATTCACTGATAAAGGACGCTGATGCAGTGAAGCGATATGAAGAAATTACCGTTGAATTGAAATCTCCTTCAAAAGCAATAATTCACGAACACCATGTATATACCGTGCTAAATGAATCCGGAAGCAAGTATGACGAGTACGTAACCGAATATGACAAGTTCATCAGCATTAATTCAGCATCAGGCATTTTATATGACAATGCCGGAAAGGAAATCAAACGCGTAAAGAAAAAAGACATGGAAGATGTAAGTGGTTCAGGTGAAGAGAATTTAATGACAGATACGAGATATAAAGTAAATCATTTCTACCACAAGATATATCCGTATACTGTGGATTATGAAGAAGAAGATGAAGTGAACGGAATCAGGTATTTTGATGATTGGTTTCCGCAAAGCGCATCGCATCTTTCCGTACAGTACAGCAAATACGTCGTTATTGCCCCCAAAGATTATTTGGTCAGGTTTAAGCAGTTCAACTTTAAAGCAGATCCGGTTATCACCGAAATGTCTGGCAAAAAAATCTACACCTGGGAAATAAAAAATTTGCCCGCAAAATCAGCTGAACCCCTCTCGCCTTCCTGGAATAAAATCACTCCTTATGTCATGCTGGCACCTTCAGAGTTTGAAGCAGAAGGTTATAAAGGAAACATGACGACCTGGGCAAGTTTTGGCGCTTTCAATTATCAACTCATTAAAGGCAGGGATGTATTGCCTGCTGATGTTAAATCAAAAGTTCATGAGCTGACAGATAATATTCAGGATGAAAGACATAAGATCGCCGTACTCTATGATTTCCTGCAAAAAAATACTCGGTATATCAGTATTCAATTTGGTATCGGCGCCTGGCAGCCTTTTGACGCAAATTATGTGGCGACGAAACGTTATGGCGATTGCAAAGCTTTATCAAATTATATGGTTGCCCTTTTAAAGGAAGCGGGGATTGCAGGTAAATATGTCATTATCAGGGCGAAAGAAAATGCTCCCGAAGTGGTAAGTGATTTTCCATGCAGCCAGTTCAATCACGTAATAGCCTGTGTGCCGATGGGCCGGGATACGGTTTGGCTCGAATGTACCGACCATGAATTGCCCGCAGGATATCTGAGTAGTTTCACGGCAAACCGATGGGGTTTGCTGGTAGATGAAACAGGTGGAACTCTTGTTCGTACACCTAAATACGGAATAAATGACAACCTGCAGGTCAGAAAAATCACGGCGACTATAAATGATGAAGGAAATCTGACGGCTGATGTCAATACTTTTTATAAGGCCGAACAGCAAGATGACCTCGAACTTGAATTGGAGTACAAATCAAAAGATGATTTACTAAAACAGTTAAAAACTGAAATTGATCTGCCAACCTATGATATCACCAAATTCGAATATAAAGAAGAAAAAAATAATATTCCTCCGGCCATTAATGAATCCATTGAATTAACAGCTGCGAACTACGCGCAAGTCAGCGGAAGAAGGTTGTTTATCAATCCGAATATTTTAAATCGCTCAGATAATAAATTAAAAAAAGACGAAGAAAGAAAATACCCCGTGGAACTGCACTCGGAATTCAGGGACATTGATTCCATTGAAATAAAAATCCCGGCGGGCTTTCAATCCGAAGCATTACCTGCTGATAAAAAAATAGAAAGTAAATTTGGAAAATATATTTCTTCTATGAAGGTCATGCCCGATAAAATAGTGTATTATCGTTACCGGGAGCAATTCAGCGGAAATTTTCCTGCGGCGGATTATGCCGGTCTCGTTGACTATTACGAGCAGATTTATAAGGCAGACAGAGCTAAAATAGTGCTTGTAAAAAAAGAATGAAAATCCGTAAGAGATGATCACTGCATCAATGAACAATACTTGACAACCTGGTTTAGGTTTTGAATTCTCTGGAGCAACCATTTTGATCCGTTGTCAATTGTTTTTTGCTTCCAGGTGCAGACGATGAAAGAAGCGATGTACGGCCGGCGCCAAAATAATTCCAATATTGGTGATGAATACAACTCCGCTGAAAAGTGCGTAAAAGGAAGAAAACCATTTTCCGCCATCTGACTTAATTTCTACTACCGGCCCCATTCCGCTTAATATCATAGATGCATTATGCAGCGAATCCAACCATTCGATTTGTGCGGTGTAATGATACCCGGCAATGCCAATCATCAAGCAAATAAAAATAATTAAGCAGCCAAACAAAGTATTTTTTGCAATACGCCGGTAAAAAATTCTTCTTGGCGCCAGCGGTTGTCGTTTATTTTCGTACATTATTTGATTTTGAATTGCTAAAAATAACAAGTTTACTTTTCATTGAGCAATAAAATAAGACGGTTCAAACCCGCTTAGCATGGTTGTTTAACAGAACGTCATTGTTTTTGGCTGCGGTTTTTCAATCTATTTATGCGCAAACAAAAAGAACTGCAAATAGCCATTGTTTTATTAAATTGCCTTCTACATAAACAGCCATGTGAAATATTTGTTAGGATACGATATCGGCTCATCATCAATAAAAGCAGCCTTGCTCCAAGCAGATTCCGGAAAAATTATGGCTGCAGCTTTTTCTCCGTCTTCTGAAATGGATATTATTTCCTCCCGGCCTGGATTTGCGGAGCAAGACCCCCAGCGTTGGTGGCAGGAATTAATAAATGCAACCGACAAACTCAGGCAACAAATCTTGTATAGGCCTGATGAGATCATTGCCATCGGCATTTCGTATCAAATGCATGGATTGGTTTGTATTGGAATTGATATGCAGCCACTGCGACCATCGATAATTTGGTGTGATAGCCGTGCTGTCGGATTTGGTGACCGGGCATTTAAAGATATGGGAGAAGAATTTTGTCTGAAGAATTTCTTAAACTCACCGGGAAATTTTACCGCGTCCAAATTGAAGTGGGTAAAGGAAAATGAACCGGATGTTTACAAAAATATATATAAGGCAATGCTGCCGGGAGACTACATCGCATTAAAATTGTCTGGGGAACCTGCAACAACTATTTCCGGATTATCAGAAGGTATTTTCTGGAATTTTCAAACAAATTCCATCGCAAAAGAATTGCTCGATTACTATCAAATTGATGAGGGTATTTTATCTCCTGTTGTTCCCACATTCGGTGAACAGGGAGAAATCACCAAAGAAGCCGCTGCTGTATTGGGTATTGATAGCGGAACGCCAATTTGTTATCGGGCAGGCGATCAACCCAATAACGCTTTTTCACTCAACGTACTCCAGCCAGGCGAAATTGCGGCTACGGCCGGCACTTCTGGCGTTGTTTTCGGAGTTGCTGATAAAGTGGAGTTTGACAGGCAATCGAGGGTCAATCCGTTCGTGCATGTCAATCATAAAGATACTGCCAAACGTTATGGAATATTATTGTGCGTTAATGGAACCGGGATATTAAATAGTTGGCTTCGAAAAAACTTTTTTAATGATCTGTCATACGATGAAATAAACAATCGGGCCTCAAAAATATCGATCGGTTCAGAAGGTTTACAAATCTTTCCTTTTGGAAACGGAGCAGAAAGAATTTTTGCCAACAGGAATATAACCGCACATTTGAGAGGCTTGCAATTTAATACGCATAACCGTGACCATGTTGCGCGCGCCGCTCAGGAAGGAATAGTCTTTGCACTACATTATGGAATGGAAATAATGCAGGATATGGGAATGGAATTGCAAACAATCCGGGCAGGTTATGCCAATATGTTTATGAGTGAGGTTTTTGCACATACTTTTTCAAACGTTTCAAATTGTGTTGTTGAATTATTTAACACAGATGGGGCAATTGGAGCCGCACGTGGCGCAGGTGTTGGTTCTGGCTATTATAAAAATTTTGCTGAATGCTTTGAAGGAATGAAAGTAATTCAGCGCATAGAACCTGAAAAAAAATCGCATCAGGCAACCAAAGATGCCTATCAACGATGGAAAAAGGAATTATTATTATTGTTTTAGAGAGTTGAAGGGATATTTGTGGAAGCAATGCAGGGCGAAACCCTTCTCAACCTTTTGAGCCCGAAAATAAGCCGTAACGGTTTTCGGGCGTCTTAGGGGCACTGTTTTTCCACAAAAAAGGGCCCATAACAGAGAATTGTTTATAATGTATAATTTGAATCTGTAAAAAAAAAATTATGAGCATCGTCACCGGCAACAAAGAATTTTTTAAAGCCATCGGACAAATAAAGTTTGAAGGCAGAAAATCCGATAACCCACTTGCTTATAAATGGTATGATGAAAATAAATCGATCGCCGGAAAAACGTTGAAAGAATATTTGCGTTTTGCCGTTTGTTACTGGCATACATTCTGCAACACCGGAGGCGATCCATTCGGACCAGGCACAAAAAATTTTGAATGGAACCAGTCAGGGGATGCGATCCAACGCGCAAAAGATAAGATGGATGCGGCTTTCGAATTCATCACCAAACTCGGCGTTCCTTACTACTGCTTTCATGATATAGACCTGGTCGATGAGGGGAATACCATTGCTGAATACGAATCACGAATACAAACCATCGTTGATTATGCGAAACAAAAACAATCCGCAAGCGGCGTAAAATTATTATGGGGCACGGCCAATGTATTTTCAAATCCGCGTTACATGAATGGTGCATCGACGAATCCGGATTTCGCTGCGGTTGCGTATGCAGGCACACAAATAAAAAATGCTATGGATGCAACCATCGCACTCGGTGGAGAAAATTATGTTTTTTGGGGAGGGAGAGAAGGTTACATGAGCTTGCTAAATACCAACATGAAACGAGAATTAGATCATCTGGCAAAATTTTTGGGTATCGCGCGCGACTATGCGCGCAGGCATGGTTTTACGGGCACATTTTTTATTGAGCCAAAACCCTGCGAACCAACCAAACATCAATACGATTATGATGCGGCGACGGTTATTGGTTTTCTTCGTAATTATGGACTGGAAAAGGATTTTAAATTAAATATTGAAGTGAACCATGCGACCCTTGCAGGCCACACATTTCAACACGAGTTGCAAACTGCTGCAGATGCAAACATGCTTGGAAGCATCGATGCAAACCGTGGTGACAATCAAAACGGCTGGGACACTGACCAGTTTCCGGTTAATTTAAATGAGTTGGTAGAATCTGCGTTAATTATTATAGAAGCTGGGGGATTCGGCGGTGGCGGAGTAAATTTTGATGCAAAGACCAGAAGAAATTCTACGGATCCGGAAGATATTTTTCTTGCCCATATTGGCGGCATGGATGCTTTTGCACGCGCATTTATCATTGCAGAAAATATTTTACGGGAATCTCCTTACCAAAAATTTCGACTGCATCGCTACGCATCATTCGATATTGGCAAGGGAAAGGATTTCGAAGACGGAAAACTCACGCTGGAAGATCTGAGGGCATTCGCAATTTCCAACGGCGAACCAAAACAAACAAGCGGCAAACAAGAGTGGCTGGAGAATATCATCAATCAATATATCGAGTAGTTGAGGTGTTGATTTATGGTATTTTTTCGCTGTCAGGTCATCAAAAACAGGAGAATTTACTGATGGGGGAAAATTTTGTTCCGGCCGATGCATGAATTTCCTTGCTATCATCTTTTTAATTGGATTTTTAGTTAACCGGTGACATCAATCTCATTCAGCATGCATCGGATGACGCTCATCGTTTTGATTCCATTTAACGGTGGTTTCAAATGATCCAGTGCGTATAGGCAACACGTTTGTTCCCCACTCTTTGCCGCTGGTTCTCTCTGGGTAAAACTAATCCGACCTTTGCGAGACCCTTATCTTTTTATACTTTTGAGCTTCTATTATGAACACTCTATTTCATTACGGAATTGACAAATTAACGATCGCAAAAGCAATTGCATTAGCAAACGGGTCACTTAAAGGAGTATTAAGCGCGCAGGCTATTGAGAAAGTAAATGCATGCCAACAACATGTAAAAAATATTGTAGAAAATAATACAACCGTTTACGGGGTGAACACAGGTTTTGGAATTCTCGCCAACACAAAAATTTCGGTGGAAGATACACTCACCCTCCAGCATAAAATATTACAAAGTCATAGTGTTGGTGTCGGGGATCCCATTCCAATCGAGGTGGCCAAAATAATGCTCATCACCAAAGTGCATGCGCTGGCGCAAGGATATTCCGGCGTGCAATTTCATACACTGGAAAGAATTTTATGGCATATCGACAATGATGTGATTCCGGTAGTTCCTGAAAAAGGATCTGTTGGCGCCAGCGGAGATTTAGCACCGCTCGCACATTTATTTTTGCCATTGATAGGACTCGGAGAAGTTTATTGGCAAATTGACGGGGATTCAAAGGTATTCACACGCATGAAGTCGGGTGAAGCGTTAAGAAAATCTGATCTAGCTTCTCTTCGGCTTGGTCCAAAAGAAGGGCTTGCTTTAATCAATGGTACACAGTTTATTTTATCGTTTGCAGTAAAAGCCGTTCAGCGAATGCACAATTGCCTGGAAGCTGCAGACATTATTGGCGCGATGAGCCTTGAAGCATTAACTGGGACAAAAGCGCCCTTCGATGAACGTTTGCACGAGTTGCGCCCATTTTCTGGCAACAAGTTGGTTGCGCAGCGTTTACGCATATTGCTTGCCGGTAGTGATATCATGCAAAGCCATATTGATTGCGGCAGGGTACAGGATCCTTATTCATTGCGTTGCATGCCTCAAGTTCATGGGGCAAGCCGAAATGCTTGGTTACATTTGCAAGCGCAGACGGAAATCGAATTGAATTCAGTCACCGATAACCCCATTATTCTTGAAGATGATACGATCAGTGGTGGAAATTTTCACGGACAATCATTGGCGTTACCGCTGGATTACGCTTGCTTTGCTGCAGCTGAACTGGGAAATATTTCCGATCGCCGCTGCTATTTGTTACTGGAAGGTAAATGGGGATTGCCAATATTACTGATGAATAATGTAGGGTTAAACAGTGGCTTTATGATCCCGCAATACACGACAGCGGCATTGGTAACTGAAAATAAAACTTTGTGTTTTCCCGCAAGTGCCGATAGTATCCCCACGTCACTTGGGCAGGAAGATCACGTGAGCATGGGAAGCATCAGCGGAAGAAAGACTAATCGTGTGCTGGATAATCTCGAATATATTTTAGCCATTGAATTATTAACAGCATGCCAGGCAATCGAATTTCGAAGACCATTGAAAAGCAGCGCAATCCTTGAGTTTGCACATGATTATGTTCGCCGGTTTGTTGGTTTTGCAGAAGAGGACAGGATCTTTGCTGAGGACATCAACAGCGTTACCAACATGATTAAAGATTTTTCTTTTGTAGAGAAAGTGAGCGAGTTTGCAGGTTCAAGAAAGGTTGACCTGAATGAAAATTATTCAGAGTTCAGCATATAAATATTTCTGGTATCGACCCAATGGTTTAAAATATTATTTTGCGTCGTGCCCTTTTATGCAATAATAAAGCTTTATGAACATCCTCACAAAACATTACGATCCCATCAAATACAAAACGCCAACCGGTACTACCTTGCAATGCAAAGGCTGGATACAGGAAGCTGCAATGCGCATGTTGCTGAATAATTTAAATCCTGAAGTTGCTGAGCGACCCGATGAATTAATAGTGTATGGCGGCCGGGGAAAAGCGGCAAGAAATTTTGAAGCACTTGACAACATCATCGCTGCATTAAAAATTTTAGAGAATGATGAATCCTTATTAATTCAAAGTGGTAAACCAGTTGGCATTCTAAGAACCAACAAAGATGCGCCGAGAGTTTTAATTTCCAATTCTCAACTCGTTCCCAAATGGGCCACATGGGAATATTTTGATGAACTTGAAAAAAAAGGTTTGATGATGTATGGACAAATGACGGCGGGCAGCTGGATTTACATTGGCTCGCAGGGGATTGTACAAGGTACTTATGAGACCTATGCTGCTGTGGCTGATAAACATTTCTCCGGTTCCCCTTTGGGCGACAATGGCCTCAGCAG
>Ga0070731_10003514_pt1 | contig 14108 bp, 12 predicted proteins | sample Coa_R1_2_FD_66448 | JGI IMG/M metagenome (GOLD analysis project Ga0070731, IMG submission 66448) | Surface soil microbial communities from Centralia Pennsylvania, which are recovering from an underground coalmine fire - Coalmine... | ecosystem: Environmental > Terrestrial > Soil > Unclassified ... | reverse complement strand
CTCATCGGACTTGGCATGCTCCTCGTCGTCCTTGGCCTCGCTCTCCGTCGCAGCCGCTTCGCCGAATCCCTCCAACGCCCCGTCGCAGCCATCTTCATCGCCGGCTCGTTTGTTTTTCCTCTCTCCGTCCTTCTCGAAACCGCCTCTCCCTCCTCACTCCCTCGCATGCTTGCCGTCCTCGGCTCCGCCCTCGTGATCACCTCCCTTGCCGCCCTCGCCATCTCCTTCCGCCCCACACACACATCTCCGCCCTTCTCATAGCTGGGTCTAGATTTTCTTGGGTGTCCCACGGTCGGGCTTTAACCGTGGGGTGATACGTGAAAATTCGGGGTGTGTAAGCAGGCCTATCTAACCGTTCTTCCTCTGGAATTCCTCTTTGCGCAGCTCATACACGATATTCTCTCTGCCCTTCGCGTCCTTTCTCGTCCCAATGTTCGTCACGCCAAACTTCTCGATCGCCTTCTGCGATCTCAGATTCTTCACGCCCACGACAAAAATAATCCGATCCACAAATCGAAACGCATGCTCGATCATCAACCGCTTCATTTCCCCGTTGTAATCCCCGCCCCAATGCTTCCGCGCCAAAAAAGTCCACCCAATCTCCACTTCGCTCTTCGCCGCGTCATACCCGTGATAACGCGACGCCCCAATCACGCTTCCATCTTTCGCGTCCAACGCCACAAACGCCCCGCCGCTCTCCATCCCGCCGCGGAAATACCCCTCAAACACGTCTCTCTTGTACCTGTCGCTATCCGGATGCTGCTCCCAAATCAGCGGATCCGACGCCACCGCATACAGCGTCTCAAAATCCTCCGCGTGCATCGGCCTCAACTCAATGAACTTCCCCTTCAACCTTGGCTGCAACTCAAATCCCATGGCTCGCTCCTCTAACTTCTCTTTCACTCATGCCCATATGCTCTTCGCTTCTCAGTCGGTCTTCCACAGCCATTTTGACTCTGCCGCTCATCGTGTCTTGCGCTGCCTCTCAAACAACTTCCTGCACTTCCGATACGTCTCCACCGAATCAAAATCCATCCAAATTGCCTCGGTCCTTACCGGCAAAAATAAAATCCTCTGCGGGTCTCGATACACAACCTCCCGCGCACTCCTTGCGCCCTTGAACTCCCGCCTCAGCGCCCCTGCGCAAAGAATAGGATGTCCCACTTTTCCTCGATACCTCGGCATTGCAATTTTCTTCCCCGCCGCGCGCGCACCTCGCGTCGCAAACACCGCCGCCAGCCGCCTCACCAGTCTTCGTGTGATCAACGGCTGATCCACCGGATAAATCATGAACGCCGCCCGCCGCGGCACATAACGCAGCCCTGCCAGCAGCGAACTTAATTGCCCTTTCCTCCACCCGCGATTCACCACCACCCGCACCCCACGCGGAACTGCGCGCCGCACCTTTCCAGCCTCGCTCCCCAGCACCACAATTGGCGGTGCAAAACCCTCGCAATTCCCCACCGCAATTTCCACCGCGCTCTTTCCCCCGAACTTCGCCACCGCCTTCGGAAATTTCAAACTCCCTGAAGGCCCCGCCGCCAAAATGATGGGAAAAATTCGCGTTCGCGTCATGAACTGTAAGCCTGTGGGCCACCGAGTATAGACCATCTCCGCGCAGCATCGAATGCGTTGCACCCCCGCAAAACGACTCGAAAACTCCGTGCAGTTGAACCCAGCTCTCGCGATAAACTAACCGAACAGGTTACCGACACAGGTTCCTAGGCCCAGCCCCTAAAAATGCCCACGTCTCCGCAAACGCCCAAATCGCCCGAAGCTCACGACTCTCAGCAGCCACAGCTCTATCTCATCGACTCTCACGCGCACCTTGAATACCCGCAGTTCGACGAGGACCGCGACGACATGCTCGACCGCGCTCGCGATGCCGGCGTGCGCACTATCCTCGCCATCGGTGGCGCAGCCGGTCCCGACCATCTCGCTTCCGCAATTCCCTACGCTGAAGCGCACGACTGGATCTACGCCAGCAGCGGCATTCACCCGCACGAAGCCCCCCTGGCCAACGATTCCCACTTCGCCAAGCTCGCCGAGATTTTCGAACACCCTCGCATCATTGCTTGCGGCGAAATTGGCCTCGACTACCACTATCCAAATACCGACCGCAACGCCCAGCAAAAAGTCTTTCGCCGCCAAATGGCCATGGCTGCGTCCGCTCAGCTTCCTGTCGTGATTCACTGCCGCGACGCCTGGTCCGACTGCCTCGAAATGCTCCAGTCCGATTGGCAGCCGCCTCAAGCCGGCGGAATTTTCCATTGCTTCAGCGGCTTGCTCGACGAAGCCAAAAAAGGCATCGAGCTGGGCTTCTATATCTCGTTCGCCGCCAACATCACTTACACGAAATCACAAAATCTGCGCGACATTGCCGCCGCTCTTCCTCTCGATCGCATGCTTATCGAGACTGACTCGCCCTACCTCCCGCCTCAAGATAAGCGCGGCAAACGAAACGAGCCTGCCTATGTCGCGGAAGTAGCGCGCACGATTGCGAGTGTGAGAGACTTGGACCCGACTGTGGTGGCCTCGCAAACAGCCGCCAACTTTAAAAACTTGTTCAAACTGGATCAAAATTGAGTTCGCCTGCCGCGAAACCCAGCAGGAACTCCATTTCCATGCTCCGGGCCATGGAGATTTTCGACTTGGTCCGCGAAGATCTCGCTCTGGTCGAAAAGGAAATCGTCGCCCAAAGCTCCCAGGCGATCCAGCCCATCGTTGAAATTTCCACGCACCTTCATGGTGGCGGCGGTAAACGGCTCCGCCCTGCGCTTCTTCTTCTCGCCGCCGGCGCCGCCGGCTATCGCGGCCCCGCAGCAATCCGTCTCGGCGCGATTGTCGAGCTGATTCACTCCGCTACCCTGATCCACGACGATGTCATCGACGAGGCCACCACTCGCCGCGGCCGCCCCTCCGCCAACGTTCGCTGGGGCAATCACATGTCCGTGCTCGCCGGCGACTGGCTCTACATGCAATCGTTCCAAATGGCCCTTGGCGAGCGCTCGTTCGAAATTCTCGACATTCTCATCAATCTTACTCAGAACATGGTGGAAGGCGAGCTGATGCAGCTCTCCCATCTCGGCCGCATCGACGTCACCGAAGCCGAATCTTCCGAACTCGCCTACCGCAAAACCGCGTGCCTGTTTTCAGGGTGCGCGCGCCTCGGTGCTGTTCTCGGCCGTCTCGACAAATCTGCCGAAGAATCGCTGGCCGATTATGGCCGCTACGCCGGCCTCGCTTTCCAGCTCGTCGACGACGTTCTCGATTTCACCAGCTCATCTGAAACTCTGGGCAAGCCGGTCCTCTCCGACTTGAAAGAGGGCAAAGTCACTTTGCCGCTGATCTACGCGATGCAAATCGGCACAGGCGGCTCATCCGCCCATGGCCCGGACGGCCACGCCACTGCGCATCGACTGGTGGCCACGGTTCTCGAAGAGCGCGGCTTCTCCAGCGTGCGACCCGAAGCTATCACGCGCCTCGTTCACGATTCGGGCGCGCTTGATCGCGTTCGCGTTCTCGCACGCGATTACGTCCGCAGGTCCAAAGCTTGCCTCGCCTCCTGGCCCGACTCACCCTATCTCCGCGCGCTGCTCGCTGTCCCTGAATTTATTCTCGAACGCGAGAACTAGCGCTTGGCCAAGCTTTCTTATCCGCTCGTTTATCACCCGCTCTACGACCTGAATCTCGGCGCGCACGTTTTCCCTTCGCAGAAATTCCGTCTGATTCACGATGCGCTCATCGCCGGAGGCCTCGCCGATCTCGCTGATTTTTTGACGCCAGAACGCGCCTCCGATGAAGATGTGCTTCGCGTTCACACCAGCGAATACGTCCACAAACTGAAAACCGGCACGCTCAACTACCTCGAGAAATTGCGCATGGAAATTCCCTATTCGCCTGAACTTGTCGAAGCGGTCTGGCTCGCCGCCGGTGGCTCGACTCTCGCTGCCCGCAAAGCTCTGGCCGCAGGCTGCGCCGCGAATATCGGTGGCGGCTTCCACCACGCGTATCCCGATCATGGCGAAGGCTTCTGCGTCCTTCACGATGTGGCCATCGCCATCCGGACCTTACAAGCCGCGAATGAAATTTCCCGCGCCATGGTTATCGACACTGACGTCCACCAAGGCAACGGCACCGCGGCCATCTTCGCCAATGACCTAACCGTCTTCACTCTCTCGATTCATCAGGAAAATAACTACCCGATTCCCAAGCCGCCATCTTCCATGGACATCAATCTCGACGACGGCGTGGAAGACGATGAATATTTGCAATTGCTGGAAAGAGGCGTGTTTGAGGCGCTGCAGGCTTTCAAGCCGGATTTAATTTTCTACATCGGCGGCGCCGATCCTTATGAGCAGGATCAGCTCGGCGGCCTGCGCTTAACCATGGGCGGCTTGCAAAAACGCGACGCGCTCGTCTTTAAGCACGCCCGTGATCGCAAAATTCCCTTCGCCATCGCTCTCGCCGGCGGCTACGCCCGCCTCGTCGACGACACCGTGCGCATCCACGTCAACACCTTCCTCGCGGCCGAATCGTCTACGTCCAACCATGCGAGAGCCTGACCAACGGTAATGAGTAACTGGTAGGACTTACCGGAATGACGGGCTTGAGTAACAAGACTAAGACTGAAAGAAACCTGTAAGAGGAAACGCCGCGCGGGCCGGCTGAAAGGACTGCGAATGAATGCCTCGGATGCCAGTTCCAAAGTCGAGCGAATAGTGAAGGGCGTGCTCGGCTCCGCGCTGCTTTTTGTAACTCTTGGCGGCGGCTATACTTCATGGAGAACAAAGATGATCAACCGCCTTTACTCTGAGGGCGCGAACTATCCTGGCTCTTTAGGAAACGATGCCCAATCTGCGGAAGCAGTGAGAAAGCTCGCTGGATATCGAGGTGAGCGAGTGACGGCAATGCTTCTGAATATTGCCATGGCTCAGAGCCCCTTAGTGCTAGAAAGCGCCCGGTCACAGGCCATCAAAGCTTTGGCGGAACGCAAGGATCCCAAAATCGCGCTCGCGCTAACGAACTTTATTCAACCTTACCAAGGACTTAATAACAGGCAGGCGGTTGCGACAGCCTTGCAGCGATTACCGTGCAGCCGAGAATGCGTGTTGGCGATTCTGCACTATTTAGAGCGAATCTGGTATGGAGAGCCGAACTACGAAGATTGGACGCTCGACGCGCCTGGACACGAAGATCTTCGTCAATTCGTACCAAAGAGTCAGCAAGAGCTGTACGACAGCCTTTACGTCGTTCTTCAACGCGAGAAGCCAATTACACTTGAGATTCTGATGCATGTCTATGGGCTTGGAACGACCTCTCCATCAAAATTTGCGCTTGTGGTCATCACGCATCTTGGCAATTCCTCAGAGGGGTGCCAGCTTCTGAAGCAGTCCGAAAGTGAGATTGGGCGCCTGCCATCGGACCATTACTGGGGACCTCTTGGAGAAGTCAACGACGCAATCTCCTCGCTGAACTGCAAATAGAAAGTCCCGTCTAACTCTGAGCAGTGGCCATCCACGTAGCACGGGTTCGCAGAGAGAGGCGCAGTTTCCAGGCCAACTAATGTCTCGAGACTTTCTCAATCGCCGCGGTTAGCCGCTCCACAAAATCCTCGGACTGGTAACCATTCGCGCGATAGTCGATTTTCCCGCTGCGATCCACAATAATTATTGTTGGCAGTGTCAGCACCCGCAAAAAATCATCCAGCCCATCTGCAAACACGACTGGCACAGTCCATCCGCGCGCGCTCACAAACGGCCTTACCACCGCCTCATTCGCATCCGTATCGACCGCAAAAAACACCACATCGTTCCGGCCCGCATACTCGTTCGCGACCTTCGCAAACAGCGGTTCCACCTCACCGCACGGCTCGCACCAAGTCGCCCAAAAACTCAACACCACCGTCTTGCCGCGCTGCAGCGACATGATCGTTTGCTTTCCTTCCAAATCCCGCAGCGTAAATCCAAAAACATCGCGCGCGTCGCGATTGCGCGGCAGCACTTTTCCCGCCGCTGGAAACGTTTCCGTGCGATCAAATTCCGCCAGGATCGCATCGGAAAGCCCCGTGTCGGTCCCGTGCAGTTGCCGCCAAACATTTCCTAAATTCTGCCGTATCGCAGTTCGGTCCGCAGTTCCAGCCGGGCTCTCCTCAGGCAGCACAAACGCGGTCAAATAATGCCGGATGGCTTCGGGCAGATCGCGCTGCATTTCCGCAATCGCGGCCAGATGCTCTTCGGCCATCGAGCTATGAATAATTTTGTTGCTGGCGTTGAAATCCTTCGTCGCGTCGGCATAAAGTTTTTGCCGCTCTTCGATTCGACCGCGGGTCGCATACAGCACCACGCGCAATTTGTCCTGCGTGGCCTGCCACCTCGCGTTTTCTCCTTCGATGCCAGCCGCGCCCTCCGCCGCTCCACTTCCTGAGTCGCCGGAATTCGGTACCGGCGATGTTTTTTCCACCCTGTCAATGATTCGTGACAAATATCCGCTGGCACGCGTTAGCCCATGCTCGTCATTCCCCTCTTCCAGCAGGTGCACCGCGACCAGCATCATGTCCGAATCGTCCGGATGCAGCGCAATCAGCTTCTCTGCGCTCTCCAGCGCGCAAGCGTCGTCTCTCAATTGCTGGCAGCCCTCCACCAGCGCCCGATATACCGCCCCGTTGCGAGGCCCATCCGGAAAGCGCATCAAATACGCCTGCAGCTTCCGAACCAGCGCCACCTGATCGTTGCCTGCTTCGCGCACCGCCTGCGCCAATGCCGCATCCGCCAGTTCGGCGCTCTTTGCGTTGGTGCTAGCCTGCGATTTGTCCGCTTGAAAATGGGTCTTCGAATGCGAGGGCGTTTGCGGATACGCGAACGCACGTTGCCCTGCGAAAAAAGTCACCACAAGGGCGCACAAAAACGCAGACAAAAAGGGCCACCTGAAATGGTGATGGGGAGAGAACTTCTCTGAATCGCGCGCCGCAGCGCCGCGCCTTACCATTCGCTCATGCGTTGCGCAACGCTTCATTGAGCGATCCCTGCCGGTAGCCGCGCGGGTCAATCGAAACTTCCCCAAATCCGCATCCACTCACGCGCGACGCAATGTCCCTCGCCATGGCGGGCTCCAGCGCACGATCCAATTCCTCACGCGCGATCTCAACTCGCGCATCGACTCCGTTTGAACCCTGCGCGCGCACTCGTAACTGCCTGAATCCCATCTCTCGCAGCCCACTCTCTGCCTTTTCAATCCGCCGCAGCAATTCCGCCGTCACCGCCGTTCCATACGGCACTCGCGACGACAAACATGCCGACGCCGGCCGATCCCATGTGTCCAGCCCTGCGCGCTTCGATAGCCAACGAATTTCCACCTTATTTAATTTTGCGTCCAACAATGGCGCAAGAATGTCGTGTTCCTTCGCCGCGCGATGCCCGGGCCGAAAATCGTGCGTATCGTCCAAATTGATTCCGTAAGCGATCGCTGCCCAATTACCCGCGATAGTGCGTTGCCGCACAAGCTCATTCATCCGCACGAAAAGCTCGTCTTTGCAGTGATAGCACCGGTCTGGATTATTCGCGATATAAAGCGGATTCTCCACCTCGCGCGTTTCGATCCACTCATGATGGATCCCATGCCGCGCCACAAAATTCCGCGCCACTTCGCGGTCATACTCTGAATAACTCGGCGACAGCGCCGTGATCGCCACTGCCCTCTCGCCTAGCGCGCAATTCGCGGCCCACGCCAGATACGCTGAATCCGCGCCTCCCGAGAAAGCTACCAGTAGCGCAGGCAATTTCGATAGCGCCTCCAGCAGCGCCGCCTCTTTTTGCGATGCGTCCTCCGGGTCCAGTTCGGTCGCGCCACCGCTCGCATTCAATTGCAACAAATTCAATTGCGCCAAACCCACACTCATCCGCACTAATTCTCCGTTTAGTATTTGATTACCCTGCAGTATACGCCCGCCGACCGAGGACCTACTGAAAATCGATCATCACATCCGCTGCTCCAGCCTGCGCATGCTTCTCCAAATAATACGAAATTCTGTCGTAGTGCGCCGGAACGCCCGAGAGCGCTTCCCGCGCACCCTCATCCACAAACTGACTCAAATACGTCTCATCAATCGGGTCACCCAGCTTGATTTTCCACGCATCTTCAATAATTTTCTGATCCTGCGGCGACAGCCCGGTCAGCACCAGCTTCCCCATTTTGTACTGCGGTCCCTCGACAATCGAAACTTTGTAGCTCGCTCGCTTCGTCGCCGGATCTAAATGCTGATCCGGATGCACCTGCACATCCAAATATCCCAGCTTCAGATAAGCATCGCGTGCCGCTAGCCACGCCGCTTCGATGGTCACGCCGTTCGCGGGCGCGCCCCGCTTCATGGTCAACACACCATCGAGTTGCTGCGTCGGCACCACCGTATTTCCCTCCCACGTCGCACCGTCCCACACATACTTTGGCCCCCCTTCAATAGGCACAATCACCGCGACAGTATTTTTCAGCGGCTTGTTCGGGTCGCCGGTAAATCGCGCCATGGGCAGTCCGAATTTCATCCCCAATCGCCCGTCACTCAAATAGACCGGACGCACCTGCTCACTTTCAAAATCTTCTACTGCGAATCGTGAATAGTCCTGCCCAACCAATTCTTTCGACGCCTGCTGAATCGAATGATCCTCGCGCGCCAGCGCATCTTTGAACTCCAGCGCTTCCACCTTCAGCGCGCTTCCATCCACGCGAAAACGCTGCACCGGATTTTCCGTTCCCGGGACATTAACCAATTCATGCGACACGTCGCCTTTCGCCCCACGCTTCGGCAACAGCACAGTCAACGCGCTCGCTACATCGTCTAGAATCGCCCCCTGCTTGGGTAACTCAGGGGTGAAGAGCGGAACGGACTCCTTCAAGTCCGCGATCAATTCATCGTCCGTAAACCAAGGGAAATTATCGAAGAGTATGGGTACGCGCTGTGCGTCCAACACTTTAAATTCCACCGCGAGCCCCTTGGCATCCTCCGCGTAGCGAAATGACACGCTCTCAAACACACCAGTGCGCTCCAGCAGATTTGCTGCGGCCTGCAGTTCAGTCTGGTCAACCTTCTGTCCGACTTTCAATCCCGCGGCCATCACAATTTGCGCTGGCTGCAGCAGCTTCGATCCAGTCACTTTCAATTCCGACAAATTTTCGGCCTGCGCTTCGGCGCGGGTCACACAAATACAAATCAGGCACACCACAATAGTCACACCGCCGCGCACCCGTGCCGCGCGCGCCCACCACCTCATCAGAAATTTCGCTGAAAATTTCTCTCGCACCGGCGAACCCCTCGCCTTCACATCCGTCCCTGCCCCGCTTCGCCGATTCTAAACCACCCGCTGCGCCCGCGTTTGACAAGATTCTCACCCCAGCCTAATATCGATTTTCCAGCCGCAACCACAGGACCAAGGCGCAAAAAACCCATGAAAATCGCCTACCTAGACTGCTTTTCCGGCATCAGTGGCGACATGGTCCTCGGCGCGCTGGTCGATTCCGGCCTCAGCGTCGATTTACTTCGCGAATCTCTCGTATCTCTCAAGCTTCCCGGCTGGGCTCTCACGGCAGAAAAAGTGAAGCGCGGCGCGATCGGCGCAACGCAAGTCAAAATCGAAACGCACGAGCATCATCATCACCGCGGCTTGGCCGTCATCCTCCGCATGATTGGTGAGGCCAATCTTCCCGCGCCGGTCAAAACAAATGCCTCCAATATTTTTCAGCGACTTGGCGAAGCGGAAGCGAGGGTCCACCAAACCAAAATCGAAGAAGTTCACTTTCATGAAGTCGGCGCTGTCGACGCGATTCTCGACATCGTCGGCGCCGCGATTGGCTTCCATGCCCTCGGCATCGACGAAATCGTCTGCAGTCCGCTTGACGTCGGTGCCGGCCAGGTAAAAACCGTCCACGGAATTCTTCCCGTGCCCGCACCCGCCACGGTTGATTTACTTCGCGGCGCCGAAACGTATTCCAGCGGCGCCCTCAAAGAACTTGTCACGCCCACCGGTGCGGCCATCGCCACCACTCTCGCTAAAAGATTCGCACCCATGCCCGCCATGCATCTCGAGACGGTCGGCTATGGCGCTGGCTCAGCCGACATTCCGGGCCGTCCAAATGTTTTGCGCCTGCTCACTGGCCAAGCCGTCAAGCTGTCCGCCGGCGATAAACTCACCAGCCACAAAGGCCTGGGCTGGGATCGCCCGGTTCAAGTCATCGAAGCGAATCTCGACGACATGAATCCCCAAATTTACGGCTACTTTGTCGATCAAGCTCTCGCCGCCGGCGCCCTCGAAATTTTCTCGACGCCCGTGCAAATGAAGAAAAATCGTCCCGGCATTCTTGTCACCATGCTTTGTCACGAAGAATCCGTCGAAGCCCTCACCGATCTGCTTTTTCGCGAAACCACCAGCATCGGAGCCCGCATTCACGAATCTCGCCGGCGCATCTTGCATCGCGAAATCGTCAAGGTTCAAACGGCGCTCGGCGAAATTCGCATGAAAATCTCCCGCCTCAACGGCACCATCCTTAACGCCGCGCCCGAATACGAAGATTGTCAGCGCATCGCCGCCCAGCGTGAGCTTCCTTTAAAGCAGGTCATCGCCACGGCAAATTTCGAGTACCAAAAGTCCGCTGGCCCCGATCCCACCAAGCGCTAGAATTCGAGCGACTTAGCAAACAATCGAATACAATAGGCACGCTATAATTTATTTCTGTGGCGCTGGGCGCGTCGCGCATCAAATGCAGACTCGCGATGAATAAAGAAAAATTCTATCTGACCACGCCGATCTACTACGTAAACGCGCGGCCCCATCTCGGTCACACCTACACGACCATCGTGGCCGACACTATCGCGCGCTACAAACGCGCGTGCGGATACGACGTCGTCCTGCTGACCGGCACCGACGAGCACGGCCAAAAAGTCGAGCGGGCGGCCAAGGCTGCCGGCGTTACTCCTCAGCATTACGCCGATCGTATCGCTGCCGAATATGAAAATTTGTGGCGCGAGCTCGACATCAAGCTCGATCGCTTCGTTCGCACTACCGAGGCGCGTCAGGAACGCGCCGTGCACCGCCTGCTTCTCCAGGCCAAGGACAACGGCTACATCTATAAGGGCCATTACGAAGGCCAATATTGCGTTTTCGACGAGATGTACGTCGACGAGCCGCTGCCCGGAAATCTCTGCCCCGAATGCAAGCGGCCCACGGAAAAAATTCGCGAAGAGAACTACTACTTCAAGCTTTCAGCATTTCAGGATCGCTTGCTTGAACTCTACGAATCGCAGCCCGACTTCATCCAGCCTGAATCGCGCCGCAACGAAGTAATGGCTTTCGTGCGTGGCGGCTTGCGCGATCTTTCTGTTTCGCGCACCACCATCAAGTGGGGCATTCCCTGGCCCGGCGATGAAAAGCACGTCATCTATGTTTGGTACGACGCGCTCACCAGCTACATGACCGGCGTCGGCTACGGCGACGATGAGCTGCAATGGGAAAAATACTGGCCTGCCGATCTGCATTTGATCGGCAAGGAAATTTTGCGCTTCCACGCCGTCTACTGGCCCGCTTTCTTGATGGCTGCCGATGAGCCGCTGCCAAAAAGAATCTTCGCTCACGGCTGGTGGCTCTTCGCCGACGAAAAAATGTCCAAATCGCGCGGCAACATGCAATATCCGCAGCCCATCGCGCGAACCCTCGGCATCGATGCGCTCCGCTATTTCCTGCTGCGTGAAATGGTCTTCGGCTCGGACGGCAATTTCAGCCGCGAAGCTCTGCTCACTCGCTACAACGCCGACCTCGCCAATGGTCTGGGCAATCTGGCGAGCCGCGTGCTGGCCATGATCGAGCAATATTTCGGCGGCAAAGTGCCGGAACCCGACACCGCGGAAGGTGAACAGAATATCCTGGCCAGCTCGGCGCGCCAGGAAATCGGATTGGTCCGCGAAGAGTACGAAAAGATGAATTTTTCAGGCGCCTTGCAGGGCATCTGGCGCCTCATTGCAGCTGTCGACGCGTACCTCGTTCACGAGAAGCCGTGGAAGCTGGCCGAACTTCTTGAAGAAGATCCTACGCAGCGCGAAAACATCGGCGGCATCCTCTACGACGCTGCCGAATCGCTGCGCATCATCGCCGTGCTATCGAGTCCGGTGCTGCCGCACTCGGCCCAGCTTATCTGGTCGAGCCTCGGCCAGCCGGGGCAAGTCGAAAGCCTCAACTTCGACGCGCTTTCTTGGGGCGGCCTCCGCGCCGGTACGCCCACCACAAAACCCCAATCGATTTTTCCGCGCGCAGATCATAAAGAAATGAGCGAAAGGATAGAACAAATGGAAGACGAAATTCGTAATGCACCATCCGCAAAAGGATCTGGCGCAGGCTCCCAGGATACGAGCACGGGTCTTCCCCCTGGCACGACTGCACCATCAACAGGCGCAGCCCCAGCCGCCGCGAAAACTGCTCCTGCGGCTTCAGCGCCCGGCGGAAAAATTTCCATCGACGATTTCACCAAGGTGGAAATGCGCGTGGGCATCGTCAAGTCCGCCGAAACAATTCCTGGCGCCGACAAAATTCTCAAAGTGATGGTCGACATTGGCGAAGAAGTTCGGCAAATCGTCGCCGGCCTCGCCGTTGCCTACAAGCCTGACGAACTCGTCGGCCGCAAAGTCGTCGTGGTCACCAATCTTGCTCCGCGCAAGCTTCGCGGCGTCGAATCTAACGGCATGATTGTCGCCGCCTCTGTCGGTCCCGAAGGCAAGCCCGTCCTGTGCACTTTCGCCGAGGACGTGCCTCCCGGCGCCCGCTTGAAATAACCTTGATTTGGCCGGGCCTGAGCGCCCGCTTGAGCCCGGCATAACACCTTGTAATCCTCCTTGGACTTGTGGAAACATACCGTTTTGCACACGGGCCACCTACAGCTGTGCTTTGGCCTGCGCATGCAACTGGTATATGCTTTGTATTCAAATTGGGTGTACCGGACCGGCTCGAGGAACTAACTAACCCGTGTATCCTCATCCATTTCGCTACTACCGCCCGGCTTCGCTGATCGAAGCCGCCAGTATCATCAGCGAGCTGGGCGACGACGCAAAACCTCTCGCCGGCGGGCAGAGCCTCATCCCTCTGATGAAGCTTCGCCTCTCCGCTCCCTCCGCTCTCGTCGACCTCAACTTCATCCCCAACATTTCCGCCGTCGAACGCCGCAACGGCACGCTTCATCTCGGCGCCATGGCCCGCCACTCCGACATTGAATACTCCGACGCCGCTGCCACGATTCCGATCGTTCACGATTGCGCCGCCGGCATCGCCGACCCGCAAGTTCGCAATCGCGGCACCATCGGCGGCTCGCTCGCCGAGGCCGATCCCAATGGCGACTGGGGCACCGTGCTTCTCACTCTCGATACGCACGTCCACACCGAAGGGCCCGACGGCCGTCGTTCCCTTCCCTTGGATGAATTTTTCCTCGACGCCTACACCACCAAACTCCATCCGGGCGAATTGATTCGCGATGTCACCGTCAAAGTTCCTGGCCCCGGCTCTTCAGGCGCATACGTGGGATTCAAGCGCTGCGCGTCGGTTTACTCCAGCGCCGGCGTCGCCGTGCAGCTCACCCTTGCCGACGCCCATACCTGCGCCGATGCCCGCATCGTTCTCGGCTGCGTTGGCCTGACCGCGATTCGCGCCACTAACGCGGAAGATGAGCTGCGCGGCAAGGCCATAACGCCACAAAATATCGAAAAAGCCGCCGAATCCGCCATGAACGAATGTGATCCGCAACCGGACATGCGCGGGTCAGCCGAATACAAACGCGTCCTGATTCGCGCTCTCGTGAAGCGCGCCGCCGAAGTCGCTTTGCGCCGCGCGAAAGGTGAAAAAGTCGAAGTAGGCCACGAATATGCGGGAAGGCCCTATGCCTGAAGGTTTCGATCTCGTTCCCATCTCCGTCAAGGTAAACGGCACTCTCTACGAGCGCACCGTCGAGCCTCGACTCATGCTCGTTGAATTTATCCGCGAAACTCTGGACCTCACCGGCACCCACATTGGCTGCGACACAACCTTCTGCGGCGCTTGCACCGTCCTGCTGAACGGCAAAAGCATCAAGTCCTGCACGGTTTT
>Ga0070731_10003513_pt1 | contig 14111 bp, 11 predicted proteins | sample Coa_R1_2_FD_66448 | JGI IMG/M metagenome (GOLD analysis project Ga0070731, IMG submission 66448) | Surface soil microbial communities from Centralia Pennsylvania, which are recovering from an underground coalmine fire - Coalmine... | ecosystem: Environmental > Terrestrial > Soil > Unclassified ... | reverse complement strand
ATGTAGCGAACGAAGGAATTAGGTTATGCCAGTACAAACAGGCGCGCTAGGTGCCGCGCGCGCGGTCGACCACAGAGTGCCCATTGAAATCGAGGATGCGCCGTTGGCGAAAATCGGAGAGCTGGACGATGGAAAGCTGGACCTTCGCGACGAGGCACTGTCCTCGTCCATGTTCGAGGAGATCGTGGGCTCTTCCGAGGAGATCTGCCGCGTGACAGAGCAGGTGATGAGAGTTGCTCCGTGCGATGCCACTGTTCTGATCACCGGTGAGAGTGGCACAGGTAAGGAGTTGATCGCTCGCGCGATTCACAAGAGGTCGCGTAGATCCCGGTCGGTTTTCGCAAGGATGAATTGCGCTGTCACTCCACCGTCGCTGATAGCGGCCGAACTCTTCGGCCACGAGAAAGGCGCCTTCACCGGCGCCGATCAGCGCCGGGCCGGGCGATTCGAAGTCGCGAACCACGGGACGATGTTTCTCGATGAGGTCGGTGAGATGCCTAGCGAAGCCCAGGTCGTCTTGTTACGGGTGCTTCAGGAACGCGAGTTCGAGCGCGTTGGTGGCACTCAAAGCATTCCAGTCGACGTTCGTGTAATTGCAGCTACGAACTGCGATCTGCCGTCGGCAGTTCGTTCAGGGAGGTTTCGGCTAGACCTGTTCTACCGATTGAACGTCTTTCCAATCCACGTTCCCTCGCTTCGCGAGCGACGCGAAGATATTCTTTTGCTGGCTAAGTATTTCGTCGAACGCTACGCTGCTAAAGAGGGCAAAAGGATTCGAAGAGTAGAAAAGAGGACAGCGGAGCTTCTAGAGGGCTATCACTGGCCTGGTAATATCAGGGAGCTTCAAAATGTCATCGAACGAGCCATGATCTTCTGCGACTCGGACACGTTCTTTGTCGAGGAGGCGTGGTTGCAACCGGAATCCGAGCCTCCGGTCGATCTGCAACCGTCTCTGATTCATCAGGAACGAGAACTCATCGAAGCGGTGCTTGCGGAAACCGGCGGCCGCATTTCCGGTCCGGATGGAGCTGCCAGAAGGCTGGGAGTGCCGCGGACGACACTGGAGTCCAAGATCAAGAGTTTACGCATCGACAAATATCGGTTCCGGTCGAAGCTCGCGACTCGTCATCTAAGTGGTGATTTTCGAATAGACGGGCACAAATAATCTGAACGTGACTGCCTAAAAACTGCTGATCAAGTAATTCTATTCTGAAATGGTTGGCGCACACTGGGGCATGGCCCGTTCATCGCCAAAAGTCTTCGTAGCCATCTACATCAGCGCGTCCGAAGGGAGAGGATGACTGAGCGTCTCACGGTGTCTTGGCAACCTTCTGGGCGTCGATGGCGACTTTGGTTTGGTGAAGCGAGACTGCAAGCGAGTCGCGCGACACGCGTCGAACAATCGGATTCACGAATAACCGGAACGCCGCCGGGATGTCGCGGCTCAGTGCATACGCTTCCAGTTCGGCATAAACACCGCCATCCCGTTCCTCCAGCCGGGTAATGCTCGACAATCGCCAGATCAAGCCTGTCCCTTGGCCTTCAGGCAATTTATGCTCCTCCGGCGTGCCAAATTTATCGATCTCCCGGATACTCGTCGTGTTCGAGTATGCATACCAGCGATGTTCGTCAATCTGAAAATAGGAAGCTTCTCCTTCGCTGTCGAGAGCAGTTTTCGCCACAACCGATTTGTTAGCGAACCGAAGAAAGAAGGAATCGGTCGGCCCATCCTCTTTGTAGATTTTCGAGGATATTACGCCGGGCTTGTAGACATGCTCGTAATTATCGTAATCGCGCACCACCCTCAGGATGTCCGGGATCGTCGCGTCGGGCACGAATCCAGCGCCGATCCACGCGTGGATAAGCCCGGATGGGACTTGCGCGGGAATGTGAACGCCGATCGGCTGGATGTAGGGCCCCTTGGTGCGAACGCGTTCGGTACGGCCCGGTTCCTCATCCAGCCAAAGAAAGCGATTTCCCTCTTTAAGACGGGTCCGCATCTCAGCCATCCTCGTCTCCATATAGGAGTCCCATGCTTCTTTGGTTTCCGGCTTCAGGTTCGCGCCGTTCAGGTATGGACTCAGGCACAGCATCGTCAGCGCGGCTAGCGCGCGATATTGTTGCAGCATAGTGATTCTCCGAAACCACGGCAAGAACGCTCTACGCAACGATCGCCTCCTGCGTCACAACCGACGGCGCCGGCCTGCCATCCAGAACCGCATCGATGTTGTCCAGGGCCAGCATACCCATTGCTAGACGCGTCTCCACTGTCGCGCTCCCCATATGCGGCAACAGAAACGTGTTCTTGAGCGCGACATATCCAGGGTGAAGCTTCGGTTCGCCTTCGAACACATCCAACCCTGCGGCTGCGATTCGGCCGCTCTTAAGGGCGCCAATCAGGTCCTCGTCCACTACCAGGCCGCCGCGAGCAGCGTTGATTAAGATCGCTCCGCGTGGCAGCAGATCGATCGTTTTCGAATTGATGAAACGATGAGTCTCCGGAGTCTCCGGCGCATGCAGCGTAAGAAACTGGCTCACTCGAAGTAAGTCCGGCGCACTGGAGTGAAATACCGCGTCCTTCTCCAAAGCTGCGGGTAAGCGGGCTGCATTGGAATAATGGATCGTCATCCCAAAACCCCTCGCGCGTTGAGCAACGGCCTGGCCCACTCTCCCCATGCCAAAAACCCCGAGAATCTTTCCCGTTAGCTGCCACCCCAACAGCATTGGACTCGATGCTGTCCATGTTCCTGAACGTACCATCTGCTGGCCTTCGTACGCCCGCCGCGCCGCACCCAGCATCAGCAGCATTGCGATCTCGGCAGTAGCCTCCGCATTGATGCCCGGCGTGTACGCGATGGCGATTTTCCTGTCGGCTGCGGCCGGAAGGTCGATGTGGTCCAACCCCACCGAATAGGTGGCGATAACCTTCACAGAGGCGGGCGCCCGCTTAAAGAAGTCGGAGTCTAGTCGATCGAGCGGTGTAACGAACAGCGCATCGGCCCCCGATGACGCCTCGATCAGTTCGTCGCGCGTAAACGGCCTTCCACCAGGACTGCGGCGCGCGTCGTAATCTCGATCGATGCGCGCTTCGATCTCATCCATGAACTGAGTTGTAACTACCAGCGCCGGTTTATGCATCTGCCTCGCTCGTTCTGCGACGGATTCCAGTTACACCAATCTTGTATTGTGTTCCGCCATTTTTATCAGGCCGTCCATCTTGCCGCTCAGCACCTGTTTCGCGACGCTGAGCGTGTAGCCCTTTATCGTATGAAAAGGCACATGCGACGGCATGGCGAGCGCATAGGGGTCCACCAGGACATCCACCACCACAGGTCCGCTCTTGTGTGCGAGAGCTTCGGCTAGACCGTCGCTGACTGCGTCAGGCTCCTCAATCCGAATCCCCTTCGCGCCCATTGCCTCAGCGACCGCGGCGAAGTTCGGGTTCTTGAATCCCACTCCAAAAGGGATGAACCCGGCCTCCTGCTGCTCGATGCTCACGAAGTCCAGTGACCCGTTGTTTAGCAGGATGTGAACCACAGGCGTCTTTCGCTCTACCTGCGTCAGCAGATCGCCCATCCCAAGCATCGTGAACCCGCCGTCTCCGCAAAGGGCGATGGTTTGCCGGCCAGGATAGGCCAGTTGTGCTCCAAAAGCGTTGGGTGCCGCGTTGGCCATGGACGCCCATGAGAACGACCCGAACAGCCTGCGATTCTCCCCACCTTTGATGTGCCTCGCCAGCCACATCACCGCCGTGCCAGTATCCGCGAAAAACATGGCGTCATCAGAGGCCAATTTACTCAGCGTATCGGCGAGGTATTCAGGACGTATCGGCTTGATGCCCGGGCCCCGGTCGACATAATGCCCTTTCAGTTCATCAAAGGACTCCGTCTCGGCAACATATTTGCGCAGGAAACGGTCATCAGTCTTTTCCCGGACATCCTTTAGCAGCGCTTGAAGGGTCGACTTAACGTCGCCAACCAGCCCAAGGTCGAGCGTGGTCCGGCGGCCGATGTGCTTCGGATTCTGGTCGATCTGTACCTTTTTTACCTGCTTCCCTGGCAGGAATTCCGAAAACGGAAAATCGGTCCCCAGCATCAGCAGCAGGTCGGCATGGTTGATCGCACCATAGGCGCCGCCATATCCCAGCAGCCCCGTTAAACCTACAGCGTATGGATTGTCGTGCTCCAGCCACTGCTTACCGCGCAACGCATAGCCCACCGGCGCCTTCACTCTTGCGGCCAGCTCAAGCACCTCCGGGCGCGCGTCCCGGCACCCATCGCCGCCAAAAATCGTGACGGTGCGGGCGTCGTTGATCATATCCGTCAGCCGGCTAAGGTCAGAATCCGATGGACGAAACACGGGCGCCGCCGGGATGCTGACCTGAACCGGTTCGCCTACCGCCTCGGTCGCCGCGATATCCCCCGGAATCGAAAGTACCGTAGGACCTTTTTCAATAACCGAAGTTCGTATGGCCGTGCCGATAACGGCCTGAGCCTGAGCAGGATTCACTATCCTGGCCGTGTAAAGGGAGGCGGCATCGAAGAACTTATAAGGATTCATCTCCTCAAGCGCGGACGTATCGATCAGGCTGCTTTCAACGTCGCCCGCGATCGCAATCACCGGCGCGCGCTCTTTACGCGCGTCCATCAGTCCGTTGAACAGATGAACGACACCCGGTCCCGCGGTTCCGCACACCGCCACGGGCACGCCAGTGAAGTACGCATCTGCCACCGCGGCAAAAACTCCGTACTCTTCATTTCGGACATGCACAAAGTCGACACTTCCGTTTCGCCGCAGCGCGTCGATCACGGGATTCAAGGCGTCTCCGACAATGCCGTAACACCTTTTTACGCCGGCACTGACAAGCATTTCCCATAAGACATCCGCTACCGTTCGCGTCATTGTAACCCCCCAGTCCTCTCTAACAACGGAATAGTACGCCTTGACTCATGCCGGTCGTAGTTTTACAAATCTTCAGAAACAAAGAGCGCGCCTCGCCTGAATCTGTTGGAGGCTGAGATCTTCTCATTCAAAGTCGGCCCACCCGCGTTTGGAGCGCTCCCTGGTGATCCATTCTCGGATGTAAAGAGAACAATTGATAAGCTGTACGCCTTCAGCCTCCCGCCGGATGAGAAATTGAACACTCAAGCGGTCCACAAGCGTGACATCGGTCAAGTCCAACTGTGGCGTGCCTCCGCATGCTTGGATCTCTTTGCCCAATAAAAGGAGATGCTCCTCCTGTAGCCACCCGCTTAGTTTTAGGATGGTCGATGTTGGATCCGATAGCTTCTCGATGCGCAACATGTGGCCTTGCTCTGAGATAACGACCATTCCACGGGCTGATTTGTTTGATTCACTTGGCAAGCTTAGGCTGCCTTCTTCGAAGATTAGAACTTCGAAGTGGTCTCGCGCCCGGCAAACCGGTACCGGTGTTTATTAATGCTCAGGACCTTGATTCTCGATTCCAACGTTGTGCGTGGAATCCCGAGCCTCCTGGCGGCTCCCATCGGGCCGGAAACGCGACCTCGGGTTACCTCCAAAGCGGCTTCAATCAGTTCTCGATCCCGGCTCACTCGCGACGGCTGCAGGCCGAACCGGCGCCCTGATTCCGGCTGCAACCATGCCTCGTCGACGGAGAAGGTTTCTGCGTCGCAAAGGATCACGGCACGTTCGATCACATTCTGTAGTTCGCGGATGTTGCCCGGCCAGTTATAGGACTCAAGAAGCCGTGCCGTCCGTTTGTCGACACGTCGAATCGCTTTGCCTGCTTTGGCGGCATAACGCGCGATGAAGTATTCGGCGAGAAGAAGAATATCTTCAGGGCGCTCCCGCAGAGAAGGCATATGGATGGGGAAGACGTTCAACCGGTAAAACAGATCCGGACGAAATTTCCCGGAACGAGCGGCGGCCGGGAGATCGCAGTTGGTGGCTGCGATGACCCGAACGTCAACGGGGATGCTTTGAATACCACCCACCCTCTCGAATTCGCGTTCTTGAAGCACGCGCAGTAACGCAACTTGGGCTTCGGCCGGCACATCACCGATTTCGTCGAGAAAAATCGTCCCGCGGTCAGCGACTTCGAAACGACCCGCATGGCGCTGATGTGCACCGGTGAACGCGCCTTTTTCATGTCCGAAAAGCTCGGCCGCAATCAGCGATGATGGAGTCGCGGCGCAATTCATCCGGACGAAAGGCGCGCGCGAGCGGCGCGACCTCCGGTGAATGGCGCGGGCGATCAGCTCCTTTCCCGTGCCAGTTTCCCCCGTGATCAGAACCGTGGCGTTGGACGGAGCAACTCTCATCACTTGGGCCGTCACGCTACTGATTGCTTCTGAGGATCCAACGATCTCCTCGAACATCTGCGCGGAGAGAAGTTCCTCCCGAAGACTGAGGTTCTCATCCTCCAAGCTGCTGGATGCTTCGATGCTGCCGCAGTTGGCCGCGCGATGATCGGGAACACCGTCGGGGCCGGCTTGATCAAGCTTGGTAGCGAAAGTGTCTTCAGTTCGAGAGAAATAGTTCATCGTAAAGCCGGTCTGCTTTTCAAGTGGCAAGCCGATCGCCATCCGCAACCAACTAAAAACACGAGAGAAACGAATCACCCGTGACGCTGGGCCGCCTCGAATTACGGCGATCCCGCGAATCTCGCGAATTTCGCGACTTGAATACTTTTAGTCGAATTTGAATTGGCTTTTGCGGATCTTCAACGCCTTGATCCGGGACTCGAGGGTCGATGGCGGAATTCGAAGTTTTGCAGCCGCACCCGCCGGACCCGAAACCCGTCCTCGGCTCTCAGCCAGGGCCGCTTCGATGATTTCGCGCTCGGTTCGGGGGGCATCGTCAACCTTCGACGCCGCCGCCGCTTCCACCGGCGATGGCGCCGGAAAGGCTGCCTTTGAAAGCCATAGTTCGTCAACGGCAAAAACTTCGCCTGAACTCACAATCATCGACCGTTCAATGATGTTCTGTAACTCACGAATATTGCCAGGCCAGTCGTAGCGCTGCAACAGATCTGACGTCTTCTGGTCGATCGATCGGATATTTCGGCCCGTCCGGTTGGCGTAGCGCTGTACAAAATACTCGACCAGCATCAAGATGTCGTCTTTCCGCTCGCGCAAAGGCGGCACGTCGATGGGAAAAACATTCAGGCGATAGAGGAGATCCTTGCGGAAGGTTCCGTTCGCTACGGCGGCGGTCAAATCGCGATTCGTGGCGGCGATAACGCGAACGTCGACTTGGACAGGCTGGTCTCCCCCCACTCGCTCGAATTCCCTTTCCTGCAGCACTCTCAATAAAGCGGCTTGGGTATCGGGCAGGAGTTCGCCAACTTCGTCCAGGAATATCGTTCCGCGGTCTGCCATCTCGAATCGGCCCAGCCGGCGCTGCGTGGCTCCAGTGAAGGCTCCCTTTTCATGGCCGAACAATTCCGAGGAAACCAGCGTGGGCGGAAGCGCGGCGCAATTCACACTGACGAAGGGATTACCAAATCTTTGGGATCGTTTGTGAACGGCACGCGCAATCAGTTCTTTGCCGGTGCCAGTTTCCCCGGTGATCAGAACGGTGGAGTCGGTCGGAGCAACCCTGGCAATCCGGGAAAGCACGGCCTTCACAGGCTCGGATGCACCTACAATGTCCTCAAACATCGACGCCTTGTCGATCTCCTCGCGAAGGGCAACATTCTCCCGTTGAAGTTTCTGCTCGGCCCGCTTGTGTTCATCAATATCGGTACACGCAACGTACCACCGCAGGATCTGTCTGTTGTCGTCGCAGACCGGGTTGCAACGAGCGAGAAACCATCGATAACTTCGATCGCCTTTCCGCAGGCGTATCTCCAACTCGAAACTAGCTCCACCAGTGACCAACCGGTCAAAATGCGTAGTCGCCCGTTCCCAGTCATCAGGATGAATGGACTCACCGAATTTGGCCCTTCGTCGCCACTCTTCGAGACTAAGACCCAGGTAATCGAGCATGACCCTATTGGCGTAAATGCGTTCATGATTGGGGCCGTACACCGAAACAAGCTGAGGTGCGAAGTCCAGAATCTGCCGGAACTCCATTTCCTGCTCCCGGATCGTTTCCTCGGCACGCTTTTGTTCATCAATGTCGAGATTCACTCCGATCCAGTACAGAAGAGTTCCGTCGCTCGTCCGGAGTGGTTCGACGCGAGTTAGAAACCAACGATATCCTCCTTCAGCGTTACGAACTCGAAAACTGTTTTCGATCGTGGCTCCCGTGCGTATACATATTGACCATACTCTGCGTGACTCTTCGCGGTCGTCGGGATGCAGTAGGGGAATGTGGGAATCCCACGCAGCACCTGTGTCGAGGCCGAATCGAAGGGGATGGTCTTGCGGTAGACCAAGGTAATCCGCGGTTCGTTCATTCACGAATGTGAGGCCCCCAGTCGGCACGGCGTACCAGGTGTATGCGGGAATCACATTGAGAGTGGCTTGTAATTGCGCTTCGAGCCATGGATACTGTTGAGCCGCCCCGTGCACCTGTAAACCGATACCCAAGTGGGCAAGCCGCTGCCCTTCGGCGAGATAAAACTCGCTCCTTTGCAACTCCTGGGTGCTTCGGCGGAGTTGCCCTTCCGCTCGCTTACGATCCTCAATATCGATACTCGATCCATACCACTTAGCAATTTGGCCGTGCCCGTCGCGCAATGCTACTTTGTGGTGCAGCATCCAGCGATATTCGCCATCTGCGCGCCGGACGCGAGCCTCGTGCAGGAAGGGCTCGCCGCTGGCCAGAGATGCGCGCCACTTTTGCACGATTCCTTCGACATCCTCGGGATGGATGAACGCTGTCCACCTCCAGTCCTGCAAATCCTCTAACGACTGCCCTACATACCTGAGCCATGTTTGATTGAAGAAATCGAGGTAGCCGTCCGGCCGACCGGTGTGAATCAGGCCGGGAGTTGAGTCGATCAGGAGCTGAAGGTCTGACGTTTGATCCCGCCGGACGGCGTCATCCCCGCTCATGGGCGGTACCGTATTCCGTTTGGACATCACCATCCCCTCGCGAGTAACTGGCTAAATCGATACGCTGACAGATTCCGGACAAGCGGGCCTATGTTTGGCAAAATCCAGTTTACTAGCGGCATCTAGCAGAGTTTGATGCCCTTGTCGGATCTTTGTCACAAGAGACTTCACGAAAAGAGCCCAACAAGACAGTCCAGCCAAATCTCCTCCCTGATGTAGAACGGCACGAACCTCGATGCCGTGGCATCAGGAGAGGAAATGCAAATGGCTCTGGATAAACCTATACGAAGGATCGCTATTGTTGGGACGGGCGTCATCGGCGCGAGCTGGGCGGCTGAATTTCTGGCGCGCGGCTTGGACGTGGTCGCGACGGACCCCGCGCCTGAAGCTGAGAAGAATCTGCGCAAGTTTGTTGACGCGGCATGGCCTGCTCTCAGCGCCAAAGGCCTTTCGAAGAATGCTTCGCGCACTCGGCTTAGTTTCTCACCGGACATGAAGAAAGCGGTTTCCGAGGCCGATTTCGTTCAGGAAAACGGGCCCGAACGGCCGGACTTCAAGATCAAATTGTATGCCGACATGGACGCGGTCACGCCCTCCGATTCGCTCATTGCGTCAAGCTCGTCCGGAATCACCATGAGCGTAATGCAATCCGCCTGTAAGCATCCTGAGCGCTGCGTCATCGGGCATCCGTTCAACCCTCCGCACATGGTTCCGTTGGTTGAAGTAGTAGGCGGGTCGAAGACTTCGGATGCGGCGGTCAAGCGGGCCATCGACTTCTATGCTTCCATCGGGAAAAAACCGATTCACGTCCGCAAGGAAGTGGTTGGGCACGTTGCCAATCGATTGCAGGCCGCAATTTATCGGGAAGTAGTCAATCTTATTCATCTCGGCGTCGTGGATGTTGCGGATGCCGATACGGCGGTCTGCTGGGGCCCGGGGTTGCGCTGGGGAATCATGGGGCCGAGCATGTTGTTCCACCTCGGCGGTGGCCAGGGCGGGATCCAGCATTTCATGGAGCATCTGTCCGGCCCCGTCGCGACTTGGTGGAAGGACCTGGGAAGCTTCTCCGATTGGCCCGATGGCAGCAAGCAAACCATCGTCGACGGCGTGCTCAAAGATGCGAACGGGCGCAGTATCGATCAACTGGCGGAGACACGCGACGAATTGCTGCTGGAGTTGGTGAAGCTTCGGCTGCAACAGGCTGAAGCCGCCGTGCACGCGAAGTAGCGCCATGCGCGGCGGAATTCCTCATGTAGTCATCGTGGGCGGGGGCTTTGGCGGCCTTGCGACCGCCAAAGCTCTCGGCAAGACTCCGGCGCACATCACTCTTATTGATCGATCCAATCATCATCTGTTTCAGCCGTTGTTGTATCAAGTTGCGACATCCGCGCTAACGCCGGGGCAGATCGGTTCTCCGATCCGTAATATTCTTCGTAAGCAAAGCAATACGACGGTTATTCTCGGCGAAGTAAGCGGACTCGACATCGAGAAAAAGTGCGTATTTGTAAACGGCGCGGACAGGTCGGGAGTTCCGGTTTCCTACGATTTCCTCGTGTTGGCGACGGGCGTCACGCACAGTTATTTCGGACACGACGAATTCGCCGCGCACGCGCCGGGCCTGAAGACTCTCGCGGACGCCGTCGCGATTCGCAACAAGATTCTGCAAGCGTTCGAACAGGCCGAGGCCGAAGAGAATCCCAGCCATCATCGCGATCTGCTGACGTTTGTGCTGGTTGGCGCCGGTCCAACGGGCGTGGAAATGGCGGGCGCGATCGCAGTGCTGATCCGCAATTCATTGAAGTCGGAGTTTCGGAGGATCGATCCCACCGCGGCTCGCATTGTATTGCTGGACATGGCTCCGCGCGTTCTCGGGACTTTTTCCGAAGAACTTTCCGCGGCGGCCCGACGCCGGCTGGAAAATCTCGGCGTTGAAGTCCGGCTCGGCCATGCTGTCGATCAGATCGACGCGGATGGGGTGCTTGTCGGCGGCGAGAGAATTTCGAGCAAAACCGTGATTTGGACAGCGGGCGTTGCACCGTCGCCGGTGGGCAAGTGGCTGGGAGTCGCGACCGATCGCGCGGGACGTGTGCGAATTCATCCCGATCTTTCCGTACCCGATCATCCGGAAATCTTTGTGATTGGCGACACGGCTTCGCTCGATCAGGATGGCCGGCCTCTACCAGGCGTGGCGCAGGTCGCAATCCAGCAGGGACGATACACAGGAAAATTGATTCATCGCAGGATCGGTCGTCAGCCCGCGCCTCCGCCTTTTCGTTACTTCGATAAAGGCAACATGGCCGTCGTCGGAAAGGGCTTCGCGGTCCTCCAGAGTAGAGGATTCCAAACGTCCGGCTTCGTGGCCTGGCTCGCGTGGGCGGGCGTTCATCTCCAATTTCTCGCGCAATCGAGCCTCCGCGTGAGCGTGTTTGTTCAATGGGGCTGGACGTACCTCACCGGACAGCGCGGATCGCGGCTCATTGTGAATCACCATGGTTCCGACCCAATAAAACCCGGATCCGAGAGCTCCTCAGTATTGTCTACAGCGAGCAAATAAGAAGTCAGGAGAAAGACATGTCATCACCCACCACGAAGCCCACTGCGCCCTTGCCCGTACCGAACGGCGATTTCTATCAAGTGACCGAGGCCCTGGACGATTCCGGACGAGCCATTTTGCAGAAGGTCCGCGCATTTATGGAGGGCAAGGTCGCACCCGTCATTAACAAATACTGGCTGGAAGACTCCTTCCCGTTCGAATTGGTTCCAGGTTTTCGCGATCTCGAAGTCGCCGGAATGGGCTATCACGGCTACGGATGCGCTGGGGGGAGCACGCTTCTGGCGGGATTTGTTGCGATGGAAATTGCGCGGGTAGACTGCTCTTTCGCAACATTTTTCGGCGTCCACAGTGGATTGGCGATGGGATCGATCTTCCTGTGCGGATCCGAAGAACAAAAACAGAAGTGGCTGCCGCCGATGGCCCGTCTTGAAAAAATCGGCTCCTTCGCTCTGACTGAGCCGTTGGTCGGTTCAGGTACTTCCGGCGGGCTGTTGACAACGGCGCGGCAGGAGGGTGATTCCTGGATCCTGAACGGGCAGAAGAAGTGGATCGGCAATGCCACCTGGGGCGACGTCACGATTATCTGGGCGCGCGACTTGGCGGACAGCCAGGTGAAGGGATTCATTGTCGAGAACAAGACTCCTGGTTTCAAAGCCGAAAAAATTGAACATAAAATGGCGCTGCGTGTCGTTCAAAACGCCCTGATCACGATGGAGAACTGCCGCGTCCCCGAGGAGAATCGCCTCCAACTGGACACGTCCTTTCGCGACACGGCTCGCGTTTTGCGTATGACGCGGGCTTTCGTGGCCTGGGAAGCGGTCGGCTGCGCGATCGGGGCTTATGAACACGCACTCGCCTACGCGCAAACGCGCGAGCAGTTCGGCAAGCCGATCGCGAAATTTCAGCTCATCCAGGACTTGCTTGTGAAAATGCTCGGTAATATCACGGCGTCGCTTTGCATGGTGGTCCGATTGTCGCAGCTCCAGGACGAGGGGAAGCTGAAGGATGAACACGCGTCACTTGCCAAGGCGTTCTGCACCGTAAAAATGCGCGAGACCGTCGGGTTCGCCCGCGAACTTCTGGGGGCGAATGGCATCTCGCTCGATTATCACATCGGCCGCTTCGTCGCGGATGCCGAGGCAATTTATTCCTACGAAGGCACCCGCGAGATGAATACGCTCATCGTCGGCAAGGCGATTACCGGAATGGGAGCGTTTGTCTAGAGGTCAAGGAGAAATATATGAGTCCAACCGCCGTAGCAGGATTATCGCTCGAAACCGTTCTTTATGAAAAAAAAGGCGGCATCGCTTATATCACGTTGAACCGCCCGAAGGTCCTGAATGCTTTGAACCGAAGGGCCCTTGCCGATTTGAGTGCGGCATTCGAAGACGCTAGAGACGATGCGGAGGTCAACGGCGTAATCATCACTGGTTCCGGCGACAAAGCTTTCATCGCCGGCGCAGACATCAACGAAGTCGCTACAGATACCCCTGTCCAAGCCGAGCAAAAGACGCGCCGTGGACAAGCTGTCATGGACCTGATCGAGAATCTCGGCAAGCCCGTGGTAGCTGCCGTCAACGGTTTCGCTCTGGGCGGAGGCTGCGAGACCGCGCTTGCATGCACAGTTCGCATCGCTTCGGAAAATGCCAGGTTCGGACTGCCCGAAGTGAAGCTCGGCATCATTCCAGGCTACGGCGGGACGCAAAGGCTTCCGCGCCTGGTAGGAAAGGGCCGCGCGCTTCAAATGATTCTCACCGGCGAAATGATCAATGCGCAGGAAGCTTATCGTATTGGGCTCGTGAACGAAGTCGTCCCCTTGCCGGAGCTGATTGGCCGGGCTGAAGCGATTTTGAAACAGATGGGCGGCAACGCACCCCTTTCGGTGAGATACGCTCTGCAGGCGGTGAACAAAGGTCTTGAAACTAGTCTGTCGGAAGGCCTCCTCATCGAATCGTCACTGGTCGCGATCTGCACCTCGACCGAGGACAAGAAGGAAGGTACGTCCGCATTTCTCGAGAAGCGCGCGGCGAACTTCAAGGGCCGCTAAGGAGCAATATGAACACGGATCACATCTTTGCAGGCTTAAGAGTTGTGGATCTCGCCAGTTTCCTGGCGGGTCCGGGCGCGGCGACGGTGCTTTCGGATTTCGGCGCCGACGTTATCAAAGTCGAACCGCCCGGGATAGGCGATCCGCACCGGGTGACATATAAGATTCCACCTCTCCCGAGCGCCAAGGAAAATTACACCTGGCATCTTTCCAATCGCAACAAGCGAGGAGTGGCGCTCGACTTGAAATCGCCGCGTTCCAGGGAGATTCTGGAGCGCCTGGTCAAATGGGCCGATGTTCTCGTTGTTAACTTCCCGCCTCCGGTGCGAAGGAAGCTCAAGCTGACTTATGAAGACCTCGTGCCTTGGAATCCGCGCCTGATTTATGCGGATCTCACAGGATACGGAGACGAAGGTCCCGATACCGATCTTCCGGGATTCGATATCACAGCCTATTGGTCGCGGAGCGGTCTGCTCGATATGACCCGCGATGCCGGCGCTCCCCCCACTTTGCCCGTGCCCGCCAG
>Ga0070731_10003512_pt1 | contig 14114 bp, 16 predicted proteins | sample Coa_R1_2_FD_66448 | JGI IMG/M metagenome (GOLD analysis project Ga0070731, IMG submission 66448) | Surface soil microbial communities from Centralia Pennsylvania, which are recovering from an underground coalmine fire - Coalmine... | ecosystem: Environmental > Terrestrial > Soil > Unclassified ... | reverse complement strand
CTTCGCCCATCTCCGGGTGAAGGCCTTCGGAGCGGGCGACGTCATCCTTCCCTCGGCCTCGACCGTGATCTGCGATGAAGCCCACGACATGGCGGACATCGCGAGGGATTTCTTCGGATTGAGGCTGACGCCCTTTTCGGCCACGATGCTGGTCCGCGGGGCCAACCACCTCCGCCACGGCGGGATGGCGGAGCGCCTGAGGCTGGCCTCCCGCGGGTTCTTCGGGCGCGTCCGGGACGCCTCCGAACGCCGCCTCCGAACGCCGGACTGGATCGACGCCGGGGACCTGATGAAGACGCTCGGCGAGTACCAGGAGGTGCTCCGGGAGGCCAAGTCGCGGACCGAGGACGAGGAGGAACTCGACAAGATCGCCAAGTTTTCCGGAGCGGCGGAGCACTACGTCGAGACGCTGACGAAGTTCATCAAGCTCGACGACCCCAATTGCGTCTATTGGGCCGAGAAGGACGACCGGGCGGCGCGGCTCTTCGCCCGGGTGATCGACGTCAGCGAGATCCTCCGCGAGCAGCTCTTCAAGACGACGTCGACCGTGATCATGACGTCGGCGACCCTGACGGCGAACGGCCAGTTCGGCTTCCTGAAGCGGGAGACCGGGTCGGACGACGCCCGCGAACTGCAGGTGCCCTCCCCCTTCGACCACCGCGAGCAGGAGATCCTGATCGTCCCGAAGATGAAGTGCCAGCCGAACGACCCCTCGTTTCCGGCCGAGATCTCGGGCCACATCAACCGGATCCTCAAATCCCTGGGCGGGCGGACGATGTGCCTCTTCACCTCCTACAAGAATCTCGACTGGTGCGCCCGGGCGGCGGAGGCGACCGGCGTCAAGATCCTCCGGCAGGGCGACCAGCCCCGCTCCAAGCTGCTCAAGGAATTCCGGCGCGACGAGGGCACGGCCCTCTTCGCGACGTCCAGCTTCTGGCAGGGCGTCGACATCCCCGGCGAGGCGCTGTCCTGCCTGGTCATCGACAAGATCCCGTTCATGAACCCGGGCGACCCGCTCTTGGAGGCGCTCCAGGAGCGCGACGCCCAGAGCTTCTCGAACTACTCGCTGCCGAAGGCCATCCTGGATCTCCGGCAGGGATTCGGCCGCCTCCTGCGCCGCCGCAGCGACCGGGGTGTCGTCGTCATCTTCGACAGCCGGCTCTTCACCAAGAGCTACGGACCGGAAATCCTGGCCAGCCTCCCGGACTGCCGGGTCAGCCGGGACCTGGACGAGCTCGAAAACTTCTTCAAATCGTCGGAGTCCCCGGTAGAATAGGCTCCCATGAAAATCCTGCAGGAGCTGCCCCTCGTCGCGCGCGCCCGGCAGCTGCGCCACACCTACGTCCAGGGCGCGGACGAGAAGCACTACAAGATCCTCACGTTCGCCCTCTACGGGTTCAGGCCGCCGCCCGAATTCGCCACCCACGAGACGAACGTCGAGGAGGTGAACGATCACGGCGGCCGGACGGTGCTCGTGCAGCCGCTCATCAAGCGCTTCTTCCGGGAAGACGAGGCGATGGCCTTCCACCAGGAGCTGCTCGAGAAGTTCGACGAGACGCTGAGGTTGAAGGCGCCCGAGAAGAAGGAAGAGAAACCGGCCAAGGCCGGCCACTGAGCGGAGCGGCCTCCCGCCCGGGGGGAGGAGCGCCCTTCCTACTGCTGCTGCTGCTGGTTCTGCTGGTCCGCCGCCTGGTGCTTGGCGGCCGGGGCCGGACGCAGGGTGGTATCCATCCCGATCAGCTCCCCTTCGGGGCCCAGCTTCGAAAAGACGCGCTCCATCCAATGGCGGGGGAGCTCGTTCACCGAGTGGCGCAGGCGCTCCTGCCACCACGTGGAGATCTCCTGGAGATCCGTCTTCTCGAAGCGATGCTCGATCAGCTTGTAGGATCCTTTCGAGCAGAGGACGACGTCGATCGGGAAGTCCACGTCGGCCGCGCTGATTCGGGTCGAGTCGAAGGCCAGGAATCCGACCTTGAGGGCGAAGCGCATGGAGTCCTGGGGCTTCAGCGTCCGGTCCAGCACCGGCTTCCCGTAGCCCGAGGCCCCGATGATGCTGTACGCGGTCCCGTCCCCCACCTCGACCCAGTTGCCCTGGGGATAGACCAGGTAGAGTTTGTGTTCCGGGTCGTTTTCCATCTGACCGCCGATCAGGGCGTGGATGTTGAATTGAAGGCCGCTTCGTTCGAGCGCCGGCCGGTCCTCCTCAGCGACCTTGCGGACCTGCGTGGCGAAGAGATTCACGATCTTGAAGAGCCGGTCGTGCGAGGGGTCGGGTTTCGACCAGACGTCGTCGAAGTAGGTGACCACCTTGTCGCGGACCGACCTCAGCCCCGAGGTCATGATGAACACGGCGCGCTTGTCGTGGGTGAACGTCGAGACCTTCCGGGCGACGATGACTTCGTTGCCGGAGGTGATCCGGGTATCGGCCAGGCCGACCAGACCGTCCCGAACGCGGATGCCCAGGCAGAACGTCATGGGGGTATTCTAACCTGAATAGATCGGGCTGGGAACAAAGAAGGCATTGGTGATCGCGTCGCCCGCCAGGTTCAGCTTCAGCTGGAGGGAGTCGATGGTCTCGTGAAGCCCGTGCTCCAGGATTTCCTCGGCCCGGGCGAACGCCAGTTCCGAGCGGAGCTGGCCCAGTCGCTGCTCGGCGGGAATCCGGAACGTGCCGATCGCGGTGCCGGTGATCTCGTGCAGGGCCTCCTCCGCCGCGATCAGGCAGAAATGCACCGAGCGCGGGAATTCCCGGTCCAGGAGCAGGAACTCCACGATGCGCTCCTTGATCAGCCGGCCGTGGCGCTTCCGGTAGAGCTCAAGGCCGCTCGCGGACTGGAGCACGGCCGACCACTCGATGTCGTCCAGGGCGCTGCTCGAGGGCTTCCCCTGCGAGAGGAAATGCTTGAGATCGAGAATCCTCGCGATCTTGTCGCTGCGTTCCAGCATCCGGCCGAGCCGGCAGAAATTCCAGCTCTCGCCGTGCGACATCGTATCGTCCGTCAGGCCTTCGAACGTGCGGCCCGCCAGCTTGACCTCGCTGAAGAACTGGTAGGAGGACTGGCGCGCGCGGTCCCGGGCGTTCTCGTCGGAGACCTGCAGGTAGGTGGCGTTGAGGTGCTCCCACATGTCCGAGGAGATCACGTCGCGGACGGCCCGGGCGTTCTCCCGGGCGGCGCGCAGGCAGGAGTAGATCGAATTCGAGTTCCCCGAGTCGAACGCGAGGAACTCGATCACCGTATCGCGGGTCGTCGTGTCGTAGCGTTCGAGGAAGCGGTACAGGTCGCCGGTGGTTCCGACCAGAGGCTTCCACTGTTCCTGCGTGCCCGGGGGCAGATCCAGGGCGAGGTTGAGGTTGACGTCGATGAAGCGGGCGACGCTTTCGGCGCGCTCGATGTAGCGGCCGATCCAGTAGGTCGCATCGGCGGCGCGGCTCAGCATATCTGGACCTGCGCCTGCGCGGGAGCCCGGAGGTCGACCCCTTCCAGCACCTGCGGCGGCGGGGCCGGCAGGACCCAGGTGTCCTTGCTGCCCCCGCCCTGGGAGGAGTTGACGACGAGCGATCCTTTCTTGAGCGCCACGCGGGTCAGCCCGCCGGGCTGCACATAGATCTCTCGGCCGTACAGGATGTACGGGCGCAGGTCGACGTGCCGCCCCTCGAGGCGGCCGTCGACCAGCGTCGGCACCCGCGACAGCCCCAGGGTCGGCTGCGCGATGTAGTTCCGCGGGGAGGCCTTGATCTTCGTCGCGAAGTCGGCCTGCTGCTCCTTCGTGGAATGGGGGCCGATCAGCATCCCGTACCCGCCCGACTCGTTGGCGGACTTGACCACGAGCTCGGGCAGGTGCTCGAGAACGTAGTCCATGTCCTTCTTTTCCCAGCAGAGATAGGTCGGCACGTTGGGCAGGATCGGCTCCTCGCCCAGATAGTATTTGATCATGCGCGGGACGTATGCGTAGACGACCTTGTCGTCGGCCACGCCCGTCCCGGGCGCGTTCACGAGCGTGACCTTGCCCTCCATGTAGGCCTTCATCAGGCCCGGCACGCCCAGCATCGAATCGGGGCGGAACACGCGGGGGTCCAGGAAGTCGTCGTCGATCCGTCGATAGATCACGTCCACGCGCTCCAGGCCGCGGGTGGTCCTCATGAAGACGCGGCCGCCGTCGACGTGAAGGTCCCGGCCCTCCACGAGCTCGACGCCCATCTGGCGCGCGAGGAACGAATGTTCGAAATAGGCGGAATTGTAGACGCCGGGGGTCAGCACCGCGACCCGGGGGTTTCGGGCCGTCATCGGCGCGACGAATTGCAGCGTGTCCAGCAGGCGGCTCGGATAGTCGTCGACCGGCAGGACCCGCGAGGCCTGGAAGACCTGGGGAAACGTCCGTTTCATGACCTGCCGGTTCTCCAGGACGTAGGAGACGCCCGACGGGCAGCGCAGGTTGTCCTCCAGCACGTACATCCGGCCGTCCCGGTCGCGCACGAGATCGGTTCCGGTGATGTGCGCCCAAATGCCGGCCGGGGGTCGAAGACCGATCACCTCGGGCCGGAAGGATTTCGCCGTGCGGATGACCTCCTCCGGGATCACGCCGTCGCGGACGATCCGCTGGGTGTGATAGATGTCGTTGAGGAAGAGGTTCAGCGCCTGGATCCGCTGGCGGAGGCCGCGTTCGATGCGCTCCCATTCCTCCATGATGACCAGGCGAGGAAGGAGATCGAAGGGCCAGACTTTCTCGGCGCCGTCGCGATGGCCGTAGACGGCGAAGGTGATGCCCATGACGAGGAAGGCCCGCTCGGCCGCCTGCTGCCGACGCTGCAATTCCCCATCCGGAAGAGAATCGAGCATCCGGACGAGCAGACTCGCTTCGGGCCGGGGCTTTCCCGGCGCGGCCATCCACTCGTCGTAGAATCCTTCCGCGTCGTAGTCCTGAAACCTCATCCCGCCCTTATAGCGCAAGAGCCGTGCCAGCGCAATCGTGGCGCAGGCCCAGTGGAAATGGGCCCCCGGTCCGCCACTACGCTATTAATGGACACCTGGAGGTAGGATCTCATCGCGACTGCCACCCGAGCGTATTCTCGACCGATGCCACGGGGGAAGGCCCCAGCTGAGAGCAAGACCGAGGCTCACCGCCAGGGAATAGGGGGTGAGGAAGACGAGGAGCTCCCACACCAGGGAATCGCCGAGGGGGGACGGCGGTCTCGACCGGGAGAGCCTCCGTTGAACCGTCCCGTTCAACGTGAAGAAGAGGACGAGGAGCGGAATGAGGAAGCCCGCCGCCCATGCTCTTGAGACACTCCCTCGGCGGACGAGCGCCGGGAAGAGCCAGTACCCGATGCCAGTGGCCACGAACGCGCAGGGATAGATGATGAGGACCGCGGAGACCAGGATGACCAGGCCGAAGACCTCCCCGGACACCTCCCCGTGGAGGGGCCGGACGAGATTCACGACGGTGAGGCCGAGGATGCCGCAGAGCCCATAGGAGGTGCTCGCGTGCGCCGCATGGACGGCCGCGGCCCCGCAGAGCTCCCTCCGACGGGGCCGGCCGGTCGCTACCGCTCGCGTTGCTGAAGCAGCAGGCAGGCGAGCACCAGAAGGGCGACGGGGACCAGGCCCGAGGCCAGCAGCACCGGAAAGGCCAGAACCAGGAATTCCGTGTTCATCGGAATCTCCCTTCATAGCGGCGCCACCGCCGCGACCAGGTGACCGGGAAAGAAGCCCGCATCGCGGGGTTCTCCCTGCGGAACGAATCCGACGGGGGGGCGGCCGTCCGGCCGGCTGCTGACGTACGACATCCGGGCGCCCGGTCGGGCGACGCGGCACAGATCGGCTTCCAGGCCGCGCCAGTCCAGCCGTCCCAGCAGGAACGCGTCCACCGACTCCGGGGGCAGGTCGCGCAGGTAGTCGACGGGCGCCTCGCTCACGATCAGGATCCGGTTGGCGAGTTCCTTGGCCGTCACGAATTCCGGCAGGGACAGCTCGGGCGGCGGCGCCAGGAGGCGGCCGTCGAAGAGCAGCTGCTCCAGCCGCTCGGGTCCGACGTCGAACCAGCGTTTCCACAGCAGGCCTCCGAACTGCCTCCACAGCCGCGTCTGCCATTCCCGCGCGTACAGGTCGCGGCGCGCGGCTTCCGTGGAGAGCGACTGGAAGCGGGCCACTTTCCGGACGCCGTGCACCAGCCTCACGAACTGCCGGAACGAGGAGAGCTGGCGTTCGAAATCGCCTTGCTGGGAGACCCCGCGATCGATCGCGCCGAGGCGGCCCAGCCAGAAGTCGTCCGATTCCTTGGGCAGCAGCCAGCGGACGCGGTGAAAGAGAGCGCGGCGGCGGCGCGAGGGGCGGCTGCCCATGAGCTCAAGATAGTCGGCGTGGGAGAGCGCCTTCACGGCCGCCACTTTCAGCGCTACCAGGTGGAGCTGCGCGGGATGGTGATCGATCACCGCCACCCGCTTGGGATGACAGGCGAGCAGCCGGAGCACCCGGTCGCCGCCTTCCGCCGACGCGAGGAGGGCCTCGTCCGGGCGGCCGGCCAGGCCTTCGACCACCCAATCGGATCCCTGCAGCAGATTCATGCGCGCGCCCTCCGGTAAAGGACCTCCAGGATGCGGAGGGCGTCCCGAGCCTGGGACCGGCGGACCCGGTTCCAGGCCGGCCGCTCGCGAGGGAGGCGGCGGATCCCCCGCCGCCCGGGCCGGGTCTGGCGCGACATCGTCGATCCTCCCACGGAACGGAGGAGACGTGGCAATCGGCATGCCAGACCCAATCGTCGCCGCCTGCAGGCCCGGGTGCGCAGACGATTGCACTGAAATTGCATTGATCCGCCCCCTGTGCTAGACTGGCACACGCGAGATGGCGGACCTCCCGGCACGGAACCTCGTTTGTCGGTGCTACTTCGTGGATGAGGACACCATCCGAAAGGCCATCGCCGAGCACCGGCTCCAGCAGGTGGAGGAAGTGACGGCGGTGACGCGCGCCGGAGGCGGATGCAGTTCCTGCTGGGACGAGATCCAGGCGATCCTGAGCGGGATCTGGGGGAAACCGCTTCCCCGGGATGTGGCGGATGCATCGGGGCTGTCCAGCGCCCAGAAGAGGGGGCGGATCGTGACCATGCTCGAGGCGGAGGTATTTCCCCTGCTCGACCTGAACCGCATCCAGATGCAGCTGGTCGACGTGACGGGGGACCGCGCCTTGGCGCGCTTCACGGGAAACGGAGTGGGCACGACGGCCGCCTCCTTCCTGGCGCTCAAGCGGTACGTGGTGCAGAAAATGACCGAGGCCTGCGGCCAGAAGATGAACCTCGTGGAACTCAACGTCCTGGAGGCGCTCGCCCCGTAAACCTGGAATGAAACGCACCGCGATTGTCTCTGACGTGCACTCCAACATCGAGGCCCTCGAGGCCGTCCTCGACGACGTCCACGAGCACGAGTGCGAGGAGATCCTGTGCCTGGGAGACCTGCTGGGCTACGGCCCCAGCCCCCGCCAGGTGCTGAAGATCGCGATGGACCTCTTCGAGTTCACCCTGATGGGCAACCACGAAGAGGGCATCCTGTACCAGCCGGTCGGCTTCAACTGGAAGGCGGAAGCGTCGGCGTGGTGGACCAAGGACCAGCTCAAATCCCCCTATTATCCCCAGCACGAAAACCGGAAATACTGGGGCTACCTCGAGCAGATGCCCCGCTTCGCGACCCACGGGGACGTGCTCTACGTCCACGCATCCCCCATCGACCCGACGCGCGAGTACGTGATGCCCGAGGCCTGCTATAACCCGGAATTCATGACGCAGATCTTCAAGAAGATCAAGCGCGTCGCCTTCGGCGGACACACCCACCTCCCCGGCATCTTCTTCGAGAACCGTCCGTTCCTGCAGCAGAACCGGATCGAAGGCCCCTATCCGGTGGTGAAGGGGAAGTTCTTCGTGAACGTCGGGTCCGTCGGCCAACCCCGGGACGGGGACACCCGGGCCTGCTACGTCATCTTCGACGGGAAGACCGTCCTCTTCCGCCGGGTGGAGTACAATTACAAAAAGACGGCGCGGAAGATCCGGCGCATCAAACGCCTGCCGAACGCCCTGGGCATGCGTCTCGCCCTGGGCCTGTAGACCGCGTCACCGGCGGAGAGCAACGATGGACGTCAAGAGCGTCATGGATTCCCGGAAGTTCTCCGCCGAAAAGCTCGCCAAGGTGTCGCTCTTCGAGAGCGAGAAGATGTTCTGCGACGTCTACGGCGTCTCTCCCGGCCAGGAGCAGAAGCCCCACGCCCACGAGGATTGCGACAAGATCTACTACGTGGTCGAAGGCTGCGCCCATTTCGTGATCGGCGGCGAGCACCGCGAAGTCGGCGAAAAGAACGTCGTCTATGTCCCCTCCCGCGTGGAACACTCCGTCAAGAACGACGGGAGCGCGAACGTCACGCTGCTCGTCCTGATGACCCCCCACCCCAACTACGTCACCAGGAAGCCGTAACGTCCCGCCGAGGACCCGATCCGGGGACGACGCGGAAGTGACCCGCTCCTCGGACCCGTCCGGGTCGACCGTTCTCGCCCCCAGCCCCGGTGGCCGCCCTGCGCCTCGATGTCAGGCATTCGAATCGACGGGTGAGGTTTCAGCGTAATATGGGTAAGTCTGGCGGTTAACCCATAGAGCTTCGTTGGAGCGGATGACTGATGCGTGCATTTCTCTTCGTTCTCGCCCTCACCCCCGTTCTCCTCGTCGACGTCGGCGCCCAGGACAAGAAGCCCGAGCCCAAGAAGAAGCCCGACCCCAAAGTCTGGATGTGCAAGCGGGGCGAGCTCCTGTGGGAGGAAAAGTTCGACGAGGGCAAGTGGTCCAAGGAATGGAACCGCTATAAGGGCAACTTCGTCGTGGAGGGCGACGCCGTCAAGTCCAACGAGCTGGCCGCCGACGGCCACCACCCCGCGATGTCGCGCAAGCTGGGCGGCGACAACAACGTCGTGGTCCAGTTCAGCTTCAAGTCCGACGGCTCCCCGTGGATGGGATTCGCGCTCGACGACAAGGAGCACGTGGCGCGGCTGATCATCAATCCCGACCAGTTCAAGATCGTGAAGATGTCGGGCACCGGCGGAACGACCAAAGGGAACGACATCGACACCAAGCGCGTCAAGCTGAACGACGGAGCCTGGCACACCATCGTCTGGGAGATCGTGGGCAAGGAGATGGTCGCGACGATCGACGACAAGGACATGGTAATCGGCAAGGCGGACGACATGACGCCCACCCGCTCGCATTGCGAGCTCATCAACGGGGGGCAGTTTGCCTGGTGGAAGGACATCAAGGTCTGGAAGGCGGAAGAGGACGACAAGTGGCCGCAGAGGCGTCCCCAGCTGCTCCAGATGCTGAAGAAGAAACCCTACTAACTAGAGCTGAACCCGGATTCCACGAGCCCTGGCCTGATCCATCAGGACGACGTACGCCTCGCGATCGAAGGTGCTTTTCAGCCGGATCAACCGCTTCCCGTCGGCGCCGAGCAGCTCGATCGAGTACTCCCGGATCCGGCTGCCGTTGATGACCTGGATGCGCTCCCCGTAGAGGATGGAGGCGATCCGGTTCCAGTCGAGATCCGATCCACCCAGGACTTTCCGCACCCGGACTCCCCGCTCATCGACCTCGAGGACGGAAAACGAGTCGTTGATCATCCTCGCGACATAGAACGCGGGAAGGATCAGCGGTGCGGAATAGATCCACAGCATCTCGGATCCGATCTCGGACCGCTTGCCGACCGCCAAGACGACCACGACGGCAATGACGCCCAGCACCAAACCTCCGAGAACCGTCGCGACGGTTCGAAGGAGAGGGCGGGACTTGAACTGCATGCCTTAGCCGACTTCCTTCGTTTCCTGGCCGATGCCCAGGACCTGAAGGGTGGCGAAGGTCAGCGGCGCCATGGGACGAAGCAGGCGACGGCGAAGCGGGAGCAGATCGTCGTATTGTTCAATCTTCCGGCGCGTCGGGAAGAAGCCGTAGTTGAGTCCGGCCGCCTCCAGATTGCCGAGCAGCGTTTCCAGCTCCGTCCCGGTTCCCCACTTGAGGCCGCGGAAGACCTCGTGGGGTTTCTTCATGCCCAGGAGGTAGATGCCCCCCCGGTCGGTCGGACCGACGACAACGTCGCGGCGGTCGAGCATCTCGAACGCCGACTTCCAGAGCCGCGGATGCAGGTCGGGCATGGAACTGCCGACGATCACCGCGCGGGGGTGGGTCGCCAGAAGCTCGTGAAAGCAGCCGTGCAGCCGGCGGCCTTCGCTGGATCCCTGCTGGGCGCGGATCTGGACGGTCTTGAACCGGTCCCGAAACGCATAGACGTTGTCGAGGGCGTACAGATACCCGTCGAAGGTCGACAGCGGCATGCCGGCGACGAGATCGCCGATGAAGGCCTGATAGAGTTGAGCGGAGGCTTCCGCGCCGATCCGGCGGACGAGATGGGGGAGCACCTGGCCGGGTTCCGGCCAGCGGACGAACACCGCAACGGCCCCCTCTCGCTCCTGCATAGGATATGTTGCACTATATCGGCGGGCGCGATGACTGCAAGAAGAATCAGCCGCCGATCGCGTGCATCGCTCGGGCCGGTTTTACAAAGTGCTCATCATTGATCCCGTGCCCCGACTCCTTCTTCGCGACCGCCGAGCGGAACAGCGCCGCCAGATCCTCGTCGCTCGCGCCCGCCCTCATCGGCCCCTTGAGATCCGTCTCCCAGGTCGAAAAAAGACAGGTCCGCAGCTTCCCGTCCGGGGTCACGCGGAGGCGATCACAGCTGCCGCAGAACGGCTCCGTCACGCTGGCGATGACGCCGATGTCGCCCAGCCCGTCCTGGAAGCGGTAGATCCGGGCCGGGTCCCGGAGCGGCCCATCGCCGCCCCCGTCCAGGGGCCACCGCGCGTGGATCCGGTCGAGAATCTCCCGCGCCGGAACCACCTGGTCGCGCGACCAGAGGCCGTCGCCGTCGAGGGGCATGAATTCGATGAAGCGGATCTGCCAGGCCCTCGTGCGCGCCATCGCGGCGAAGTCGACCACTTCGTCGTCGTTGACGCCCCGGAGCACCACCATGTTGATCTTCAGGGGCCGGAATCCGGCGCGGTCCGCCGCCTCGATTCCCTCCCAGGTCTGCCGGAAGCCGTCGCGGCGGGCGAGATGCACGAACTTCTCCCCCTGGAGGGTGTCGAGGCTGATGTTGAGACGGTGAAGGCCGGCCTCGCGGAGCGGCGCCGCCAGCTTGGTCAGGAGGATCCCGTTGGTCGTCATCGCCAGGTCCCGGACTCCGGGGATCGCGGCCAGCCTCCGGATCAGCTCGGGAAGATCCCGGCGCGCGGTCGGCTCGCCGCCGGTGACGCGGAACTCGCGGATGCCCAGGGAGACCGCCACGCGGGCCAGCCGTTCGAGCTCCTCGAACGTGAGGATCTCCGGCTGCGGCATCCATTCCGGATGGGCCGGCATGCAATAGACGCAGCGGAGGTTGCAGCGGTCGGTCACCGAAAGCCGGAGATTCGTCATCACGCGGCCGAAGCCGTCCGTCAGGGCCATGAGTCGATGATATCAGTCCGCGCTCCGAGTTTCCAGACCGCTTCCGATGTGATATCATGACCGCACCCGTGACAGAGCTTTCCATCATCCTTCCCGCCATCAACGAGGCGGACAACCTGTCCATCCTGCTCCCGCGCCTTCATGACGTCGGCAAGAGCATCGGGACCTACGAGATCATCGTCGTGGATGGCGGGTCCACCGACGACACGGCCGCGCGCTCGACGATGCACGGGGCCAAGGTCCATTTCCAGAAGGAGCGGGGCTACGGAATGGCCCTCAAGGAGGCCTTCGACCTCGCGAAGGGCAGATACATCGTCACGATGGACGCCGACTACTCCCACGACCCGTCGTTCATCCGGGACCTGTATGCCCAGCGGGAGAAGTATTCGGTGGCGATCGCCTCCCGCTATGCGCCCGGAGGCTCGTCCGACGTCAGCGGCCTGCGGTCGGTCCTCAGCCGCATCCTCAACACCGTCTTCCGCCGGATGCTGGCGATCCCGATCCGGGACATGTCCAGCGGCTACCGCCTGTACCGCCGCACGGCGCTCGAGGAGATCCAGATCACTCGCCGGAATTTCGACGCGCTCGAGGAGATCCTGATCAAGCTGGTCGGGATGGGCCACGGCGTGGTCGAGGTCCCGTTCACCTACAAGGCGCGCGGGGCCGGCGTTTCCAAGGCCCGGGTGTTCAAATTCGGGATCCAGCTCGCCAAGACGCTGCACTCGCTGTGGCAGCTGCGGAACGGCTGCGACTGGTGCGACTACGATCACCGGGCGTATGACAGCAAGCACTACCTCCAGCGCTACTGGCAGCGGAAGCGCCATGAGATCATCATGGACTGGCACCGTCCCGCGAAGCGGGTCCTCGATATCGGCTGCGGTTCGAGCCGGATCCTGGAGAGCGTTCCGGGCATGATCGGCCTGGACGTGTCGATCCAGAAGCTGCGGTTCATGTCGCGCCGGGGCTGTCCCGTCCTGCGCGGGAGCATCTACTGCCTTCCGTTTCCGGACGGCTACTTCGACGAAGTGATCTTCTCCCAGGTCATCGAGCACATTCCGCCCAAGCCTCAGATCATGGGGGAGATCCGACGGGTCATGAGGCCGGGCGGGCGCCTGATCATCGGCACTCCGGACTATGACCGCATGTTCTGGGTCATTTTGGAGTACTTCTACAACGCGCTCAAGCCCGAGGCCTACGCGCACGAGCACATCGCCCATTACACGCTGGGATCCATGAGGAAGCTGCTCGCCGACAACGGCTTCGAACATCTCCGGTCGCGATACGTCGGCGGCGGCGAGCTCGTCCAGCTGGCCATCCGGCGATGAACCCGGACCGCGCGCGCTGGAACGCGAAGTACGCCAAGACCGGGCATGATCTGCCGTCGATCCCCCTCCTCCGGTACCAGGGCAGGCTGGCGAAGGGGCGCGCGCTCGACGTCGCCGGCGGTCTGGGGGAAAGCGCCGCGGTCCTCGCTCTGGCGGGCTGGACCGTGACCCTGGTGGACCTCTCCGAGGTCGCCGTCTCGCGCGCCCGAGCCAGGGCCCGGGAGCTCAAGGCCGACCTCCACGTCGTCCACGCGGACGCGCGGCGCCTGCCGTTCCGGGGGCCCTTCGAGACGATCGTGGTGGCGCGGTTTCTCGACCGCTCCCTGGCCGGCGACTTGACCCGCCTCCTCGCCCCCGGAGGGACGCTGTTCTGCGAGCAGCCGATGACCGGGATCCCTCCCGACTATTGCATCGGGGTCGGCGAGTTTCCCCGCCTCTATCCGGACCTCGAGGTCCTCCTCGACACCTCGGAAGGGGATTGCGCGGTCTTCATCGGCCGGAAGCGCCCCTGACCCCCTTCACCGAATCTTCATTCCGCGACCATCCCGCCTTCACTCTCGTCGGCGATACTTCCCGGGGAGTAAGGAGGATCGCATGATGACGATCATGACCTGCGTGGAGTGCGGCGCCGACCTCCGGGAGTGGGACTTTCTGAAGCGGCGGGCGCGGCTCCTGGAGAACCGTCCCTACTGCTCGGCGTGCAAGCCGGCCCAGCGGACCCCGGCGGAGGACTCCGGCGAGGAGGGCTTCCCGGTCCGCGGCGCGCGGCAGCTGCCGAGGAACCGGCACCTGCTCTAGGGGTCCGTCCCCTGGGAACGGGGGGCTCGCAAGAACTGCAGCGGCAACTGAATGGCCCTCACGGGCCGGTCCTGCGGTTCTTGGGGGGTCCCTGTTCTCGCGACGGGATCGGCGGGTCGCCTCGTTCCAGAAGCCAGGTTCCCGTCCTGGCTCAGCGGCTGATCCGGCAAGACCGCTCCCCGGGGTCGGATCGCATCCGGCCGCCGGCCCGGCCGGGCGTTCAGAATCGGCGGCCGATGATCAGCTTCACGACCAGGTCGTCGCTAGCGTCCGTCAACCCCCAGCCCACGCCGAAATTGATCTCCCACTCCGGGGCGACGTTCAAATCCACCGCGGCGAAGATCTGGTGCTCTTGCTGCTTCCAGGGATCGAGGTGATCCACGGGGCCGAGAGAGGCGTAGTATTCCACTCCGAGCGCCACCGCATCGACCACCGCGACCGACACCTTGGCACTCGGCGCGAAGTCGAAG
>Ga0070731_10003511_pt1 | contig 14114 bp, 12 predicted proteins | sample Coa_R1_2_FD_66448 | JGI IMG/M metagenome (GOLD analysis project Ga0070731, IMG submission 66448) | Surface soil microbial communities from Centralia Pennsylvania, which are recovering from an underground coalmine fire - Coalmine... | ecosystem: Environmental > Terrestrial > Soil > Unclassified ... | reverse complement strand
GGCCTCGCCGGCTGAGGAAGGCGGAATGGGTTCCTGCGCCGCGGCCGCGCTAACCGCGAAAAGGCTCGCGGTTAGAACAAGGAGGGCGCGCCCCCGGAATTCGACACGGAATTTATGAAAGAGTCCCATGAGTTGACGCCGTCAAGAGCCTGGGAGAATGAAGCGTCTGTACCGGCCATTTTGAAAATAGCTCGTTAGCCTAGCATTCCCCCGGAAGGCTTACAACGATTCCAGCTTGCAACTCGCGATTCGACTTGAAATTGAAATATGCTCTCTCCGTCCCGTAGTGCGCGGTTCACCGTCAACGCTCACCGTGAACGGGACGGAGATGCCTCTACAAAACAGTAACGCCGTATAGATTGCGATGGATGCACGCCGGGCTGCCTGGGGTATCCAATTCGCGACAAATCTTTGCAAATATATTTATGGGCTCTCCCTGCTGGTAGAATGAGCACGACTCCCGACTTCCGTTCGGCGAGACATCCGCAGCGCAAAACGGAACGGTGATAAAAACCTGTCAGCATTGCGGCGCCGTGAACGGCGATCCGACCGATGTGTGCTGTTTCTGCGACGCCCCTTTGGGGGGCTTCGGGCGCTCGCCGGTCTCCCGTCGAGTTATCGCTCCCACCGAAGGAAACCTGGCGGTTGAGCCCGAATGGCGGCGTGAAGTCTCCTCCAGGCTTCAGGATTATCGCGCTCGCCGCGGCGGGGGTCCGTCCGCCGAATTGCAAACAACTCTGCCGTTTGAACCCGATTCCTCACGCCCGCTCGAATCCACAGGTGCAAGGGCGGAGGTTGTCACGCCACCTCCGGTCAAAAAGGCACCGGGTCCTCGCGCGCATCGCAATGAGAGATATGAAATATCGATTCCGATAGTGGAGCCGGCTGTAAATGCGGCCCAATCCAAATGGCCGGCGGCTTCTCCATCTGCCGCGGCGGTACCCCTTGCACCCTTACATTCCGTAGCTTCGCTCAAAGTGCGACGCGAGGCTGCTGTGGTCGACACAGGACTGCTGCTGTTCAGCTATGGCGGCATGCTTGCGCTTTTTACGGTTCTAGGCGGACACATCGGTCTCAACAAGCTGGACTTGACTGTGGCAGGCGCGACGTTTGCCCTTTTCTACGCCCAGTATTTCGCGCTATTCACGGTTTTCGGCGGTTCGACCCCGGGCATGATGCTTCGCGGACTGCGCGTTGCCAGCTTTGACGGTGGCATTCCCACCTCGCGGCAGATGGGTTGGAGGAGTTTTGGATATCTGATTTCCGCTGGCACATGTTTCCTCGGGTTTATCTGGGCGCTCTGGGATGACGATCAGCTTTGCTGGCAGGACCGCATTTCACAAACCTATCTCACGCCGATTGAGGAGATTACGCCTTACTGAGCGCGTTACGGCCCTCCTCCGCGAAAGTGCCCAGCCCACAAAAGCAACCCCCTAAGAATCGCCGCGCATCCAGAGCGCTTGTCGTGCTATCATAATTGGGATTTTACCTTCGAGAATGAGGCCAACAACAAAGATGAGCCGCCTCGCTAGAATATCCGTCGTTACCCTCTCCGTGGTCGTGTTTCTCTATGTCGGTCTTGGCTTTGTGCTTGGCAAGACCACGGATGACAAATCTTACCGTTCGTTGAGCGTGTTCGGCGAGGTGTTGCAGCACATCCAGGAAGACTACGTGGATGAGCCCAACATGGCCGTTGTGACATCCGGTGCGATGCACGGACTTCTGGAATCGCTCGATCCTTTGTCAGGCTACCTGAGCCCGCGCGAATACGCCGATTATCGCGACCGGACCAAGAACGCGGTGCACGGCGAAGTCGGCATGAGTGTATCGAAGCGGTATGGCTACATTGTGATTGTTTCGGTCGTGCCCGACGGCCCGGCCGGGAAAGCCACATTGCGAAGCGGAGAGATTCTGGAATCCATCGCCGGGTTCGCCACGCGCGATATGTCCGTCGGGCAGGCCAACGCTCTCTTGCAAGGCGCTCCCGGAACTCCCGTAAAGATGGCGGTGATCCGCCGCGGGAAAACGGAGCCTCAGGAAATCAGCATCAATCGCGCGGTGATAGGGCCGCAGCACATTGTGGCGGATCGCGTAGGCGACGATGTCGCGTATGTGCGCTTGCCCGCCATCGACCCTCTGGATGTATCCGAACTGCATGACAAGCTGGCGCAATTCGACAAGCAGGGCGTGCACAAACTGCTTCTGGACCTGCGGGATTGCACGCGCGGCGATGCCACCGAAGCCGTGGTTGCCGCCCAGCTTTTCCTAACCTCCGGTAAGATCGCTTCGCTGGAAGGGCAAACCGTTGCGCATAAGGATTTCGATGCCGAGGCGGACAAGGCCGTGTGGCACTCTTCCGTGGAGGTCCTGATCTCGCCCAGCACTTCGGGCGCGGCGGAAGTTCTGGCCGGGGCGATCAAGGGAAATAAGCGCGGCGATCTGGTTGGCGAGCGCACCTTTGGGGCCGCTTCCGAACAGAAAATTATTCCGCTCGATGACGGCGGAGCGTTGATCCTCACGGTTGCGTTTTATTCGACGCCGGACGGAAAATCCATCGTCGAAGAAGGCGTGGCGCCGACGGTAGAGGTTCATCCGAAGGCCGCCGACCCAACTGCCACGCCCTCCGATACAGAGGACGAGGCCCCGCTTGGTCCGGGCCAGTTGCCCAAGGCGGACGACCCGGTTTACAACAAGGGTCTCGAACTTCTCAAAGGCGGCGAACTCCAAAAGGCCGCCTAATGTGTGAATAGCCGACCGGTTTCGCTCGGCCAACCCGCTGCTCCAACATTTCCTCTGCGTTACTTGCTATTTTTTTCCGTCGCCGCCGCATTATTTTTGGCGGCAGGCTGTAAGAAAAAAACCGCGCCTGTGTCCACGATTGGGATCCGGAACATTACGCGTGAATTTGTGTTTGCCGCGCGAAATGCCAGCGACGGGCGCGCCGAAGTGGGCATGCGTCCCGAATTCGCGGCCCGCCAGCCTGGTAAGCAGCAGGCGCTTCTCGCCGATCACATTTACATTACCGTGCCGCCCAGCAAGACAGGAGCGCCGGACCGGGCCGCGCAGGAGGCCATTGAAGCGGAACTGTCGCGCGTCGCAGAGTTCCACCATTTGCAGCGTGTGATGCGTCCGGGAGCGCCGGGCCTGGAGCGTTTCGACTACCTGATGGACGGCCGGAGAACGCAATCGATCCACCTCATTACGCCGTTGCCCAAAGCGGAGGCCGCCTCCGCGAAACCCGGGCGCCCGCAGCTTGCCATCGTGGTCGACGATCTTGGAAACGATCGCGCGCAAGCGGACGCGCTGTTCCGCCTTTCCTATACGCTGACGATTTCCGTTCTGCCGCATGAGGCGAACTCCAGCGAAATTGCCGAAGAGGCACACCGTCGGGGATACCAGGTGATGCTGCATCTGCCCATGGCCACGAAGGCAGGGGGCATGGAGGAAGCGATCGAACTGCACCCCGGCATGGGCGCGGCTGAAGTCGAGAAAACATTTGCAGGCATGCTGGATACGGTCCCTTACGCCGCAGGGGTCAACAACCACGAAGGCTCCCTGGGCACAGCAGACCAAAAACTCATGGAAGAGTTGATGCCGTTGTTGCGCCAGCGCGATCTGTTTTTTATCGACAGCCGCACGACGGTGGCGACGGTCGCGGAAACAGAGGCACGGGCCGCAGGAGTCGCAACAACCCGCCGCAACGTGTTCCTGGACGACGAGGAATCGGTTCCTGCGATCCGCAAACAATTTGAGCTGGCCATCCGCGACGCCCGGGAAAAAGGCTCGGCGCTGGCGATCGGGCATCCGCACCCGGAAACGCTGGAAGTGCTCAACGATATGCTGCCAGAGGCGGAACGGCGGGGGGTTCAGTTGGTGTTTGCGTCCGATTTGGCTCGCTGATGTTTTCGGCAGGACTACGCGGAGCGTGACTGTGTAACGTCTAGTGCGGCGAGCGCGTGGTCCGTGCTGACCAGGCGGGCTCCCCGCGAAGTCAACTCCTCGATTGTTTTCGCGCCGTCTTCCGGTTTCAGCGATTCGATGGCGTCGCGGACCAAAGCCACGCGCCGTCCGCGCTCGAGCAGACCTTTGGCGGCCAACCCCACGCAATATTCTGTAACCACTCCATACACGAAAAATTCGGCGTCCGGGTCCGTGAATCGGGCGATTCGCTCGAGCACAATTTGCGTGCAGTGGTTGTCAAAGACATTCAAGGTCTGTTTTTCGAGGATCACCTGCTGATAAATGGACAGATCTTGCGGGACGGCCGCATCCGCCCGATTCGGAATGAAAAGTACGCGGTCCGCGTGCGTTTCGGGAATTATTTCCGCGCCGGGCGTGCCGATGACGCAATGCGGCGGGAACTGCTCGAACTCCGGATCGTTTGGCGCGTGAACGCATGCGTCCCCGACGATAAGCACGCGGCCGTCGCGGGCCGCGTTCGTCAAGCGGTTCAAATTCGGGATCAACTTCTCGGCGCCCGGAACATACAGATTTCCGCCGGGCAGCATGAAATCCGCCTGCGTGTCGACGTCCCAAAATATCACTGATCGCGAAATCATCTTGCCTTATCAAGCGCTCTCAAATGCGGGCCGCGGCCGCCAGGCGGCGACGAACATCCGCCAGGGAATTCTCCAATCGTTCGCTGTAATGCACCGGATAGGACACCGGGGTCTCTCCTAAATTGCGCAGATATTCTGGTAAACGCGCCAGTTGCTCGCTGCAGCGCTTTCGAGCCTCGGTCAGGTCCGTGCGCGGCGCAACGCGCTTCCCATTGTTCATTACCGGCGCGAGCAGGGATTCCGTCCCGTCGAAGTCCTCGCCGGCGAGTCCAATTGTGTCTCCTGCATAACGCCCAAGAGAATCGGCCGCGCGGAAGACCTGTTTCTTGCCCGGGTATGTCACTTTTTCGGGGCTGAACTTCGCCACCGGCCGCGCTTCGCTGTCGAATTGGGTCTCGACGAGTTTGTAGATCACGCCGAGCGCCGGCGAGTCGATGGAATTAACCAACGCCGTGCCCACGCCGAATCCGTCGATGAGCGCACCCTTGGCGAGCAAATCGGCGATGCGGTCTTCGTCCAGGTCGCCCGAAGCAAAAATGATGACGTCCTTCCACCCTGCCTGATTCAAGCGGTTGCGAGCCCAGATGCTGTCGGCCCCGACGTCGCCGCTATCGAGGCGTATGCCTCGGGGTTTGCGCCCCATCGCGATAATCGTTTCGACCGCGGCCCGCACGTCGTATGTGTCCACGAGCAGGACGGACTGCTCGGGAAAAATGTCGAGAAACTTGGCGAAGGCTTCCTCTTCCTCTTCGTGCGCCATGATCCAGGAATGCGCCTGCGTGCCGTAAACCGGAATGCCAAATTGCTTGCCGGCCGCGACATTGGATGTGCCCTGGCAGCCGCCGATCACGGCGGCGCGGGCTGCAAGCACCCCCGCCTCCATCCCGTGCGCGCGGCGCGAGCCGAATTCGATCACTGGGCGGCCGCCGGCTGCCTGCACGATGCGCGCGGCTTTGCTGGCGATCATGGCCTGAAAATTGATGGCTGCCAGCAGAAAAGTTTCGGCGATTTGCGCTTCGATCGCCGGGCCCGTCACGCGCAAAACCGGTTCGCCTGGAAAAAACACCGTGCCCTCGGGCATCGCCCAGACTTCGCCGGAAAAACGGAAGCGAGAAAGGTATTCAAAAAAATTGCCCCCGATGGAGCGGAAGACGGGCAGCTTACGCAAGTACTCGATATCGTCGGGAGAAAAGTTGACGTTCTCCAGGTAATCGAGGGCCTGGTCGAGCCCCGCGAATACAAGATAGTTTCTGCGAGGCGGCATGTGACGCACAAAGAGTTCAAACGTCAGCCGGGCGTTGAAGCCGGTCTCCAAATAACCCGCCGCCATGGTCAATTCGTACAGATCGGTCTGGAGGCCGGAGTGCTTGGAATAGGGAGGCATCGTTTGTCCGGGGCCATTATGCCATTCGCTGGAACGAAGATGCCAGCAAAGGCGGCGACGCACAAATTGTCTTGGAAGGTCAGAGGACGGGCAAGTTTCAGGAAGCCTTTTGGTACGCGGTCAAAATGTCCGGGAGGGAAAGCACTCCTTCCAGCTTGCGCGAGCCCGCTCGACTGACCACGGGCAACAGCGCGTGGCCTTGAATGAATCGCAGCGCGTCGTCCAGCCGCTGGTCCGGATGCAGGACGGGCAGGCGGGCAGTGGACAAAACCTCGCGCAGGTGTGCCTCCCCGGGGTGCGCTGAAGTCATCGCGGGCAAATCATTCCGGGCGATTCCCGCCCACCGGCCCGTCGGAAAGCGCACCAGCAAAACTTCTTCCGTGGAAGCTTCTGCAATCTCGGTGGCGCGAGAAAGCGTATCGCTGGCCTGCAAAGCCGGCGTATCGGGCTTGCGCATCGCGTCCTCGACGCGCAATACGATCTGCTCGCGCTGTTCCTCCATTGAGGGCAATTCCAAACCGTCCTGTTTGGCCAGAAGATCGAAGAGAGCGACGTCTTGATATTTGCGCGAGATCAAGTACGCGATCGTGTTGGAAATCATGACTGGCAGAACAATGGAATAGCTTCCGCTGGTTTCGACGACCATGAACACGGAGGTGATGGGAACACGCAGGAAGCCCGCGAAGAAGGTTCCCATGCCGACCAGAGCGAACGGCGCCACGGACGCGCTGACCTGCGGGAAAAAGTGATGCTCGAGTCCCCCGATCGCCCCGCCGATCATCGCCCCGATGAACAGAACGGGCGCGAACATTCCGCCTGGAGTGCCGCTGGTAAACGACAGACTCGTCGTCAGAATCTTTGCAAATCCGAGAACCGCCAGCATTTCCCACGTGTACTGGCTATGAAGGGCCTGGTCGATGTAGGGATAGCCCGTCCCCATGGTTTGGGGGATCCGAAGGCCGATTAAGCCGATCAGAAGTCCCGCGACTGCAGGTTGGAAGTAAAACGTCCATTCGGGAAGAGCTCGCAATTTCGGCCGGAAATACGCGATAATTTTTGTGAAGGCCAGGGACAGAACTCCGCTGGCGACTCCCAGCACGGCATATGCCAAAAGTTCCGCGGGATGCGCGAGCGTGTAGGGCGGGACGCGAAACATTGGTTCGCCGCCGAGGAAAGATCGCATGACGACGGCGCTGGAAACCGCTGCCAGGATGATCGCACCCAGCGCGGTGGCGCTCCATGTGCCGATTACTTCCTCGATCACAAACAAGACCGCTGAAATTGGCGCATTGAACGCAGCGGCCAGGCCCGCAGCCGCGCCCACGGGAGCGAGCAATCTCAGTTTGTCCCTGGAAAGTTTCAAGCGCCGGCCGAGCGCGGAAGCGATCCCTGCTCCCATGTGCAGCGATGGATCCTCAGGACCGAGCGATTGGCCGCTTCCGATCGCGAGCGACGAGGTCAGAAATTTTCCAATCACGGTCCGGAAGGGCACGTACCCGTCGAACACGTAGACGGCGGCCTTGGTCTGATTCACGCCGCTGCCTCGAGCAGCTGGAAAAAATTTCTGGACCAGAAAAGCGACGACCAGCCCGATTCCCGTCGGCGCCAGGAGAACTCGCAATGGCGGCGGCGCGAGCGCGGAGCCTAGAAGGCCGAGGCGAGACCATTCAATGGCCATGCGGAAACAAACGACGGCCAATCCGGAAAACATTCCAATCAAGATCGCCAAAAGCAGAAAGAGATTGCCTTCGGAAAGCTTGAGCGCACGCGACTGAACACCTAGCCACTTTATGGCTGGGGCGTCTACAAATCCGGAAGGGAGTTCTCGCGGTGGAGCGGGGGCGGGCGCATCCTTGACCGGGATGTCGCCCTCGCTCAAGGATGGCTCCCGGTGTGCCGCGTTATCATCAGGCGAGCCGTTAGGCATATCGCGATACGATATTATGGAAGCCACTAGTCACAACTCAAAGATAACCCAGCTGGGGAGTGAAACGCATGGATTTATGTGGCGCACGCTCCAGCTTGTGAGGGTTTGGCCTTGCATGAACGAACCCCCGCAAGCTGAAGCATGCGCCACTCAAAACAAAGCCCCGGAGGGCCGGCCCCGGGGCGAAGAGCAGTTTGAAGTGCACTGCGAATATTAAATGAAATGCTGGGTGAATCGACTGGATATGCCACGTCCCTGCAACCGCCAAAGCGGCTTCGGAACCACGGCGAGACACCCAGCCCGCACGTTGCTTCCAAAAGTCTAGTTTACGAAGCGACCCTTATCAGAGAATCGCGTCTTTAAGGGCTTTTGCGGCGCGTAGACGAACAACGGTCTTCGCCTTGATCTTGATCGCTTCGCCCGTCTGCGGATTGCGGCCCATGCGCGCCTTGCGGTGCGCCTTCACGACGCGTCCGATGTTCGGGATCACGAATTTGCCCGCGCCACCCTTGGCTTCCTTGACCGCCAGCTTGAACAGTTCATCAAAGAACTGCGCCGCGACTTTTTTGGACGTGCCGACCTTCTCGGCCATGTGCGAGACGATTTTGGACTTGCTCAGTGGTTTTGCCATCTATTTCCTTTCTCCTCCTCAGAGTTGAGACTGCCATGCGCCGGCCGCCTCGAAACGCGCGAGCCGCGCACGGCGAGCACTATACGGGCGAAGCCCGCGCAACGCAAGAAAAAACAAATAAAAAGCCCGATTTTGCGCGGCTTCCAGCGTTGCGCCCTCCGGGAACGCCAGTGTGCTATTCTTGCTGTTCATTTTTCACGCGAGGAGCATACATGGGGGACTGGAAAGAACTCGAAGAGAAATTCGCGGCGCGACTGGCGCTGGGCCGGCGTCCTGTTGCCGTAACATTTCTGGATGCGGAGCCTTCCGGCGTTCCCAAATTTTCCGGGACCGAGCCTGCCGGCTGCAGCTTCTGGCGGCTCGCCGCCGCGGGGCGAACTTTCTACACCGTTCCCGCCGATCATTTCAATTGCGCCGTCGGAGCTTACACGCACAACATTCAGCTCCCGCCCGACCGCGTCCAGGAAACCGAGACGATGCTGGGCATGATGTTCAATCTCGGCTACGTGCGCCCGGAAGAAGTTCCCGGCATCCCTCGTCTTCCGAAAGAGCCCGCGGCGGTCGTCTTCGCTCCGCTGGGAGATGCGCCCATGGCGCCAAGCGTTGTGCTTTTTGCATGCAAGTCTTCCGCGGCGATGCTTCTTAACGAAGCGTCCATCCGCGCGGGTGCCGGCAGCACGCTGCCGCTGCTCGGCCGTCCGTCGTGCATGGCGTTGCCCGCGGCCTTGGCGTTTGGCACCGTTTCGACGCTGGGCTGCGTAGGAAATCGCGTGTACACAGGCCTTGGCGCGGATGAAATGTACGTGGTGGTGCCGGGCGTGAAACTCGAAGCCGTTTCCGACGCGCTGGGAATCATCGCCACGGCAAACGCGACGCTGGAGGAATTCGCGCGCGGGCGGCAGGCTTCGCTTTCGACGATGTAGGACGGGCTTCAGCCTGTCTTCTTTTGACTTCTGTCAGCGACGCAATACTCAAAACCAGACAGGCTGAAGCCCGTCCTACTTAACCCGATAATTTTCCGAGGCCTCCGTAAAACTCCGCCACCGCCTTAATTCCGCCGAAATAATTTTCAAGCGCGATGTGCTCGTCGGGCGCGTGCGCGTTTTCGTCCGGCAGGCCGAAGCCCAGCAGTATGCAGGGCACCTTGAAAGTGTCATGCATCTGCGTGACGAACGGGATCGATCCGCCTTCACGAATGAACACGGCGCGCTTGCCGAATCCCTTTTCCAGAGCGTCGTGCGCGACCTCGAAAAATGGATGCGTGTACGGCGCGGCCCACGCATCGCCCTGGCTGTGCACGTCCAGCTTGAACTTCACCGTTTTCGGCAGCAGCTTGCGGATTTGCCGTTCGACGAGCCGCGTGATGTGTTCCGCCTTCTGATTGGGTACGAGCCGCGTCGAAAATTTCGCGTACGCCTTGGACGGAATCACCGTTTTCGCGCCTTCGCCCGTGTAGCCGCCCCAGATTCCGTTCAGCTCCAATGTCGGGCGCGCCCCTAATTGCTCGATGATCGTGAATCCTTTCTCCCCGGTGAGGCCCGGAGCGCCCACTGTCTTGCGGAAGTTCTTTTCCTTCCACGGCAGCGATTTGAGCGCCTTGCGCTCGGCCTTGGAAAGTTTCGCGACGTCGTCGTAAAAGCCAGGAATGGCCACGCGGGAGTTTTTGTCATGGAGCTTGGCAAACAACTCGCACAGGATTGTGATCGGGTTCGGCACGGCGCCGCCGAAGATTCCCGAGTGCAGGTCCTGTGCCGGGCCGGTGATTTCGATCTGGTAGTAATTCAAGCCGCGCAGCGAATAGGTAATGGAAGGCACACCGGGCGCGAGCATGCCCGTGTCCGAAACCACCAGCGCGTCCGCCTTGAGCCGCTCCTTGTTCGCTTTCACGAAATCCCACAGGCTCACGCTGCCGACTTCTTCTTCGCCTTCGATCATCACTTTCAAATTGATGGGAAGCTTGCCCACCGTTTTCATGATGGCGTCGAGCGCGCGAATGTGGATGTGAACCTGCCCCTTGTCATCGGCGGAGCCGCGGGCGAACAAATTCCCGCCGCGAATGGTGGGCTCAAACGCGGGAGAGGTCCACAGGTCGAGCGGCTCGGCCGGCTGCACGTCGTAGTGCCCGTAGAACAGGATGGTCGGCTTGCCGGGCGCGCGCAACGATTCGCCATAGACGAGAGGATGCATTTTCGTCGGCAGTATTTCGATGTTGTCGAGGCCCGCCGCGCGGAGCTTTTCGGCGACCCATTTTGCGGCGCGCTCGATGTCCGGCTTGTGCTCGGATTGTGCGCTGACGCTCGGGATGCGCAGGAATTCGTAGAGCTCGTTCAGGTGCTCGTCGCGTTTGGAATCGATGTATTCGGTCAAGTTCATGTGCGGTCCCCTCGAAAAGTAGTCTCAATGTACGGCGAGATGATATCGCGTAATCCGCCTGCAGGCATATGGAAACACCTGGTGCTGCGGGACAACACGGGGAAAAAGAGTCTGTGTGAGAACCAGGTTTTGGTACATGTAGCGCCCGCCTTCAGGCGGGCGCTACATAATCCTGCCAATATCGTGTTCTCACACAGACTCAAAAGTCCACGTTGCAGGACGGGAACACGCCATGGACACTTTCGTTGACGGGGCCATCGAAGTGCCGCAGCATAGACTTACCATGCCTGAGAGCGATTACGACAAGGTTCGCCGCAGTACCCGCGTCTTCATGCGAGTGCGCGTGGTGATTGCCGGAAAGAATGCCGATAATCGCCGCTTCCGCGAAGCCTGTGAAACCATCGTGATCAACGCGCACGGCGGCTTGATGTATCTGAACCAGCCGCTCGCCATGAACGCCATGCTCGTGCTCACCAATCCCTTCACGCAGGAAGAGCAGGAATCGCGAGTCGTGTTTCTTGGCGAAGCCACCGACAAAGGCCAGCGTGTCGGAGTCGAATTCCTCACACCAGCGCCGCATTTCTGGGGCGTCGATTTCGTCCCCACCGATTGGCCCGCGCCGCCCGCAGCCGTCCGCCCGAGCTGAACGGCCAATCAATAAGCGAAGTACCCCGCCAGGAACATTTCATTTTGTTTGGGATTTTTCGATTTGCTGCTGCACTTGCGTCCTGAATTCCAGCGGATGCGCAACCATGTTAAAAACTTCTGGCGTGCCGCCGGTACCGTGGACGATCACTCTTCCAAAGCCGAGCATTCTTCCCATTACGCTTTCCTCGACGCCGATGCTCTCCACTCTCGAGAGTAGAAGCTCGATGGTTCTTCGCGCGGCCAGCCCTACCTTCACAAAAACGCGCTTGTTGGTCACCGTCATCTCCGTCGCGTTCCTCATCAGGATGCCTCGGATGACAAAAATGAGCGCGATGGCCAGGCAGGCCGCTCCGATCATCGTCATCGCCTGCGTGGCCGTGCTTTTGTCGGCCGCCGTCCTGGCCGAAAGTACAAACATCGCCACGCCCGTCAATCCGAAAAGCAGCCCGAGCAGGATCGGCACGACGAGCACGATCCAGTGCAGCCGCGTCTCGTAAATAATCGTCTCTCCGTCAATGAGATGTTTTTCAACGTAGCTCATGGCGCTCCTGAACAATCGAACGAAGAATTTGGCTTCGAAGCCTGTCGACCGCTGCCTTATTACTACCACACGCGCCACTCTCTTGGGCAATCACCAGGGCGCGGGAATACCTAAACATGGGATTTCAGCTACAATGCGCCTACGATCGACAGGTTTGGCGATAAGAAAGGCATTCAGCGCCGGGAGGACCGTGGCTATGGAACGCGAAAGAAACTTCCACGCATTCATCTCGAACGGCGCTCTGAACCTGACCCGGCGCAGCGTCTTGAAAAGCGCGGGATGGGTTCTAGCCGGCTCGGCGTTCCCCTATTCCGCCGCGCTGGCTCAAGATTCCGTCAGCCCGGCAATGACACGGCTCAGCTCCTACATGAGCGAAGCGCGCAATCGCGCGCTGCCGGATGAAGTGACCGAAAAGGCCAAGTATCACATCCTGGACACCTTCGCCGCCATGATTTCCGGCTCGCAGCTGGTGCCCGGACAAGCGGCGCTCAAATTTGCAAAGAACTATGGCGGCGAGAAGGTTTCCACCATCATTTGCTCGAGTCAGCTTTGCGGGCCAATGGAGGCGGCGCTCGTCAACGGCGTGCTGGGCCATTCCGATGAGACCGACGACGCGCACGCACCGACGCTCGCGCATCCCGGCGTCGCCGTGGTTCCGGCCGCGCTTGCGGCCGGAGAGAAGTTTGGGATTGATGGGGCCCAATTCCTGCGCGCCATCGTGCTGGGGTACGACGTCGGGACGCGAGTTGTTATGACCATGGGCGGCTCGTCCGTCCAGAGCGAGGAACACAGAAGCACGCACAGCATTATGGGAATTTTCGGCGCGGCTGCTGCCGCTGCCAGCGCGGCAGATCTCAACGCACAGCAAATGCGCTGGGTGCTTGATTACACTTCGCAGCAGTCATCGGGCATCGCTGCGTGGCAGCGCGATACGCAGCACATCGAGAAGGGTTTTGTTTACGCCGGAATGCCCGCGCGCGGGGGCGTCACTTCGGCCCTGCTTGTCGAATCTGGATGGACCGGCGTGGACGACGTTTTTTCAGGCGCTGACAATTTTTTCCAGGCCTACGCGCCGCAGGCCATTCCGGCGGGCCTCGTGGACAAACTCGGCGAGCGCTATGAAATTGCGGCGACCGACATCAAGAAGTGGACCGTGGGAGCGCCCATTCAGGCGCCACTCGATGCGCTGGAAATTCTGCTGAAACGCCGCGCTTTTTCCGCGGACGATGTACGGCAGGTTACCGTTCGCGTTGCCAGGACGCAGGGGTCCGTGGTGAACAACCGCGAGATGCCGGATATCTGCCTGCAATACATGGTCGCGGTCATGCTGATCGACAAAACCGCGACATTCAAATCGGCGCACGACAAGGCCCGCATGCAGGATCCAGCCATCCTCCGCACACGCGCAAAAGTGAATCTTGTTCTCGATGACGGCGAACTCCAGCGCGCCCTGCCGCGCCGCGAAGCCATCGTCGAGATCATTCTCAATGACGGAACGATGCTCAGCGAGCATGTCACCGCCGTGCGCGGCACTCCATCGAATCCGATGACACGCGAGGAAGTTGTCGCAAAAGCGCGCGAGCTGATGGCGCCGGTCCTCGGTGCGCCGAATGCTGCAAGCCTCATAGAAAAAATGCTCGGCCTCGAAAACGTGAAAAGTCTTCTTGCGATCAGGCCACTTTTGCAACGGGCTTGATTGGCAGGGCTGAGGGTGGTTGCGCCTGTCCGCGAGGGCGGACGGAAAGTTGGCTGCATGCCAGAGTGCCCGCCTGAAGGCGGGCGCTACGGAGATGAATGCTGCGGTCACATGACTGCGGCTAGTCTTTGTACGGCACGGCTTCAGCCGTGCCGTATGATACGCAAATCAAATCGGCTTTAGCCGCTGGCCTTTTGAATATCGATGTTCCGCACAGACGCTGCAGGTTAGCTTGCTTCACTGACATTGGGGAGGAACCCGGGTATGAGACATGACCAAAATGTGAAATCGCGAGTGCGTTGCCAGAAAAGTCTGACTCGTCGCGATCTTATGCAGCGCGCGATATGGACTTTCG
>Ga0070731_10003510_pt1 | contig 14115 bp, 14 predicted proteins | sample Coa_R1_2_FD_66448 | JGI IMG/M metagenome (GOLD analysis project Ga0070731, IMG submission 66448) | Surface soil microbial communities from Centralia Pennsylvania, which are recovering from an underground coalmine fire - Coalmine... | ecosystem: Environmental > Terrestrial > Soil > Unclassified ... | reverse complement strand
CATGATGCCGGGCCGCTCGCGGAATTGCCGGCGCACTTCCTCGACGATGGACGATGCGGCGCGGCCAACCGCAGTCATGCCCATGGCGCCGAACAGATACGGTAAGAGACCGCCAAACAGCAGGCCGGCGACGACGTAGGGATTGCTGAGCGAGAAATCGGGCGCGACACCCTGGAAGTAGGAATGCTGGGCAGCGTTTGCGACAAAGAATTTGAGGTCTTCGTTATAGGCAGCGAACAGCACCAGGGCACCGAGGCCAGCCGAGCCGATCGCATAGCCCTTGGTTACGGCTTTTGTCGTGTTGCCCACGGCGTCGAGTGCATCGGTCGACTTGCGCACCTCTTTCGGCAGACCGGCCATCTCAGCAATGCCGCCCGCGTTGTCAGTGACCGGCCCAAAAGCGTCGAGCGCGACCACGATGCCGGCCAGCGCCAGCATCGTCGTCACCGCGATGGCGATGCCGAACAGACCGGCGAGGTTATAGCTGACAAGAATGCCGGCGATGATGACCAATGCCGGGAGTGCAGTCGATTCCAGTGAAACCGCCAGCCCTTGGATGACGTTGGTGCCGTGGCCGGTGACGGAGGCAAGCGCAATCGAACGCACCGGGCGGAAATTGGTGCCGGTGTAGTACTCGGTGATCCAGATGATCAGCCCGGTCACCGCAAGGCCGACGATACCGCAGATAAACAGAGTCATGCCCGAGTAGCTCACGCCGGGGAGCGGCCCGAGCCCGATAAGCTGAGAGATCACGCCAAAGATGCCGATCAAGGAGAGGATCGCGGTCACGATCAAACCCTTGTACAGGGCGCCCATGATCGACTGATTGGCGCCAAGTTTGACGAAGAACGTACCGATGATCGAGGCGATGATGCACACACCACCAATCGCAAGCGGCAGCGTCATCATGCGGGTGAGCGCGTCGAGACCGGCCGGGGTGAAGAAGATCGCCGCCAAAACCATGGTGGCGACCGTGGTCACCGCATAAGTCTCAAACAAATCGGCGGCCATTCCGGCGCAGTCACCAACGTTGTCGCCGACGTTGTCGGCAATGGTCGCAGGATTGCGTGGATCGTCTTCGGGAATGCCAGCCTCAACCTTGCCGACAAGGTCGCCGCCAACGTCAGCACCCTTGGTAAAGATGCCGCCGCCAAGGCGCGCGAAGATCGAAATAAGCGAAGCGCCGAAGCCCAGCGCCACCATCGAATCGACGACAATGCGATCGTTCGGCGCCAAATTGAGCCCGTGGGTGAGGAACGTGAAATACAGCGTGACCCCGAGCAGCGCGAGACCGGCGACGAGCATGCCGGTGATGGCGCCAGCACGGAACGCGAGTTCGAGACCGCCGGCAAGGGACCCGATTGCTGCCTGCGCCGTGCGCACATTCGCGCGCACCGAAACGTTCATGCCGATGAAACCGGTCGCGCCAGACAAGATCGCGCCGATCGCAAAGCCAATGCCGACAAGCCAGCCGAGGAAATAGCCAACAATCAAGAATATGACGACGCCCACAACCGCGATGGTGCTGTATTGACGGCGGAGATAAGCCTGCGCGCCCTCGCGGACCGCAGCGGCGATTTCCTGCATTCGCGCGTTGCCCGGGTCCGCCTGCATCACCGAATAGGTGGCCCAGATCGCGTAGATGATGGCAAGGACGCCGCAGAGAACAATAAGCCACAAGGCGAGCATGGTAACGACCCCGGTTGTCTTTCAGCGGCCGGATCTTTCAATCGGCCAGAGATGAAGGCGCGCGAGGGACAATATTGCCGCTTCCGCGCAAGCCGGCGCGGACATTGCATAAAATGCCCGCGCCTGCAACGTCGGGACGCAATTTCAGCGCTTTGTCGCCTTTATCGCCGTTCGGTAGGCAATTCGTGCCCACCATCCCCGTTCATGGGCACGGTGTTCACTCCAATTCGACCGTCTCAAAATCCGCCGGCATGATGATCTCGAGCAGCTCGCAATCGTCGGAATAGTCAAGCACCGAGTGCTTGATCCGCGGCGGCTGCAACCAGCACGATCCTTCGCGCATGGTCACCACGCCCGCCCCTTCATACTCGCCTTTGATCCATCCTTTGAGCACGTAGATCATCTGGAATTCGACGTCGTGATAATGGCGCTTCGATACCTCAGCCGGATCGCAGGGCGGAACCATCTTGATGACGTGGGCCCGCGCCAAGCCGTTCGTCGCGGATGCGATGTCGAGGTCGCGATATTTGGCATAAGCGCGAAGCCCGCCCTCAAAGGCGTCCGGGTTCAGGTGATTGGCGACGAAAGTCTGCCGTCGTGGTCCTGACTTAGCCTTGGGCCGGATTTTCGCCGCCCCCGCGCGCCCGCGCGCCGAACTCTTCCGCGTTGAGGCCTTGCTCGCTCGCCGAGTAGTAGACGCGCGCTTATCGACCCTCCGCATTCCTCCTGGCTTTGCTTTTGCCTTGGCCATTTCCCGTCCCTTTCTTTTGTGCGTCACACCAGACTGGGGCGGCGCATCAGCGAGCCCCATGTCAGCAGTAGTGCCGCCACCAGAATAACAGGGAAAACGACCTCATTGAGACCGGCCCACCCGTAACTGGACAGCAACACGCCGGACGAGAACGAGCCGATGGCCATGGAGCCGAAGATCAGAAAGTCATTAAACGCCTGCACCTTGTTGCGCTCGTGCGGATCGTGGCATTCAGTGACCAAGGTCGTGGCGCTGATGAAGGCGAAATTCCACCCGACACCCAACACCGCAAGCCCGATCCAAAAATTCCAAAGCGCGATGCCCAACAGATCAATCGCCGCTGCGGTCGCGATCATGGTCAGCCCGATTGCCATCATCCTGCGCACGCCGAACCGCACAATCAGCGACCCGGTAATGAAACTCGGCCCGTACATGCCGAGCACGTGCCATTGAATGCCAAGCGCCGCCTCGTTGACTGAGTGGCTGCACATCACCATCGCCACCGGCGCCGAGGTCATGACCATGTTCATCATCGCGTAGCTCGCCACGCCGCAGGTGACCGCGACGATGAAACGCGGCTGGCGGACGATCTCAATGAGCGAACGGCCATCGGCGAAAGAGTGAGAAACGCGCGGGCGCGGGATCTTGAGAAACATGAGCACGCCGGCAGCCAGCAAGGCGCACACCGATTGCGCGAGGAAACTGCCCGCGAACAAATAAGCGGGAAAAATTTCCTTGGTGAAAATGACAAGCTGCGAACCGATGACTCCGGCGAACACCCCGCCGGCAAAGACCCACGATACCGCCTTGGGCCGAAAGCGTTCACTCGCCGTGTCAGCCGCGGCGAAGCGATACGATTGATGCGCCGCCGCATAAAGGCCGCCGCAAAACGTGCCCAGCAACAAAATCAGAAACGAGCTGTGCATGACGGCCGTGTACGAAACCAGGCCCGAGAGAACACCAAACGCTGAACCGGTCTGCAGCGCAAAGCGCCTGCCAAATGCCTTCGCCAGCATCCCGACCGGGATCGTTCCGGCCCACATGCCGAGCACCATGACGCTGATCGGTACAGTGGCCAGTGCGGGATCAGGGGCCAGCATCGAGCCAATGATGCCGGTCGTGGCGGTGATGACGGTGGCGTTGCCGCCGGCCAGCGCCTGCGCGACCGCGAGCACAAGCGCGTTGCGCCGGGCGAGCCCGTCGTCGGTCACGTCGATTGCAGGTTCGGCGATAACGGCCATGACTCGCTGCGCGTTCGGAGAAATTTCCCCCAGGAGGCGGACCTTTTAGCTGGCGGACCTGAGAGGCACTAGACCTCGGAGCGCAGGTCAGAACTGCAGAGCACTGTTGTGGCGGATCACGACAGAGCGCACCTCCTCAGGCGCATGCGCTCCGAGTTGGCCGAGCGCAGCCTGAGTTTCTTCGATGAGAATATCGATGACGTGGCCGGGCCCCTCTTCGCCAAGGGCGCCTAGACCCCACAAGAATGCCTTGCCGGCAAACGCTGCGTCCGCGCCGAGAGCGTACGCCCGAACCACATCGGTGCCACTGCGGATTCCCGAATCCATCATCACGGTGGCACGCTTGCCGATCTGCCGGACGATGGCAGGCAAGGCGTCGATCGGCGCCGGCTACGCCTCGATCTGACGGCCGCCGTGATTGAAAACAAATAAACCGTCGGCGCCGAGCGCCACGGCTTTTTCTGCGTCCCGCGGATGCAGGATGCCTTTCACGATGAGCGCCCCCTTCCACAGGTCGCGATATCGGGCGACCTCTTCCCAGGTGAAGGCTCCGCCCATCTCGCGGCGGGCGAATTCGACCATGTCGTTGATCGAGGCGTTCTCGCCTACGTACGCGCGCAGATTTGAAAAGCGCGGTATGCCATTTTTGCGCAGCGCCATGGACCATGCGGGCGACATCGCCATCTGCAGCATCATCTTGAAGTCGGGGCGGAAGGCGCCACTGAGACCGACCACGACTTCGCGCGCGCGGGTTGTGCGGACCGGCACATCGAGGGTCAGCACCAGCGCGTGAGCCCCGGCGGCTTGCGCCCGCCGCACCAGATCAAAACCGATGGCGTGGTCGTTGCGCGCCGCCCGATAGAGCTGGAACCAGAAAACGTCCGGCGCGACTTTGGCAATCTCCTCGATCGTCGCGCAGCCAACGACGCCAAGCGTGTAGGGCACGCGGGCGCGCTGCGCGGCGCGGGCGAGATAGATGTCGGCGCCGGGCCAGACGATCGCCGGGCCGCCCATGGGCGAAATACCGATGGGCGCCGCATAGCGTCGGCCGAATAACGCGACATCACAGGGCGGTAGCGACGGCATCACGCCATAGCGCGGCACCAGTTCAATTGCATCCAGCGCCGCCCAATTTCTTCTGATGCCGGCATCATCCTTTCCCGACCCGCCATCCGAATACTCGAAGGCAAAGTGCGGCAGGCGCTCGCGCGCACGGCGGCGCACATAATCGATCGTCGGGCAGAGCCGATAAAGTTCGGCATAACGCGGGCTCGCGTTCTTGCCGGCGCGAGGCTTGAGCTGCGGCGTGGCGATTGCCGTCGTATCGTGCATGGGCGTTTCTCCTGCCGCCATTATAGCGGTTCGGAGCGCAAATGCGCTTAGTCCAAAATCGTAATGAATAGGTCGCCGAAGCTCGTGAGGCTATCGGCTCTGCTCCAAATACCGAAGCGGCCCGGCAAAGCGAGACCGCCGTCAGGGGCCTCGAATAAAGGTTTGCCGTCGAGGGCGACGGCGAACTCCTCGTCGGACGCCTTGACCCTGAGCGACTGCGCTTTGCCGGCGGCAAGCATGGTCGGGCGCTCAGCGATCTCGCGCCGCTCGCCGTTGAGCACGCGCACCAAGCGTACACGTCCGGCAAGCGCATCGGCCTCAACCACATAAAAGTCCTGCGGGTCGGTGAACCGCAGCACGATGCCGGCAACGCGCGCGGCGCCACCGACGTGCGTCACGAAGGACAGTTCAATCTCGGCGTTCTTGGCGACAGGCAGGCTCGCGATGCAGAGCGGAAAGCGATCCACGGTTGGCTCGCGGCTCGTCTCGACCAGCGCTTTGCCATCGAGCAGGAAGCGTTCGACACGCACTTCCCAAACCGCAGGTCCGCCGAAGCCGCTCACTGCCGGCGTGCAGCCATCGGGGCCGGAACCTTCCTCGACAAGCGGCGATGCGAGAACGATGCGCAGCGCATTTGGCGCAGCACGGACGGCGGCAGTGGTAAGAACCAACAGCACCGTGAAAGCAGCGCTCCAAAATCGCATGGTCAGAAATGACTGTAGGAGGGCCGCGTTAATTTGAGCGGCCTGCCATCGCGTATGAACCGGGTCCCCTCGCCTGCCGTCACACGACCGATCTCTGTGACTGTCACGTCAGCGGCCCGCGCTGCCGTTTGGAACGCGCTGAGCTTCCGGGGCGCAAGCGTCAACACGATCTCATAATCGTCACCGCCCGTAAGCACTGTTTCAAGCAACGCCGGATCGGCAGCGAGCACCGCGCGCGCGGCATCGGAGAGCGGAATGCGCCCAACGTCAACTTCGCCAGCGACACATGAAGCGCGGCACAATTTCGCGAAGTCGCCGGCAAGTCCATCGGACACATCCATGGCGGCCGAGGCGTGGTGCAGGACGGCTTCCGCCAGCGCATTGCGTGGCTGCGGCAGCAGGTAGCGCTCCCGCAAGTGAGCGCACGCCATCTCGCTGAGCCGCAGACGCTCGGCGAGATGCTGATCGCGGCGCAGCAACACGCCGAGCGCAGCGTCACCGATCGCGCCAGTCACCATGACGCAGTCGCCCGGCTTGGCCGTCGCGCGCCGAACCATTTTTCCGCTCGGCACGCTGCCGAACGCTGCGATTGACACTGAAATCGGACCGGGCGTGCGATCCGTGTCGCCGCCGAGCAGCGGACAACCGTAGCGCCGAGCATCTTCACCCAAACCCAAAGCAAAGGCGCCTAACCAGTTCTCCTCGATGTTCGCAGGCAAGGCGACCGACATGAGAAACCCAATTGGTGTTGCTCCCTTGGCGGCCAGATCGGACAGATTCATCCGCAGCGCCTTGCGGCCGATCGTCTCCGGCGGATCGTCCGGGAAAAAATGCACACCGGAGATGACACCATCGGTCGTCAACACGAGATCGCGGCCCTGCGGCGGGGTCAGAACCGCAGCGTCGTCGCCGAGACCAAGGGCGCCCGGATGGGTTGCCAGGGGCCGGAAATACTTGGCGATCAGGCGCTCCTCTGCCGACGTTTCTTCGCGGGCGTCCATTTCTTCCGGAGCAGCCATGGTGCGGAGCTACCCGCTCGCGAACTCTGCGGCGCGCAACTGATGCGCCAGCTGATCGAGCACGGCGTTGATCATACCGGTTTCCTCCCGATCGACGAAGGCAGCAGCGACGTCGACATACTCCGCCATGACAACGCGCGCCGGTACATCAGGCCGGCAAGCAAGCTCATACGCGCCGGCACGAAGCACCGCGCGCAGAATGGTCTCAATGCGCCGCAGCGGCCAGCCGCGCGCAAGCGAGGCGTCGATCAGCGGGTCAAGCCGTGTTTGTTCGCGCACAACGCCGCCGACGACGTCGCGAAAATACGCCGCCTCGGCCGGACGATACTGTGCGCCCTCGACTTCGCCACCGAGCCAATGCTTCTCGAATTCGGGCAAAATCTCGTTCAGGCCCGTGCCGGCGAGGTCCATCTGGTAAAGCGCCTGCACGGCGGCGAGGCGCGCCGCGCCGCGCTTGTTGGCCTTGCCGGCTTCATTTGCTTGAGCGCTGTCCATACACCCGATCCAATTCACCGCTTGCCAAGCCGCCGCTTGAGCGCCACGAGTGCCAGCGCGGCACGCGCCGCGTCGCCGCCCTTGTCCTGCTCTTCCATACGCGCGCGCGCGAACGCTTGCGCCTCATTCTCGACCGTGATGATGCCGTTGCCGATGGGCAACTCACGCGCGACCGAAAGCTCCATCAATCCGCGGGCCGATTGATGCGAGACGATCTCGAAATGGATCGTTTCGCCGCGGATCACGCAGCCGAGCGCAACAGCGCCGTCGTAGGGGCGACGCCGGCGGCGCGCTGCGTCAACCGCAATCGCAACGGCGGTTGGAATTTCCAGCGAGCCCGGCACGCTGATGCAATCGATCTCGGCCTGCGCTTCCTTCAGCGCCTTCATGGCTCCAGCCAGGAGCGCATCAGCGATAGCGTCGTAGAAGCGCGCCTCGACCACGAGAATGCGCGCGCCTTTACTGCCGCTTTGCTCACGCTTGCCTCGCCGCGGTCCGGCCATTGCTGCACTCCATTTCGGCGCCGTGGTAGCAAGCAAAGAAAGTGCGAACAAGCACGCCTTCAGCGTTGCTGCGATGCTTCCAGAAGCCGCGCTGCGTATCGGGCCATCTGATCGACTTCGATGTTCAGTCGCGCGCCGACTTCCAGAGCACCGAAGGTGGTGACTTTCAGGGTGTGCGGGATGATCAGCACCGAGAAAGTCTCACCTTTGACCTCATTGACGGTGAGCGACACGCCGTCGAGGGCAACCGAGCCCTTAGGGGCAATGAACCGGGCAAGCGCAGCGGGAGCGCGGAACCACAGGCCCGCCATGTCGACGAAATCGTCACGGCTGATGAGTTCGGCGATGCCGTCGACATGAGCGCTGACCAGGTGGCCGCCGAGTTCGTCGCCCATGCGGAGCGCGCGTTCAAGATTGAGCCGGGTGCTGCGCCGCCAGTTCGCAGCCGCCGTCATCCGCAGTGTCTCGGCGGCGGCGTCCACGCTGAAATTCGAGCGATTTCCGCTCCGGCCTCGTGCTACGACTGTGAGACAAATGCCCGAGCAGGCAATCGAGGCCCCGATGTCGATCGTATCGGGGTCATAACTGCAAGCGACGGTGACGCGGCGCAGGCCCTCGGCCTTCTCTTCTACGTCAACAATCTCACCTAAGCCGCTGATTATGCCTGTGAACATAACTACATCCGCCAGAACTTGTCGCATCGGTCAGCACCGACGGGCTCGGTCTCCATTCTCTTCAGCCTTTGCGTCAGTAAAGCCAGCGACGCCAAGTCGAACGCATCGATCCCGTCAAGACCGATGGTTTCGGCAGAATGAAACAAAACCAGTTCGTCGACGAGATCGGCCGCGATCAAGCTCTCGGCAACTGTTGGTCCGCCCTCGACCATCAGCCGCGTGATGCCCTTCGCGGCAAGCAATTTGAGGACCGCCGCCAGGGCGGGACGGCGATTGCCCTCTGCTCTTAGGACATTGACGCCGCGCCCCGTCAGCGCCTGCTCGGACGAACGCGAAGCCTCGGCGCCCGCGACGGCCCATACCGGCACCTCGCGCGCGCCGCCCACCAAACGCGAGCCGAGCGGAAGGCGAAGCGCGCTGTCGAGGACGACGCGCACCGGCGAGTTTTTCTCCATGCCCGGCAGCCGGCAGGTCAACAACGGATCGTCGGCGAGCGCAGTGCCGATACCGATCATGATCGCGTCACTCTCAGCGCGCAGAAGATGAACGCGGTCGCGCACCTCGTCTCCGGTGATCGCAACGGGCTTGCGCCCTGCCGCGGCAGCTTTGCCATCGACTGACATTGCAAGCTTCAACAACACATGCGGGCGGCCGTCGCGCATGCGGCGGATATGGCCCGCGTGGTCGCGGCGCGCCTCTTCGGCGCCGACGCCCACTTCGACCACAACGCCCGCAGCACGCAGCCGCGCATGGCCGGCGCCGGCAACTTCGGGATTGGGATCTTCCATCGCCGAGACAACACGTGAGATGCCGGCAGCGATGATTGCATCAGCGCATGGCGGCGATTTGCCAAAATGCGAACACGGCTCGAGCGTGACATACAGTGTTGCGCCACGTGCTGCATCTCCGGCGCGGCGCAGCGCCTCGACCTCAGCGTGGGGGCGTCCGCCCGGTTGCGTCCAGCCGCGCCCGATGATCACGCCGTCTTTGACGATGACCGCGCCGACTGCGGGGTTCGGCCAGGTGCGGCCAAGTCCGCGCCGCCCGAGAGCAAGCGCGAGCGCCATGAAGCGGCGATCGTCCGTCTGCAACTCCGCCTCGACACTGGCGCGCTTCGCGCTCACTTGCGCGCCAGTTCACCGGCCTCATCCGCCGACAGCTCGGCCAGCGCGGTTTCGAAATCCTTGGCCTCGCGGAAATTGCGATAGACCGAAGCAAAACGCACGTACGCTACATCATCGAGATCGCGCAGATGCGCCATCACAGTCTCACCGATCACTTCGGACGCAACTTCGCTTTCACCCTGCCCTTCCAATTCGCGCACGATCTTGGAGACAATCTGATCGACGCGCTCGGGCTCGACCGGACGTTTGCGCAGCGCTATCTGCACTGAGCGCAGAAGCTTGTCGCGATCGAACGGCACGCGCCGGCCGTTGCGTTTGATGACGATCAGCTCGCGCAATTGCACGCGCTCGAACGTCGTGAAGCGAAAATTGCAGGAGAGACACACCCGGCGGCGGCGGATAACGGAGGAGTCCTCCGTCGGCCGCGAATCCTTCACCTGGGTGTCGAGACTGTTACAACTCGGACAGCGCATACTCTTTTGCCCCCTTGACCCCTAACCCTCATAGATCGGAAATCGGCCGACCAGCCGGCCGACCTTTTCCCGTACCGCGGCTTCGACAAGGGAGTCCTCGGCAACACCCTTTTGCGCCAACGTATCAAGAACTTCCACGATATAGTCACCAACCTTCCTGAACTCTGCAATGCCGAATCCCCGCGTCGTTCCTGCGGGAGTGCCCAGCCGCACACCCGAAGTGACCGTCGGCTTCTCCGGATCGAACGGGATGCCGTTCTTGTTGCAGGTCATACGGGCGCGCCCCAGAGCTGTCTCAGCGACCTTGCCGGTCAGCCGCTTCTTGCGCAGGTCAACCAGCATCAAGTGCGTGTCGGTGCCACCAGAGACGATATCGAGCCCGCTCGCCTTCAGTCTTTCAGCAAGCGCCTTGGCGTTCTCGACGACATTCTTCGCGTAAAGTCTGAAGGACGGACGGAGCGCTTCACCGAATGCCACCGCCTTGGCGGCGATGACGTGCATCAAAGGGCCGCCCTGCATGCCCGGAAAGACCGCCGAGTTGAGCTTCCTCGCAAGCTCCTCGTCGTTCGTGAGGATGGCGCCGCCCCGCGGGCCCCGCAGCGTCTTGTGGGTGGTCGTGGTGACGACGTGCGCATGCGGGAATGGGCTCGGGTGCGCCCCGCCCGCCACGAGGCCGGCGAAATGCGCCATATCGACCATCAGGTAAGCGTCAATTTCGTCGGCAATTTCACGGAAGCGGCGGAAATCGATGATGCGCGGATAGGCCGAGCCACCGGCGATGATCACTTTGGGCCAATGCTCTTTCGCCAGTCGCTCGACCTCATCCATATCGATCAGGTGGTCGTCGCGGCGCACGCCGTAAGGCACGACCTTGAACCAGCGGCCGGAGAGATTGACTGGAGAGCCGTGGGTGAGGTGGCCACCAGCCGCCAGATTGAGCCCCATGAAGGTGTCGCCCGGCTGCATGAGCGCCATGAAGACTTCGGCGTTGGCGGAAGCGCCCGAGTGCGGCTGCACGTTGGCGAAGCCGCAGCCGAACAACTTGGTGACGCGCTCAATGGCGAGCCGCTCGGCAATATCGACGAACTGGCAGCCGCCGTAGTAGCGCCGGCCGGGCAAGCCCTCGGCATACTTGTTGGTGAGCACCGAGCCTTGCGCCTCAAGCACGGCGCGGCTGACGTAATTCTCCGAAGCGATCAGCTCGATGTCGTCGCGCTGGCGGCCAAGCTCGCCGGCGATAGCGGCGGCGATTTCGGGATCGCTGTCGGCGAGCGGGACGGTGAACAGAGCCTCATCCGTAGCCGCAGCCGTGGCCGTTTCCTGCGCCGTCGCCTTGGCCGCCTTCTTGGCACCGTGGGAAACCGACATGCCTCGCTCCGCGCCGGACGGCCGTTGCGCGCCGGGTGATACACCGGCCCCCGGCATCATACCAGCCGGGGAAGCGCAAGGGCTTGCGATATTTCCGTAAAAGACGCCGCTACATTTGGGGTTCGCGGAGCGGACTTACCAGCCCCGTGGCGCTTAGGCAAACCCGTAAAGCGCGCGGGCGTTGGCCGCATAAATCTGCTTGCGGCGTTCTTCGCTCAGACCCCGAGGCACGGCGACAAAGGGATCGTCGAAATCCCAGTGCGGATAATCGGACGAGAACAGGATGCGGTCGAACCCGATCGCCTCCATGATTTCGATGAGATGCGCCGGATTGTCCGGCTCCTCCATCGGCTGGGTGGTGACCCAGAAATGTTCGCGCAAATACTCCGATGGCGGGCGCTTGACGTGTGGCAGGCCGGAACGCATGCGCTGCCAATTGCGGTCGAGGCGATGGCCGAGGGAAGGAATCCAGCCGAAGCCGCCTTCGATGAAGACGAATTTCAGCGCCGGAAAATTCTCCAGCACGCCTTCCATGATGAGGCTCGTCACTTGAGCCTGGCAGGCGCTGGCGTGTTCGGTCATCTCCTCGACGTAGAATGATGGCCAGCCGGTGTTGCTGACGGCGCGTCCGCTATAGCCGAAAACGTGGACGCCGACCGGCAATCCGGCTTCGCAAGCGGCTTCGTAAATCGGCCAGTAGCGGCGCCGGCCCATCAGTTCCGCGGTGCGCGTAAGCATGAGCACGTGGGCAAAGCGGCGGTCGCCCGCGCGGCGGCGAATCTCAGTCCGCGAGGCATCCGGATCTTCATACGGCACGATGAGGGACGCCTTCAGCCGCGGATCGAGTGCGTTCCAATGGTTGAGCTGAAACTCATTGGCGGCAAACGCCAACGCCGCGCTGAATTCATCGTTCTGCTCGCCCTGCCCTGACGGCGACAGCGGATTCATCACGGCATATTCGATGCCATACAAATCAAGATGCTGCTCGCGCATGAACTCGTAATTGCTCGCCGGCAAGCCGCCGTCCGGCGGCCAGGAGTCGCGGCGCGAAGCCAGCGGCTGGCCCTTCGGATACGGAAATCCCTTCACGTAGCCGTGGTGCGAACGCGCCCCGTAAGTCTGCGCATAATCCCACCAGCGATTGCTCAGATAAGGCCGCAGGTCTTCGAGCGAACTCTTTGGATGAATGTCGCAGTCGATGATTTGCAGCTTGGTGGCGCCTTTTTCTTTGGCGCTGCGCTCGACCTGTCTGACTTCGATGTTCACGGCGCATGCTCCATCGGTGACTGGGCGCTCTCTTTATTCGACCGTCATATTGGCAGTTCTACCGAGTCCCCGCCAGTGGCGAACTGCTTCATGATCTGCGAACGGACGATGTTCGCGCCTCACTTCGGCATCACCTTGTCGAGGATCGGCAACCACGTCGCCTGCTCGTTGGCGACGAAGGCCTGAGCTTCCGCGGCCGACATGGTGCGCGCGTAGCTGCCGGTCTTGGCGAGACTTTGTTTGACCTGCGGCTCACTCAAAACCTTGTTGAGGTCGGCGCCGACTTTATCGACAACCGAACCAGGCGTTCCGAGCGGCGCCACCATGACCAGCCAGCCAGCCGCGGCAAAGCCCGGGATCGTCTCCGCCACGGTGGGCACGTTGGCAAATTCGGGCAGCCGTTCCGGCGAGGCCACGGCGATCAGCTTCACCTGCCCGGCGTTCACCGCCCCGACGATGCCCGAATAGCCTTCGATGATCATCGAGACGCGCCCGCTCGCCACGTCGCCAACCGCGGACGCCGGCCCACGCGTGTAGGGCACCGACAGCAACTTGATGTCGGCCTTCGCCTGCAACAATTCGCCGGTCAGGTGCGTCATGCGACCGACACCGGTTACGGCAATCGAAATCGTGCCTGGCTGTTTTTTGGCGAGCGCGATCAGGTCCGGCAGGCTCGACACGCCCAGTGATGGGGAGACCCCAACGAACATCGGTTGCGACGCGACGAAGCCGATCGGCACAAAATCGCGCGGCAGTTTCAGCGGCAGATTCGGCGCCACCGTCGGCAGCGCCAGGAAGCTCGAAGACACCGGCACAAACAGCGTGTAGCCGTCGGGCGGTGCGTCGGCAGCCGCGCGCGCCGCGATGCTGCCGTTGGCGCCGGGATGATTGACGACCGCCGCCTGCTGTCCCCACAGCTTGCTCAGCGCATCGGCGACAATGCGCGCCGCAACATCCGGGCTTGCGCCTGGGGCGGCATCGGCAATCACCGTCACCGGCTTGGATGGATAGGTTTGAGCCTGTGCCCCCTGCGCAAGCAGACTCACCAGTAGCACCACAGCGGAAATGAAGAGGCAGCGTCGGCGCATCATTGGCGTTTTCCCCGGTTTGATTTTCTTCTTTGCCCAACCGCCCGCCGGTAGCAAGTACCCGAATTGACGCGAGCGAAATCTGGATCGCTCCTTCTTCCCGCATCCCCGCATGCAGGAGAAGTGAACAGGTCGTCATTCTCGCGGCGCGTTTTTCATTCGCGCCCGAGACATGACCAAGCCGGTTCAAGCAAGCTCGCCTCAGAACCCGGCCTTCGTCAGATGAATCCGGCGGTGGTGACCGGCTCCATCAAGATCAGGTCCCGACGTAGCCCGGGTTGAGTGCAACGAAACCCGGGAGCGGCATTCAAGCTTTTCGCTCGTCCCCGGATTTCGCGGAGCCTGTCATCGGGCCGGCCACTTCGGGCCGGACCCGTTGGCTCAATCC
>Ga0070731_10003509_pt1 | contig 14119 bp, 23 predicted proteins | sample Coa_R1_2_FD_66448 | JGI IMG/M metagenome (GOLD analysis project Ga0070731, IMG submission 66448) | Surface soil microbial communities from Centralia Pennsylvania, which are recovering from an underground coalmine fire - Coalmine... | ecosystem: Environmental > Terrestrial > Soil > Unclassified ... | reverse complement strand
CTTCAAGGCTTAGGAATTACTCCTCACCCACTCCTCCGTCCACGTTTCCACCAAAGCCGCGACCGGATTCGTCTTCGGCGTATCCCCTTTCTTAATAGCCGTAAACCACCGTTCCGCCGGCCGCGACGCGTCTGGCTTCAAGGTCTCCATGGCCTCGTAATCGCACTTCCTCACCTTGGCAATCGTCCCCACCAAACACGCACACTCCCCGGTGTACGTGCTACCGTCGATCTTACCGCCGCGAAGCGCCTGGAGGAGCGCCGGAGTCGGCCTGGATAGCGTCGAGATTCGCCTTAGATAGGTCCGCGTACGTCAGGTTCGCGTCCTTCAGGTACGCGCCCTCCAGGTACGCGCCCGTCAGGTGCGCGTACGTCAGGTTCGCGCCCGTCAAAATCGCGCCCTTCAGGTTCGCGCCCTCCAGGTTCGCGCCCGTCAAAATCGCGCCCTTCAGGTTCGCGCCCTCCAGGTTCGCGCCCTTCAGGTCAGCGTACGCCAAGTTCGCGTCCGTCAGGTGCTCCAGGCTCGCGCCCGTCAGGTTCGCGCCCCACAGGTTCGCGCGATACAGGCTCGCGCCCGTCAGGTTCGCGCCCGTCAGGTACGCGTACGTCAGGTTCGCGCCCGTCAAAATCGCGCCCTTCAGGTTCGCGCACGTCAGGTTCGCGCGATACAGTTTCGCGCCCTTCAGGTCCGCGTCCTTCAGGTTCGCGTCCTTCAGGTTCGCGCCCTTCAGGTTCGCGTACGTCAGATACGCGCCCGTCAGGTCCGCGCGATACAGGTTCACGCCCTCCAGGTTCGCGTACGTCAGGTACGTGCACGTCAGGTCCGCGCCCTCGCGGACGGCCTTGGTTAGTACCTCGGCGAGGGAGTCTCCTTCGGCGGAGTATAGGACCTTGTCGGTGTGGCGGTGCTTGATTTCGTAGAGCATGGAGATCTCCTACAGGTCGAGTTTTCTATCGTTACCCGCTGACATAGACGATTCAGGCGACGACGACGGACGGGCGCGCCCCTTAGCCCACTCCCTGAGCGCAGAGATTTTGTCCGCTGCCGTTTTAGCAAGCGGTACGACAGATTTAGCAGCCATAAGCAAGTCTTCCGTGCTTAAATCTCGCTCGCCTTCCGAAAACGCCTTAAAAAGCGCGTCGGGGACGGTCGCCGCTACCTCGGCGCCCGTGAAGTCCTGGCACAGGCGAGCGATAGCTGACACGTCAAGCGTATCGGGCTTACGCTTGAATTGCTTCAAGGTCACGCGTAGGATTTCCTCGCGCTCCACTTGAGTCGGAAGGTCTACGAAAAACATTTCATCAAAGCGACCTTTTCGTAAAAGCTCAGGCGGTAACGAGCGGACATCGTTAGCAGTGGCAATGACAAAAACCGAGCCTTTGCGCTCCTGCATCCAAGAAAGGAACGCCCCCAGCGCATCCGACGAAACACCACCGTCGGCCGCGCCTTGGCTCGCTCCTCCTAGAGCCTTTTCAATTTCATCAATCCAAAGGACGCAATTTCCGACCGCTTCCGCGACGGCAAAAACCGCACGGATATTCGCTTCCGACTCGCCGACCCACTTGGATTTTGCTCCCCCAAGGTCAGCCCGTAGGAGCGGCACACCCCAAGCGGCAGCGACCGCTTTAGCGGTCAAGCTCTTTCCACACCCTGGCACGCCTACTAGGAGCATGCCCTTAGGCAAGGGCAACCCAAAGTCACGCGCCTTTTGCGAGAAGGCAGCGCGACGCTGAGTCAGCCATGGCTTTAGATACTCAAGACCTCCGACCGCGTCCAGGCCGCGCGGGTCGGGATCAAACCATTCAATGCCCTTCTCTCGGTTGATAACCCGTCGCTTCTCTGCGGCGACGACTGAGGGGATGATTTTCTTACCTTGCGTCACCAGCGATTTAGCGTAAACGCTTGCAATCGCTTCCGCAGATAGCCCAACCGCTGCCTCGATAGCAGCCTCTTTAACGCCGCTATCTTGCGGCAAGTCTTTAACCGCGTTGTCGTAAATCGTTTCGATTTCTCCCCTATCAGGAAGAGACCACTTGACTACGACCGCGTGATCTTGCAACTCGGGCGGAACGTCTGCCGAAGGCGACAAAACGACAATAGCCCGCGCCTCGATACGCGGCGAGCTGGGAAGCGTTCGAGCTAGCGACCTAACCGCACGCAAAACGGTGGGGTCTTTCAACCAAGCAGGCAAGTCCCTAAGGACCCACACAGCGCGCTGCTTGATGTCCCGAATAGCGCCCAGCACTACAGCAGGATCGGCAGCTTGCCGACCTGGTGTCACTTCCTTGCCGGTTGCGTCGGTGACGCCGTTGACGCAATCCCAAAGTCGGACATCGTACGTCGACGCGCTTGCTGCCTCGATAAGCGCCCTTTCAACGCGGACCTCCTCAGGGGTGACAACCCAAAGGAGCGCATTGCGGGCGCGTAACAGCGCGCTAACGTCATTAGCGATTTTCTGGCCAGCAGTTTCGCTAGGCATCATAGCCTCCTGTATTCGATTTTCTCTAGACTTTCGGCTTTCCATGACACCCCCGATTGGGGGTGTAGTGCAAAGTCGTAGAGCATGGGGGTCTCCTGATATAGAGGTTTCAAACCCTCCCAAAAACGAATCGGGCAAAGGCGAACGTGGCGACGATTAGGGTCAGTTTCGCCCAGTCATCAGAATGAAGGTGCGGCATGCCTCCAGCCGCGTGGCAAAGTAAATTTTGCACCGTAGTCCTCCTAAATTCGGTTAGTTTTGAGAACTAACCAAAATTCCGGCTAGAAACGAAAAACTTATAATAACAACGGTTATATAGATCATAGTAGCCCTCCTAGATTCGACTTTCCGCGACACCCCCGCTTGGGGGCGTAATGCAAAGTCGAAGCCTTATTGATCTCTATCGATTATTCTAACGATTAGATGTCCTATCGAAGATCGCGCAACGTGTTTTGGAAACGGCAGTACGACATGTTAGCCATGGGTCACTTCCCTTCTTTCTTACGCGCCGAGCGTTTCACGAAAGGTCGCTGCCACGCGAGTTTTCCGCGCTTTACCTCTCGCATGTAGGCGGGAATACCAATGTCACCCCAGGCGCGCCACATGACATCCGAGGAGAATTTGCCTCGGAAGAACCACATCCGCGTAGACACCGACCCGTCGGCATGGAGATACACCTCGACGCCATCAAAGGTCTTACGGGTCGAAACGATTTCGGAGGTCTGAGTCTTCGCCATGGGTCACTTCCCCTCTTTCTTACACTTCACGCCCGCAGATATAACATATCCCGCCACGAGTCCCATAAGCATGGGCGCATTCGCGCCTCTTTTTACGGCGTGCGATAAATTTGTCAGTAGCAGCGAGGGCAGACCACCGAAACTTACGCACGGTCCTTTCCGCAGAGAAAGCTACACCCGTAGGCCCGCGCGACCTTCGCTCGTAATCCTCCTCTGCTTCTAATACTTCTCGCAGCAGAAACACTGCCTTGATAGCTTTGTCGCGCTCGGCTATGGCGCTGTCGCGCTCGGCTATGGCGCTGTTGCGCTCGGCGATGGCTCGGTCGCGCTCAATTTCTAGTGAATCACCACATACGGGGTCAGCCATTGGTCACTTCCTCTCTTTCTTACGAGGAAAAAGCCTGTATCCAAGCGACCGCGCAAGGCGCACGGCGCTTGCCGCATACTCTATCGCCTCGCGCCCAAGTGGGCGCTCGGGCATAGGAACTAGTGGCACGGGTTGCCATTCTGCCTCGGGATCTTTTTCGTCCGCCTTAGGCATAGGAGGCGGAACTATCCGCCCCCTTGTGCTAGGACGCACAGCGGCTAGCTTTGCGCTAGCTTTATCAGCACGTGTTTTCATTTACTCCTCACCCGCTTCTCCGTCCAAGGTTCGCGCCCGTCGCGCCCGTCAGGTCCGCGCCCCTCAGGTTCGCGCGATACAGGCTCGCGCCCCTCAGGCTCGCGCCCCACAGGTTCGCGAATGCCAGGTCCGCGCCCGTCAGGCTCGCGCCCGTCAAAATCGCGCCCTTCAGGTTCGCGCCCGTCAGGCTCGCGCCCGTCAAAATCGCGCCCTTCAGGTTCGCGCCCTCCAGGTTCGCGCCCTTCAGGTCAGCGTACGCCAAGTTCGCGTCCGTCAGGTTCATGTGCTCCAGGTTCGCGGCCGTCAGGCTCGCGCCTTCGCGGACGGCCTTGGTTAGTACCTCGGCGAAGGAATTGCCCCCGGCGGAGTATAGGACCTTGTCGGTGTAGCGGTGCTTGATTTCGTAGAGCATGGGGTCCTCCTTTTTAGCTTTCTGTGCTTTCAGCTAGGACTACTCCATGACAAAACTGGCATACTCGCCTGTGCTTAGGACTACAACTCTATAGTTGTCTAGAAAAGAACGTGCAGGCGCTTCATAAATCTCTAACCCTGTAAGAGGATTACCTAGCCTCGTCACATACATATAGGGCCGTCCTAGCCCGACGCTTACGCGCCCGTTGCGCATATCTACCTCGGGCACCTCGCCTAAATTATCGAAAGAAGTGTACGATCCGTCAGAATAGACGACCTTGATCTGAAGCACGACACTAGAAGAAAAAGCAGGCATACTCCAAGCGTCGCTCGCCATGCGCACCACATTTCCTACCCGAATACGGGACGGGTCAATATGTTCCAAGATGCCGTCGCAATCGTACTTACGAGTTTTCATGTGCGTGTCTCCGTGTTTCTCTTTGACCGTCGCAGAAGCCTCCGACCCTAGATTAAACCGGGTCGGAGACTTTAACAGGATCAAAAGGTGTGTTGGGTTTGGCCTCGCGTCGAACGACGCGAGAGTTGCTTTGAGCCTCAGATACTGCAGGCACAAGCGGCTTGCCTATCGGCTGGTGTCCCAGCTAAGGGACACTATAACAGAGAGTTTCGACCTAGAGAGCACCGACCGCTAGCCACAAAGGCTATAGAGCGCGTCACGATGCTAAGAACCGGGGCTTGCTCGGATGTCTGTCGCGGTAGGCTCTTTCGCCTAGCGGACGAGAGAAAACAGTGTTTCACTCCCGTCAGAGCCGAATACCCAAGGGTCCGCAAAAGGTCTACTTTTCCCTGCCCTGGCAAGCGACTGGGACACCCCTCGCTTGACAAGCTCCCATAGAGTCTGGCCCTATGGTACTTGAGTTTTACCAGTCCGCCCCGTTAACTCCCCGGGCACGAAACGCCTTTGGCGATTACTGGAAAGCGTCCAGTTAGCGCATTATTCTCTTGTCAAAGAGAGATAGCCCTTTAGGACTCACTGTTAGCCCTTGGGGTCTATATCGACTCGCCAGCCAGACCACCGACTCTCGCCGGCCATCCTCACAGCGACTCGATATTATATACTATATGCTAGCACTGTGCCTAATCTGGACTAGGCTAAGTTATTGATTTTATTAGAAACTAGGCAAAAACTGCGGGCGGAATTGGGCGGTATACACCCACCTACATGTAGTTATTCAATGATTTCACTAGGGTCTAGACCCCCATCTAGGGGTATGTGTCCTACTACATAGACCTATATAGACCTACATGTATTTGCCGATTTTTTGCCTATTTACACCTACATAGGGGTTTTGACCTATTTTTAGACCTACAGGTAGGATAGAGTGGAAGAAAACGCGATAGTCACGTCGAGCAGGCGCGCGCACCGAAGCGCCGAAGCTGGACACGCCTCGGCTCACGAAATTGTGATATACTCTACTTGTGGAGCGAGACGAGATACTAGCAGCCCTAAAAGCAGCACGAGGCAATGTCAGCCGTGCGGCTGAGATACTCGGAACGTCTAGACGCACGTTGCAATCGCGAATGCGTGAACACGATATCGCGCCAGGCAAACCGGGACGTCGAAAGCACCGACTCGCCTATAGCAAAGCTGGAGTGGGAACGGTTTTAGGTGCGGCTGCACTAGTCGGTGTTGGTCTTATCGCTGGCAAAAAGTTTCTCAAATAACTACTTTTCGTCCTCCTTCATAAGACCTCTTACCGCACTAAGACCGCCTAGCCTTCTTATCGCTAATGCAGCGTCAAGTCGCTCGTCTTTAGTCTCGCCTTCCTCGGGAGACTTCTCGCTCCATTTCTCTGCTTTATGATCGACAAGCGCGTTCTGCACTTGCTTATCTACAGTTACTTGAATGTCATCCCACTTGATAGTTCCCTTAACTGTTTCAGGCGGGATTCTCACACCATGTCGACAATAAACTACAAACCCGTCGCTGTATTCAATAGCCGGGCCTGTCGTGTTATGTGGCAGACCTTCATCATCTACAACTACTTTTGTTGGACGTTCTGTTACTATGACTAAACCGTCGGCGAAAGCCCAATACCAGCCTGCCTTGGAAGCTTCCATAAAACCAGAAGTGTCGTTTTCGAAGGTGTTTAAAACGTTCATACTGTAGTCTAACACTGACAACTGAGGACAGGCTACTTCTGTGACAGCAGTAGTTATTAGCTTGTTTAGAATAGCTCCTAGTTTAGGTCTTTCGTTACCAATCACAGAAGCTCGTATATCAAGCTCTTTCGCTACAGCGCTAGCTACAGCACTACACGCTTTATCGACAGGATAATAAAGTTTGTCGCTTAGTACGTTGCTTACTTCAAAAGAAAGAGAACGAGCTATAAAATCTTTTTCGTTTCTAATTACATTGGAATAGAGCGCTTTTGAAATAGTCGGTTGACCTCCAACAACTGCAAACACTGCCGGTGTAAGTGCTTTAAGCGGCGAAAGATACCATTGGAATCTGGGAGTTAGAGATATGTTTTCAATTACATCTTTCTTGTGCTTACCGGTAAGCATGACCTTAAATGCTTTTCGAATACCGTCCTCTACAACTGTCCTGTCTACAGGGCCAACAGCTTTACCTCTAGCTATCCATTTATCTCGATACTTAGGGCCTTGCAGAGCCTGTGCCTTAGTAATAGTGTAAGACATCACTCCACCTCGATTGTCGTTCCCCAGTTACACGGCTTTCTAAATCTGCCGCTACTGTACATATTTTTTACTAGAAGCCAAATAACCTGTATACCAGGAGGTTCACATTCAGGAACTGCAATATCACCGTCAGTAGCTGCGATAATCACACTAGTTCTTGGTCTACGCTTTGAAATTTCTTCAAACGCAGGGCGGAAATCAGAACCTCCACCGCCGTGTAACATTGCACAAGCTTCTTTGATTGATTTGACGGTTTTGCTTCCATGAACACCTGCATCGCAGACTACGACATCTAAAACAGCTCCGCAAGTGTTAAATACGCCCTGAGCTTCGGACATGATAGTTTGGAGGTTTTCCTGACTCATAGACCCTGACGTATCTACAAGCAATGTCGCTCTAGGAGTAGTCGAGCGATAGCTAGGAAGCACAGGCATACCAGGACCAAAGCCGATACCTGCCTGACGTCGCGACACTTTAGAATACGTCGCAACGCCGCTCCCCGGACGATAAGAAACCGCCGCTCTAGCAGTGCGAGCTAGTTTCTCCTGCCATCTGACCTTAGGAGGCTTTAGAATATCGTCTGCCCACCTGTCCAGATCTCCTGGAGTATTACCGCGTCCTTGTTGCTTAATTTGCTTTGCGATTGTAATCTTAGTACGACGAATTTCGTTTTCAGTTCTGCCTTCGCTATCGCCGTCTTCTGGTTCATCTTTTCGCTTACGACCAGAACAGCTGCCACATCCTTCGACAGTAACGGTTATACCACCTGAAGATTTCTTGCCTTTTTTGCCTTTGCCTTCTTCGCCGTCGTCGTCATTACCGCCGCAACCGTCTACGTAGACATAGTTAATTTCCATCTGCATAAGCTTTTCGTAGTATTGCTCGGCAGATAGGTTTTCTGGTAGACCGAAATCATCTGGCCATAAGCCTTCACACGACTGTGTCTTTTTTCCTTTCTTTTCGGGTGCTTTCGGGAACTTAAAACCCATTTGTCGAACGCCTGGGTTTATCGAAAGATCTCCGGCAATATTAGCAATATCGGCGTTTATCGTAGGGCCTGAGAATCTGCCGAAATGATCACGAACAAGATGCCAAAGTTCGTGAACTAGAACGGCAGCAGTTCCTTCAATACCAAACTCTACAGCCTTTTCTGGATCCCAAAGCATAATCCAGTTTTTAGTCGTAGCAAACGTACCATATCCTGGAGACTCTCTAGGAACTAGATTCATAATTCCGGCACGAAAATAGGGCGCTCGTTCACAGACAAGCATTCGTGCTGCAGCTAGGATTTGATGAGGTGTGAGTGTCGTATTATTACTCATTTGTTTTGGTCCGGTCCTGGTCCGTAGCCGTGTGTTTCTAAAGCCTTTACAAGATCTTTAATCGCAGACCAATAGTCGATAGTCGTCGTTGTATTATATTTAGAGAACTCAGGACACTCCACCGCCGCAAGCGGTACATTCGGTGTCTATATCTATGGTTCTAGGGAGCATCAGGCTGAACGTCTAGGGAACGTCTAGGAAGCATCGGGCTGGACATTCGCCGCGTCCAGCAGCGGCAAAATCTTACTTGTAACCTTCACAGACTTAGAAAATAGCTCGTGCCTAACCAGAGACTTTGCAGGAATCACAACTAGATCGGGAGCCGTATCGACTGCTTGAAACAACAAACCCCACATCGCTTCAGAACGCTTCTTCTTAAGCTCGACTTCAGTAGTACCTACACACGTAGCAATAGCAGAACTAAAAACCGCCATCGTCACGTCTAGTCTGGACGGCTTATGCTTCCAACTAACTCGACCGTCTAGCAAGTCTTCGCTGTTGGGCAGGTTTGCCTGTTCAAACCATGTAAAAAACTCTCCTGCTGAACCTGAACCGACAAACGCTCCGACCAGTTCCTCGCGCTCGGCGTCGGTCAGTTTATAAATAGACGCTCCTGCAAGAGCACGAGTTGCAAACTCCCACGATCTAGGACTTCCCCATGCCTTACTGGTTTCTCCGCTACCGTTTGCAGGCATCATGTGCAGATGAGTCGAATGTGCCGACAAAAATCCTGCAATCGAACCTCTAGCCGAAGCCCAAGCCTGCGGCCATGAAGAAAGAACCGCTTTCTCTTCCTCCTCAGGATCGATTGTGACCTTATCGACATCGCTTCCAAGAAGCCAATCGGTCCAAGCCTTAACTTCAGGACAGGGCCAGTCGATATGTCCGACTCGGTTGGCCGCTGGGGCAGACAAATCCCAACCTCCTGAAGCTGCAGCAATCTCGATAGGATTAGCTGCAGCCATAATACGAACTCCAGGACCGAGTTGATAAGATCCTAAGATTCGATCAGAGAGTAGCCCAAGGAGCGCTCCTGCATAGTGCGTCGCGGCTAGGTTGATCTCGTCGACAAAGACGATGCCGCGTCCGGCCTTTTCAAACTTGTCGGTCCAATCGGGTCGCGGGTAGGTCATTCGCCCGTCGGACGGCACAGGTGTAACGCCAAACGCTCCTTCACCGCGGCAAGCTGGCGAAAGAACTTCGATAGGCATGTTATACTCGGCTGCTAGTTGGCGTAAAATCGCGCTCTTGGCCACGCCAGGAGGTCCCCACAGTAATAGAGGTAGCCCCCAATTACTATTCTGACATGGTGTAAACAGGGCCGTCCGCAGCAGATTCGTCTTCATGATACCTCCTTAAAAAAGAACCCCGACGTGTCACTTTCTACGATTACTTTCGCGCCTGTTGTCGTAGATCGCAACGGGATAGCATTATTGCTAGAGCCTCTACGTCGGGGGTGATCAGCGGCATTTTCCTTTGCAATCTACAGTAGTCGCTCCAATATACGCAGGTCCTTTGCAGTTAGGACAGACGTGGGGGTAGTTAGGATCTAGCCTAATAGGATCGGTAGTGTCGTCGTCTCTATTGCGCCAAAGCCTTATTGGAGGAAGACACCCGTCTTTTTCACCTATCCAGTGCGCTATATGTCTATCAGGATGTCCCGGTGCTCTGGTACAATATGTACCAAGATGTTGTGTTGCTGCGCCGTACTTATCGCCACAGATGTGTCTTTCAGAAATAAGATCTTTTATGAGACGAAGGCAACCTAGTGTTAAATCAGATTCGTCAAGAATCTTAGCACGATGCGTGTCCGATCTTTCGTAACTCGGATACCAGGCTACGGGTGCCATAGAGACCTCTTATCACCTTGTAGTAGTCGTTGTCAAACGAAAACGGCTGTGGTATTTTATTAGTATGAGTGATAGTTTTGACGAATGGTTATCCGAGGTTGCTGACGCCCTAAACATCGAACCTGAAGACGTTTTTGAATACTTCCCACAAGCTAAAGAACTTTTATATGACACAGGCGCGTCCGCTAGAGAGGCTGCGGACTTTATACGCATTAGTGCTTAAGCCGTCGAATCGCTGCAAAAACTGCAATTATATAGACCACAAAAGCTAAAACAGCAGCCTCGATCCAAACTCTAACAGACTTTTGTTTACGAGACGGCTTGTTCACGTCTGGCCTCCTCGGCGGTTTCAAGCACATCTCTAGCCTTATCTAGCAACCTTGCGGCCTGCTTTATAAGAGCATCAGGCGTAGAAGAATCGCCATGAAAGTCGACAAGGGCTAATTCGGCATGCGCTATAGCCAGTATGGCCTCATGCAGATATCCCTGAATCTCTCTCAAAGGGCACCTGCTAGACGCAGCGCAATCGGGTCCGGCAATACCGCGTCCTCGATTTTCTGTACCTCCTTTAGAACAGCATCAAGCGCTCGGATCGTGTCGTCATTTGGCGTCTCTAAAGCCAATAGAAAAGACACCTTGGCATCGGTAAGCGCCACGTATGCTGCAGAAAGCTGCTCGATAGCGTGTCTAAACTGATCACTCATGAGTTTCCCCTTGGGTTGAAGGCCCACTTGCGCCGAGTCTTTTGTGCTGTAATTTCCACCTTAATAGCGACGTTGACGCGTTCGTCGCCTACGGTCTTCCACATCGTGTCGCCCGTGAGAGTGCAATGTCTGCTTTTACCGCCGAGTAGTCTAAAACCACTGGGCAGAACTTCTACAAATAAAACCCAAGGTTCAAGCCCGCCGTCTCTTGGATCGAACCATTCGACTTCTATACGTTCGCTGCGGTCTTGATCGATTTCATCGTCGAAATCGAACTCGTTTTCGTCGTTCATAGACAACTGTTTAACAGAAGTTGACCTACGTGTCAAGAACTGTCACGAAAAATTGCGAGAAAAATTTGACATTGTGATTTAACCTGTGTTAAATATTGATCATGACAAGAGAACAAGCCATCAAAATACTAGCAGATCATGCGGAAAAATCCGAGCGAGGGCAGACTAGCATCGCTCTCAAGCTCGGTGTCACCAAAGCCATGGTGAGCTACATACTGAGCGGCGATCGGCGCCCAGGACGGGATCTAGCAGCTAAAATTGCAAAACTGTATAGAATTCCTGTCGCTGCTTGGAATGACAAGCAGCCAAAACAACCAGAAACGAGAACGAACGATGATGCCTAAAACAGAAGCCTGGTTGATCGATATAATCGCATCGGTGATGTTCGGGATGTATGTCGGCGGCGTTGTCGTGTGGTTCCTTGGCCTGGTCTCCTTGGACATTACCGGGGTCGAAGTAGGCGCAGTTTTCGTGTGGATCACTGTTGCCCTATCGGTTCCACTTGTCATTCTCCAAAGACGCAAGGACAAAAGACATCGTCTCTGGCTTGATAGACAGACTCCCTTGTCTAAGGATCCTTACCGTTGAAACCTATAAAAGTTTACGTCGCAGGGCCGATGGGGATATTCGACAAAGGACGCCCAAAAAGAATTCACAACGGTATCGTAGCAGGCGAAAAGTTACGACGAGCCGGACTTTATCCTTTCGTACCTCACTTAGATGATATCTGGGGCCGTAAATTCGAGCATTCGTACGAGTGCTGGATGCGTTACGATAAAGTTTGGCTAGAACTGTGTGATGCCCTTCTTCGAATTCCTGGTAAATCACCAGGTGCCGATAGAGAAGTAGTCACAGCGTACGCCCTTGGAATCCCTGTCTTTCACTCGGTAAACGAAGTAATTCGCTGGGCCGACGCCCAAAACACAGGAGTTTAAGAAGAATGCCTAATCAATATACGGACGGGTGGACGACAAACAAGTTAAACACGGCGCGTAAGATTGTTTCTAAGCATTCTGATATCGACTCGGCTATCAAAGAAATTTCAAATGCTCTAGGAAAGCGGTGTACTTTTATACAGATAGATAACGCTTTTAAGCGTTACGGTCTTCCTACTCCTAAGAGTCTTCTCAAGAAGGAAGCACAGTCTCCTCTAGAGCCTGGAGACAGTGTAAAGCGACTTTATCAGCTAACCAAAAAGAAGCCTCTACCTTTCTCCCTTTTATGCGATAAGTTCGATATGTCGCCTTCCAAGATGAAGGCAGTCATAGAAGAGGCTAGAAGCTTTGGGGTGTTGATTAAGGTTGAACATGATCATGTCGGCGTATCGCAACCTACAGCCAATGATCAAATTCAAGATGTCAAGATTGCTCCTACTGTCGGTGAACTTCAAACGATTGGTGTGATAACAGATACCCATCTAGGGTCTAAGTATTGCCTTAGACCTCAGCTAAAAGATTTCATCGAATATGCTTACGATAAAGGTGTCCGTGAAATTCTTCACGTAGGCGACGTCTTAGACGGTGATTATGATCATGGCAAGTTCGAAATGTCGCACATGGGTCTAGACGCTCAAAGCGAAGATCTGTTCGAAGTTTTGCCGAAAAAGAAGGGTCTATCTTACCACGGGATTACCGGCAATCACGACTGGACCTTTACCGCTAAATCGGGTGTCAATGTTGGAAGGCATCTAGAAAACTTTTTCGCTAATCGAGGAAGGGACGATCTGAAATTCTACGGCGATCGGGGCGCATATCTTAAAATACGAGGTGCTGTAATTCATCTATGGCATCCAAGTGGTGGTGTAGCATATGCCCTAAGTTACGCCATGCAGAAGAAGGTAGAAAGCTATAGCTCAGGTGCTAAACCTCAAATTTTGCTTATCGGTCATTGGCACAAGTATTGTCATATCTTTGAACGCGGAGTACAAGCTTTAGCTTGTGGTACGTTTCAGGGTGGTGGTAGCGCGTTCTCTAAGTCTCTAAAGGGCTCGGCGCCTGCTATAGGCGGTACTATTCTTTCCTGGCGTGCTACAAAAGAAGGCACTCTTAGAGAGTTTAACGTTGAACGAAGAAACTACTTTGAAGTTGAGACTAGATTTGATGTTGATTCAGAAGACGGCATCTTAGTCGAAGATTTAAACAAAAAGAAGAAGTAAATGTCGTCCATACCTCTTAAACTTGGTACATTCACGAAAAAGAAGAAAGCGTATACTTGCAGTACTTCCTGGTTTTGGGAAGTTGGTTACACCGACGTTCGGATCTATGATAGCGTAAACCGCCTTAAAATGGCCGAAAGTTGTGCCGAAGAATGCGGCATTGTGGAGCTAGAAATCTCGCTGGTTAGAGAGGTTTCCCAGCCTGTACCAAAAGAGTTTGAGAGTTACCCTCCGTGTGGTTGTCCTGTACGTAGTGGCGCTACGTACAGACTGGCTGATACCGAAGAAAATGCTATAGTTGGCGGCGAGATTGTTTATGAGTGTTTAGAGTGTGGAGCTACCTGGACTTAAGGTTTTCTTCCACAAGTTTAAACGCCTCCCTTTTGCTTTCGGCCTTACCTAAACATTTCACTATGTACAGTTTGCTATGATCGTAGACGGCTGTCTGCCAGAACTCAGAAGGACGTCCTTTAGCTCTCACCCAACACGCACCTAAAAGTATGCCTTTGTTACGTAGTTCATAAGCACCGTCTTTGTTGAGCAGCCAGGTCATAGAGTCGAAAGGGCGTTACTAAGTATCTTCATCGCTTTGCATTCGTGATCGTCATCGAAAAGTTGATATGCTTTGACACAAGCCTCGCGTAGCTTCTTAAAAGCCGCGACGGCTATGTCACGCTCAATACAGACTATATCGCGTTCGACCTCTACCAGTTTTATATCGTTTAGAGCATGTGTGTAGGCAGATGTACTCTTGCACATACTACATACTGGCGCGGATTCGGAGCCGCAGTTTAAACAGATGATCATTATAGACTAACTATCTGAATTTTCACGATGAACTCCACAGCGCGTTACGCCGTCTTCATCTGAAAAACAAGCGTT
>Ga0070731_10003508_pt1 | contig 14123 bp, 14 predicted proteins | sample Coa_R1_2_FD_66448 | JGI IMG/M metagenome (GOLD analysis project Ga0070731, IMG submission 66448) | Surface soil microbial communities from Centralia Pennsylvania, which are recovering from an underground coalmine fire - Coalmine... | ecosystem: Environmental > Terrestrial > Soil > Unclassified ... | reverse complement strand
GATATGCACGGAAAGTCCGGCGGCAAGACGTAGAATTGCGCGCAACGCGCCTTATTCCTCATCTTCCTTGAACAATTCGTCCCGCGACACCTGCTTGTCGGTAACTTCCACAAGTTCGAGCAGAAAATCGACGACTTTGTCCTCGAATATAGGCGCGCGCAAAGCGGCAAGCGCCCCCGGATTATTGCGGTAATAGTCCCAGACTCGCTGCTCTTGGCCTGGGATCATTCTGGCTTGGGCCACGACGGCTTGGCTCAACTGGTCGTCGGTCACCTTGATGTTGTTTTTCTCGCCGATTTCCGCAAGGACGAGGCCAAGCCGCACCCGCCGCTCGGAGATCGCGCGATACTCCGCACGAGCCTTCTCTTCGGTGGTTCCTTCGTCGGCAAAGGTGCGACCTTGCTGCTTGAGGTCATTTTCGATCGTCTGCCAAACGTTGTTGAATTCCTCCTCGACCAGTGTCGGCGGCGGGTCGAATTTGTGGCATGCGTCGAGCTGGTCGAGCAACGCGCGCTTGATCTTCTGACGCGATGCGGCGGCATGCTCGCGCTCGATGCGTTCACGTAGCGCATCGCGCAGCTTGGCCAGCGATTCCAGCCCGAGCGTCTTGGCGAACTCATCGTCGACGGTGAGCGGACCGGGCGCTTCCACCGTTTTTGCTGTGATCTTGAAGGTTGCGTCTTTGCCGGCGACGGCGGTTGCCGCATAGTCGTCGGGAAACTTGACATCGAAGGTCCGGCTTTCGCCGGCTTTGACGCCGATAAGTTGATCTTCGAAGTCCTTAATGAACTGGCCCGATCCGATCACAATGGGCACGTCCTCGCCGGAACCGCCCTCGAAGGTTTTGCCGTTCATAGTGCCCTGGAAAGACACGGTGACGCGATCGTCCTTTTCCGCGCCTTCGGCCTTGGCGACAAATGGCCGGTTCTGTTCGGCGATCGTCTGGAGCGACTGATCGATCTCATCATCGGTCACCGGCGCGGTCAACCGTTCAAGCTTGATGGTCTTGAAATCGGCAAGCGTGATGGGCGGAACAATCTCCATCTCGACGGTGTAGGCGAGGTCGGATTTGCCGGCGATGACGCCCTCGACCGCGCCCTCTTCAGATGGCAGCACCACCTTCGGCTCGGTGGCGAGCTTGAAGCCATAGTCGTTGACGATCTTGCTGTTGGCCTCGCGCACCGCCGCTTCGATGACGTCGGCCATCGCCGACTTGCCGTAGAGGCGCCTGAGATGCGCAACCGGCACCTTGCCGGGCCGGAAACCGCGTAGCTGCACGCGCCCCTTGAGGTCGTCGAGCCGCTCGTTGACCTTGGCTTCAAGGTCGGTTGCGGGGACCACAACGCGGTATTCCCGCTTCAGACCCGCGGCGGACGTTTCAGTCACCTGCATCGGCACTACTCTTCACGGCTCAATATCGAGCGCATCCCCGGTCAAGTTTTTGAGAAGCCGCCCGGCTGGTGCGGGCGGAGGGGCTCGAACCCCCACGACTTTCGTCACGGGAACCTAAATCCCGCGCGTCTACCAATTCCGCCACGCCCGCAATAGCAGGGCGGCCTTGCTGCGCGCGGCTTATATCACGCAAATCCTGCAGAAAACTACAAAAATTGCCCCGGTCTACCCGTCGACCTGAATGCGGATTTTACGCGAACAGCCCGCGGTAAACCCCCGGCAGCATTTCCGATAAATCCTCGGAGATCAGGCCGGGGCCGAACGCATTAGCGGCCTCGCCATGGAGCCATACCGCGGCCGAAGCGGCCTCGAAAGCCGGCATACTTTGGGCCAAGAGCCCAGCCGCGATTCCGGTCAGCACATCGCCGGCGCCGGCGGTGGCGAGAAAGGCCGGCGCATTGCCCGCAATCGAGGCGCGGCCGTCGGACGTCGCGACCACCGTATCGGGGCCCTTGAGCAAAATGGTCGCGCCGGTAATCTTGGCCGCGAGACGGGCTCTGTCCAGTTTCGAGCCAACTTTAGTTCGTTCGTCCAATTCCCCAAAATATCTGGAGAACTCTCCCTCGTGGGGCGTCAGGATCGTGGCCTTGTCCTGCCGTCCCTGCAGCGCCTCGGCCAGGCGCTGTGGCGCCTTGGCAAAGCTTGTAATCGCATCGGCATCGAGCACGACAGCGCGGTCGCCGGAGAGCGCCGCCAGTACAAGCTCGCAGGTCGCCTCATTCACCCCAATGCCGGGACCGATCGCCAAAGCGTTCAGGCGCCGGTCGGCAAGAAACGCTTCCAGTTCGGCAGCGCCATCGACCGGTCGCACCATTACCGCGAGACTGGCGGGGGCGTTGACTGCGAGCGCTTCGCGCGGGCTGGCGATGGTCACCAATCCGGCGCCGGCGCGTAACGCCGCTCGGGCCGCGAGCCTTGTCGCGCCGGTCGACCATGACGGCCCGGAAACCACGACAGCATGGCCGCGGTCGTATTTGTGTCCGTCATGCCGCGGCACTGGAAACTTCTCGCGCCAAAGACTGGGAACATTCTCGAATGTGCGCGGAGCGATGCGACCAAGCGCCGCGGCGGGAATGCCGATGTCGGCGACCGAAACAGTGCCGCAATGAAGCCGTCCGGGAAGCAAAAGGTGGCCCGGTTTTTTGCGAAAGAAGGTGACGGTGTGAACGGCGTTTACCGCGGTGCCCATCACCGCGCCGGATGTCCCGTTGATGCCGCTCGGCAGGTCCACGGCGATGATCGGTCGAGCGTGCGCGTTCATCGCTTCGATCATGGCGCGCGCGAGGCCCTCGACCCGGCGGTCGAGGCCGGCGCCAAACAGCGCGTCGACGATAATATCGGCGCCGTCGAGCGCACCGGGTTTTGCCGGCGCTGTTGGCCCATTCCACTTTTTCGCAGCGATTGCCGCATCGCCCTTAAGGCTTGTGGCATCTCCGAGAAGCAACACCTCTACGTCGTAACCACGGGCGGCGAGTACCCGTGCGGCCACGAAGCCGTCGCCACCGTTATTGCCCGGACCTGCGACGACGACAGTGCGGCTCGCCGCCGACCGGCGCGCCGCGAGCGCCTCGGCGACCGCACTGCCGGCATTCTCCATCAAAGTGGCGCCGGCAATGCCACCGGCGATTGCGAGCCGGTCGGCTTGCGCCATTTCGGCCTTGGTGAGGATTTCAAGCATTCTCAATTGCACCATAACGAATGCATTGCCGAATATCGCAGCCCATCTCGGCGCTTGAAGCATTGACGAGTTTATGGGCAACATGCCTAATTCATTAGCGAAGGCCTGTTGCGGGGCCTTGCAGACGACGCTCAATTATACCATAGCCCTCTGATCCTATTGCGGTTTCTGGGTATGACGGGCCTTGGCACGGGACCTGCTAACCAAGCCTCGGTTCCAAGGATGATTTTGCTCATCAAGGGGCCGGGAGAAGAGACGCGATGAAAAAAATCGAGGCGATCATCAAGCCGTTCAAGCTCGACGAAGTGAAGGAGGCTCTGCAGGAAGTCGGTCTTCAAGGCATCACGGTCATTGAGGCCAAGGGGTTCGGGCGTCAGAAAGGCCACACCGAACTCTACCGCGGAGCCGAATACGTCGTCGATTTTCTCCCCAAAGTGAAGATCGAGATTGTGCTTGCTGACGACATGGTTGAAAAAGCCATCGAGGCGATCCGTCGCGCCGCTCAAACCGGGCGGATCGGCGATGGAAAAATTTTCGTCTCTAATATTGAAGAAGCAATCCGGATCAGAACGGGGGAATCCGGAGTAGATGCCATCTAAATCGCTGGTCTTCCGCTGACGCCTGCCGGTCGTCAGCACAAGCCAGTGCGCCAAAGCCAACCGCACCACGAAAGGGTACGCATACCATGACGACGCCAAAGAATGTCATGAAGATGATCAAGGACAGCGACGTGAAATACGTCGATTTCCGCTTCACCGATCCGCGCGGCAAGTGGCAGCATGTCACCACCGACGTCACCACAGTGGACGAGGATACTTTTGCCGACGGCATCATGTTCGACGGCTCGTCGATCGCCGGCTGGAAGGCAATTCACGAGTCGGACATGCAGCTGATGCCCGATCCCGAAAGCGCCTGCATCGATCCGTTCTTCGCCGAGACAACGCTTGTCCTGGTTTGCGACACGCTCGAGCCGCTCACCGGCGAGCCTTACAACCGCGATCCGCGCTCGATCTGCAAAAAGGCGGCCGGCCTCGTTAAAACGATGGGCATCGGCGACACGGTATTCTTCGGACCGGAGGCCGAATTCTTCATCTTCGACGACGTCAAATTCTCGGCCACCCCCTACAATACCGGATATCGCATTGACTCGGTCGAGTTCCCGACCAATTCCGATACGGAGTACGAAGGCGGCAATCTCGGCCACCATATCGGCTTCAAAAAGGGCTACTTCCCGGTGCCGCCACTCGACACGGCGCAGGACATGCGCTCGGAAATGCTCGCGGCCATAGCCAGGATGGGCGTCAAGGTAGAGAAGCATCACCACGAGGTCGGCTCGGCACAGCACGAGCTCGGTATGCAGTTCGCTCCGATGGTGCGGATGGCTGACCAGATGCAGATCTACAAATATTGCATCCAGCAAGTCGCGCAGGTTTACGGCAAGACCGCGACCTTCATGCCGAAGCCGATTTACGGCGACAACGGCTCGGGCATGCACTGCCACCAATCGATCTGGAAGAGCGACAAGCCGCTTTTTGCCGGCAACAAATACGCCGATCTTTCGGAGATCTGCCTGCAGTATATCGCCGGCATCCTCAAGCACGCCCGCTCGATCAACGCCTTTACCAATCCGACGACGAATTCCTACAAGCGGCTCGTCCCGGGTTTCGAAGCGCCGGTACTGCTTGCCTACTCGGTGCGCAATCGTTCGGCGTCGTGCCGCATTCCGCTTGCCTCGTCGCCCAAGGGCAAGCGCGTCGAGGTACGTTTCCCCGATCCGCTTTGCAATCCCTATCTCGGCTTCGCCGCGATGCTGATGGCCGGCCTCGACGGCATCAAGAACAAGCTCAATCCCGGTGAGCCGACCGACAAGGACCTCTATGACTTGCCGCCGAAGGAATTGAAGAAGATTCCGACCGTATGCGGCAGCCTGCGCGAAGCGCTCGGCTACCTCGATAAAGACCGCGATTTCCTCAAAGCCGGCGGCGTATTCGATGACGATTTCATCGAGAGCTACATCGACCTGAGGATGAGTGAGATCATTCGCTTCGAGCACACCCCGCATCCGGTCGAATACGAGATGTACTATTCGGCGTAAGCGTTGGCGTAACCATCCTCCCGGCATTGCAGTCAGCAATGCTAACTTAAGGGCGCTGCGGCGCCCTTTTCTTTTTGCTTTTGTCGGATTTTTTGGCGGCGCGCTAGGCTCGCGCTACCGCGCCGGAACTGGAAGTGTCGAAGCGGCGCGCATCGCGCCCAATTTCGCATCGGCGACGTGGTCGAGCTGGCGACCGGGAACACCTGAGATCATCTCGTCGTCCGGCTCGACGCGGTTACGCCCGTTCGCTTTGGCCCGATAAAGCACCGCATCGGCGCGCGTGATCAAGATGTCGATCGAGACATTCGGCAGCCCGCAGGCGACGCCGATGCTGACAGTTACGGGGATTTGCGGACTATCGGGCGCCACGGCGGCTTTCTCGAATGCCGACCGCACGCGCTCCGCGGCGATGCAAGACTCCGCGAGCGTGCCCGATATGATCGCAACGAACTCCTCGCCGCCTATCCGCCCGATGACGTCATCGGCGCGCATGGTTTTTCGCGCCACTGTGGCGAACAAGTTCAATACGGCATCGCCGGTTTTGTGTCCGTACCGGTCGTTGATGGATTTGAAATGATCGAGGTCGAAGGCGAGCACGCTGACCGGTGATTTACTTGCTTTGTTGCCGGCCACGAGTTTGGCGGCGGCCGCAAAAAATCCGCGACGATTGAACAGTCCCGTCAATGGATCGGTCTCCGCAGCGGCCTTATAGCGATTGACGGTGCGGTCCTTCGCCAACATGAGCACGATGAAGGCGGCGCCGACCACGTAAAGCACGACTTCGATCGCAAATACCGCGATCCATCCCGGCACCATGTTACGGACGCCGAGACCGGCCAGCGCCACGGGAAAAAGGAAGATGGCCCCGTGCAGCATCGGAACGAAAAGCGCCGGCCAGCGCCGAATCAGCGATTTGCGCCGTTCGCGCCACAGTTCGGCGGCGATCAGGAACGTGTAAGTGGCGACAATCATCGAGCTCAATATGACGCGCGCGGCCGGTGTGTGCGGAACCGCCGAGGACATCCATGTGGCGGTCCACACCACGGCGCCAAAACACATCGCGCCCCACCTGACCTTGCGGCCGTGGAACAGCCGTGCGGCGCTCCAGATCATGCCGACGGCGATGAATAGAAAGGCGTCGGCGATACCGGAGGGCAACGGTGGCGAGACGGCACTGCCGAGTTGCAACAGCGCGCCGGATGATCCACCGATCAGATACGCCATGCCCCACCAGGCAAGCGCTTGGACTCGGTCCTGCATCCAGGCGAACAAGAGGAAGAAGCCAAGCAACGCGGTCACGCACGTCGCGATCACGATCAGCGTTTCGACATCGAGCGAAGTCGATGCCTCCGCCAGACGGGCAAACATGACGCCCATGCTCCTCACCTCGATAGGTACAATCACCTATCATGGATTTTGGAGCCGCGCCGAACGTTTGCCGATTAGGCTTTGCCAAGTATGTCCGCCATTACACGGGTTTGTTCAAAAAACTTTTGAAAATTGTGCGCGTCGTATTTGCCGCTTGGAGATTTGTAGGACTTGGACGCGCAGTTAACGCGCCCGGGCCAAGCTCGCGACGCGATACGCCGCTCCCGCCCGGCCGGCTGCGGCGCCATCCAGCAAAGACCACCGACGCCCTAAGCAACGGATAATGAAAGCCGTCACCACGAGTGCATTTGGACATCGAAATGCATGAGGCCCATCGCCCGCGACCGCCGCCAGCAAGCCAGCTGTTGAGCGTTCCGCACCGGTTATCGGCCGGTCAACGCTCATGGATAGGATTACCGGGTGGTAAACCGGGAAAATGCAATTTTCCCGAAGTGCTTCACTTCGGACCTTGCCACGCCTAGATTCCGAGGCACGTCAGGAGAGGTCCGATGGCCCAGACCGCAGAACTTCACGCCGCGCCAGATATCACAGAACCTTCTACAATCGAGGCTACGCTCAATTACATCGTCGACGACGGCGGCAAGGTTTTCACCATCGTCGCCACTCCCGGCGGCAGCGACGGGCGTTACGGCGGCACGCCCGATCCGCGCCGGGTGGTCATCCACAACGGCCGTCCGCAGGCGAAGGACTTCGCGCTGGACCGAGAGGGCTTCAGTTTCGTCCGTCACGACACCAAGGTCGCCGATTTTTACGACGAGGCCGAAATCAAGCGCGTCTATTATCCGGAAATGGAGGCGCTGATCAAAGCCGAGAGCGGCGCCAAGCGTGTCATCGTATTCGACCATACGCTGCGCACCGCCGATGACGAGTTGCGCGAGTCGAAGAAAATCCGCGAGGTGGTGCGCCGCGTGCACAACGACTACACCGAATGGTCGGCGCCGCAGCGCGTCCGCGATATTCTTCCCGATGAGGCCGACGAATTATTGAAGCGCCGCTTCGCCATCATTCAGGCGTGGCGCCCGATCCGGTATCCGGTCGAGACCTTCCCGCTGGCGATGGCCGACGCCCGCACGCTGTCGCCGGACGACATGATCGTGTCGGAGCGGCGCGCTCCCGGCCGTATCGGCCAGACCTACGCCATCAGGTACAATCCGGCGCACAAATGGTACTGGTTTCCGCGCATGCGGCGCGAGGAGGCCTACGTATTCAAAGTGTTTGACTCGATGAAAGACGGCCGCGCGCGCTGGACCGCGCATACCGCGTTCGAGGATCCGACCACACCGCCGCACGCTCGACCGCGCGAGAGCATCGAAATCCGCACCATGGCGTTTTTCTGAACAAACAAAAAGATCCTCCCCCTGAAAGGGGGAGGAAAACTTACCGCTTCGAGAACTGGAAGCTGCGGCGGGCTTTGGCCTTGCCGTATTTCTTGCGCTCCACCACGCGCGGATCGCGGGTGAGGAAGCCGCCGCGCTTGAGCACGGGCCGCAGGTCGGGCTCGTGCCGCATCAGCGCCTTGGACAGGCCGTGGCGGACCGCGCCGGCCTGGCCAGACAGTCCGCCGCCCGACACCGTGCAGACGACGTCGTATTGGCCCTGGCGGTTCGAGGCGACCAGCGGTTGCTGAATCAGCATGCGCAGCACCGGCCGGGCGAAATAGGTTTCCACCGGGCGCTCGTTGATCATGATTTTACCGGCGCCCATCTTGATCCACACCCGCGCCACCGCGTCCTTGCGCTTGCCGGTCGCATAGGCGCGGCCCTGCTTATCGAGCTTCTGGACGTATTTCGGCGGCTGCGGCGCCGCCGCAGGCTTAAGCGAAGACAGCTCTTCGAGCGTCTGGATCGTCTCGGCCATTACGCGGTCCTCTTATTCTTGCGGTTCATGGCGCCAATATCGAGCACTTCCGGCTGCTGCGCCTGATGCGGATGTTCCGCGCTCGGATAGACCCGAAGATTGCCGAGTTGGCGGCGGCCGAGCGGGCCGCGCGGCAGCATGCGCTCAATTGCTTTTTCGACGACGCGCTCGGGAAAACGACCCGACAGGATCGACTTGGCGGTGCGCTCTTTGATGCCACCGATATAGCCGGTGTGCTTGTAATAGATCTTCTGCTCGACTTTTCGGCCGGTCAAAACCGCCTTGGCGGCGTTGATGACGATAACGTTGTCGCCATCGTCGACATGCGGGGTGAAGGTCGGCTTATGCTTGCCGCGTAGCCGCAACGCGACGATCGAGGCGAGCCGACCGACGACGAGGCCATCGGCGTCGATCATCACCCACTTCTTTTCGACGTCGGCGGGTTTGGCAGAAAAGGTTTTCATCGTCCGCATCCGTTTGGGAGGTGCGGCTATTTATCCGCTGAATATTCGCGCGTCAATTAGCTCGCCGGGTTATTTTGGATATTTCTCAAATGCTTGGAATAGAGGTAAAATATTACCTGCTAGGCCGGGATCGAATACGTGGAGGTGGCGTGGGCGACAAGATCCTCCTCGCCCTCGGAGCGGATCGCGATCTCGCCGACCGCCAAGCGCTTGCCGAGCTTCATCAAATGCGCCTCGGCCAGCAGATCGCGCGCAGCGGGCTTGCGCAGGAAATTGATGGTCAGATTGGTGGTCACGGCGAGCGGCACCCAGCCGATCGAGGCGAGCACCGCGACATACATGGTGAAATCGGCAAGCGACATCATGGTCGTGCCGGAGAGCGTGCCGCCCGGCCGCAGCGCTTTGTCGGTATAGAGATGGCGGAGCCGGCAGCCGCCCATCCAGACGTCCTCAATGATGTAGTCGCCCATGGCATGGGAGGCTTCCGGAAATTCGGTGCGCAGGCGCTCGACAAGTTCCTTGCGCGACAGTTTCGGCGTCGCCATTTCTTTATCGCGCATGTCTTTGCCGTGCATATTTTTCCCGTTCATGCCCAACTCCCACCTGCCTGCATTGTCCGATACAATGGGCTTTACGCGAAAGATACAAAAGCCGGGTAGGCCACAATGAACGCCCATACTGCCGCCGCTGCTGCCCATTCATCGTCGCTGATCCTTCCGCGCGAAGACCTGACCAAGACCGGCATTACCGTTCTCACCCTCAACCGGCCGCAGGCGCGCAACAGTCTCTCGGAGGCATTGCTGGAGGCGCTCTCCGACGCGTTCACCGCGATTGCACATGACCGCGCCGTGCGCGTCGTGGTAATCGCCGCGAATGGCCCCGCGTTCTCGGCCGGCCATGACCTCAAGGAACTCAATGCGCGCCGCAAAGACGACGATCGCGGCCGCAGCTACTTCAAGCACATTATGGAAATGTGCAGCGGCGTAATGCAGCAGGTCGTGACGCTGCCGCAGCCGGTCATCGCCGCGGTGCATGCCACCGCGACCGCGGCGGGCTGCCAGCTTGTTGCGAGCTGCGACCTTGCCGTCGCCTCCCATGCCGCCAAGTTCGCCACGCCAGGCGTCAATATCGGGCTGTTCTGCTCGACGCCGATGGTGGCGCTGTCGCGCAACGTATCGCGCAAACATGCGATGGAAATGCTGCTCACCGGCGAATTGATCTCGGCCGAAGAGGCGGCCCGCATCGGCCTTGTCAATCACGTGGTCGCAGCCGGTCACGAGCGCGCCGAGGCGCTCAAGCTCGCCGAGAAAATCGCCGCCAAGTCGGCGCTCACCGTCAAGACCGGCAAGCAGGCGTTTTACCGGCAAGCCGAAATGTCGCTCGCCGACGCCTACAAATATGCTTCCGACGTGATGGTCGAAAACATGCTGGCGCGCGACGCCGAAGAAGGCATTTCGGCTTTCATCGACAAGCGCGAGCCGAACTGGCAGGACCGCTGATGCGAAAGCGCCCGCGATGAATCACGATTCCTATCCGGACAGCTACATCCGCGGCATTCTCAATACCGTAAAGACCATCGCCATGGTCGGCGCTTCGGAGAAGGAAAATCGGCCGAGCTACTTCGCCTTCAAATATCTGCTCGAGCGCGGCTATCACATGATTTCGGTCAATCCGGGCCATGCCGGCGAGACTATGCTCGGCCAGAAAATCTACGCCAAACTTGCCGACATTCCCGAGCCGGTCGATATGGTCGATATTTTTCGCGGCTCGCAATATGCACCGGCGGTCGTGCAGGAGGCGCTGGCGCTGACGCCGCGGCCGCAAGTGATTTGGATGCAGCTCGGCGTGCGCAATGACGAAGCGGCGGCCCTTGCCGAAGCCAATGGTCTAAAGGTGGTGATGAACCGCTGCCCCAAGATCGAATACGGCCGGTTGTCGTCCGAGATCGCCTGGATGGGCGTCAATACGCGCACGCTGAGCTCCAAAAAAGCTGCGATCGGCGGCGTCCAACGCATGTCCCTCAACCGCACCACCGCGCAAGGCGGCGCGACCGCGGCGGCCGACCGGGTGCAACGCGAAGAAAGCGGCCGTTGATTGGCTCTTTCTTAGCAAGCTTTTTCGGCTCGTGGCGCTAGGGAGCGTTGCGATTACATAATTAACGCATCGGCCCTGCCGCGCTTGACGGTACCCCGCGGTCCTATAAACCGAGGGCAACGTCTTTTAGACGACATCCGGCCCCACGAGGACATCGATGACCGAGCGCATTCCGGGTTTCGCCACGCTTGCCATTCACGCCGGCGCGCAACCCGATCCGACCACCGGGGCGCGGGTGACGCCGATCTACCAGACTACGTCCTATGTATTTGAAAGCGTCGATCACGCCGCGTCGCTGTTCGGCCTGCAAACCTTCGGCAACATCTATACGCGGATCGGCAACCCGACGACGGCGGTGCTCGAAGAGCGGGTCGCCGCGCTCGAAGGCGGCACCGCCGGACTTGCGGCGGCTTCCGGCCATGGCGCGCAAGTTTTGATTTTCCATTGCCTGTTGCAACCCGGCGACGAGTTCGTAGCATCGAGAAAGCTCTATGGCGGCTCGATCAATCAGTTCAATCACGCCTTCAAGAACTTTGGCTGGAACGTCGTGTGGGCCGACCCCGACGACATCGGTTCGTTCGAGCGCGCGGTGAGCCCCAAGACCAAGGCGATCTTCACCGAGTCGATCGCCAATCCCGGCGGCGTCATTACCGATATGGACGCGGTCGCCCAGATCGCGCGGCGCGCCGGCGTGCCGTATATCGTCGACAATACGCTGGCGACGCCGTATTTGTGCAAGCCGTTCGAGCATGGCGCCGACATCGTCGTGCATTCGCTGACCAAATTCCTCGGCGGCCACGGCAATTCGATCGGCGGCATGATCGTCGACGGCGGCACATTCAACTGGTCGCGCGACAAGCGCTATCCGATGCTGTGCGAGCCGCGGCCGGAATATCACGGCATCGTGCTGCACGAGACGTTCGGCAATTTCGCCTTCGCCATTGCCTGCCGGGTGCTGGCGCTGCGCGACATTGGCCCGGCGCTCTCCCCGTTCAATTCCTTCCTGATCCTCACCGGCATCGAGACGCTGCCGCTGCGCATGCGCAAGCACTGCGACAATACGCAAGCGGTCGCCGAATGGGTCGCGGCGCATCCGCAAGTCGCTTGGGTGAGCTATCCGGGCCTGCCCGGCGACCGCTATCACAACCTCGCCAAGAAATATTGCCCGAACGGCGCCGGCGCGGTGTTCACCTTCGGGCTCAAGGGCGGCTACGACGCCGGCGTCAAGCTGGTGTCGAATGTGAAACTGTTCTCCCACCTCGCCAATATCGGCGACACCCGTTCGCTGATCATTCATCCCGCCTCGACCACGCATCGCCAGTTAGACGACGCGCAAAAGATTCAGGCCGGCGCCGGCCCGGACGTGGTGCGGCTCTCGATCGGGATCGAGGACAAGGACGATATTATCGCCGACCTCGAGCAAGCGCTGGCGGATTAGCTGTCATTCGGGGGCGCGCCGAAGACGCGCGCCCGGAATCCCTATTCACCATCGTCCAGGTCACCTCACTTCAGCAACAAGCTCGCCTGGTCCGTGATTATGGATTCCGGGCTCCTCGCGGAGCTTGGCATCGTGCCGGCCACTTCGGGCCGGACCCGTTGGCTCGGCCCCGGAACGACGGATGCTGCATGCACTGTCGCAACCGTCAGCACCACCATCGCCATGGCCTGGTGCAGCAAAGCAAGCGAGATAGGCACCGCCATCAGCAACGTGAATATGCCGAGCGCTGCCTGCAGCGTGACCGCCGCAGCAAGGGCGATGGCGCCGGCGACGAGGGGCCCACTTTTGACGCTACGCGCCATATTGACGGCGTGAACGATCGCGGCAAGCCAGATGACGTAGCCGAGCATGCGGTGATCGAATTGCACCATAAGCGTGTTCTCGAAAAAATTCCGCCAGACCGGCACATCGAAAAACAGCCGCGAAGCATCCGGCACCCATGCGCCGTCGATTAGCGGCCAGGTGTTGTAGACATAGCCGGCGCGCAATCCAGCAACGAGGGCGCCGAGATAGATTTGCAGCAGCACCAGAGCGAGAAGCGCAATAGCGCCGCCGCGTATACGCGGGGGTGCCGCGACGGGAGCCGCATCATCGAGCCGCCGCGCCGTCCATAGGATGGCAATGTAAATCACACAAGCCAGCACGAGATGCGTCGCCAGGCGATATTGCGAGACTTCGACGCGATGGACCAGGCCGGACGCCACCATCCACCAGCCAACCGCCCCTTGCAGCGCGCCGAGACCGAAGATCGCCCATAGCCGCGGCCGCAGTCCCGGTTCGATCCAGCCGCGCCACACGAACCACAGGAACGGCAACAGGAACACGGCGCCGATGGTGCGGCCAATCAACCGATGCGTCCATTCCCACCAATAGATCGTCTTGAATGCGTGAGGCGTCATGCCGCGATTGAGCTCGCGGTATTGCGGAATGGCCTGATATTTTTCGAACTCGGCATGCCATTGCGGTTCGCTCAAGGGCGGCAGCACGCCCATGACGGGCTGCCATTCGGTGATGGAGAGGCCAGATTCGGTTAGCCGCGTCGCGCCGCCGACCAAGACCATGGCGAGCACGAGCGCGGCCAGCGCATAAAGCCATAGCCCGAGCGCACGCTGATGCTGGATTGGGACGGTCGTCATGGTCGCTTTGTGATGGTCGCTTGTCGCCGGCGCGCGGACCATATAGTGCTGCCCCCTGCCCTCGCAACCGACGCCGTGTCGCCCGCCGGAACTGCCACGTCATGCCGATCCGTCTGCGCAAATTCATTGGCACCGTCGCGCTCTTGGTGCTGGTGATCGTGTGGGCGCTCCTGGCAATGGCGCTCGCCCAGGCGCCCGCCATCCGCGACAACACCGCGCTGTCGATCACCTATTACGTCGTTGCAGGTTTGGGCTGGGTATTGCCGGCAATGCCGATCGTCGCGTGGATGAGCAGATCAGGAATCAAGAGTCGGTAATCAGTAATCACTAAGAGAAATGTCCTTTCGATTACCGACAACAGATTACCGATGCCCGGTCAAGCGGCATCGAGCCGCCGAAAGCCGTTCCACATCGCGGTGGCAGCGCCCGACAGCAGAACGCGGACGTAACGGATGCGCTG
>Ga0070731_10003507_pt1 | contig 14127 bp, 14 predicted proteins | sample Coa_R1_2_FD_66448 | JGI IMG/M metagenome (GOLD analysis project Ga0070731, IMG submission 66448) | Surface soil microbial communities from Centralia Pennsylvania, which are recovering from an underground coalmine fire - Coalmine... | ecosystem: Environmental > Terrestrial > Soil > Unclassified ... | reverse complement strand
GGTCGCGCTGGATCTGCTCGACGAGACGGCGGGAATCAGCGTCGTCATAGATGGTGAACGACTTCCGATAGCCGATCCTCTCGGCGTTGGCCCGCAGGATGCGCACGCAGGCGGCGTGGAAGGTGGAGATCCACATCTTCTCGGCCACCGGACCCAGCAGCCGCACCAGGCGCTCGCGCATCTCGTCGGCCGCCTTGTTGGTGAAGGTGATGGCCAGCACCTGCCACGGGGTGATGTCGCCGCTCGCGACCAGGTGGGCCACCCGGTGGGTGAGCACGCGGGTCTTGCCCGACCCGGCGCCGGCCACCACCAGCAGCGGAGAGCCCCGGTGCTCCACGGCCCGGCGTTGCGGCCCGTTCAGGCCGGTGAGCAGGTCGTCGGGCCGGGGCAGGTCGTCGACCCAGCGGGGGCGCCGGCGCGCCGGGCGAGGCTCGCCCGGCTCGTCGAACGATGGTGCCGGATCCGGGACGTCGCCGCCGGACGCCGCGCCCTCACCGGCCGACGGCGGGGCCAGACCGGCGAACTCGTCCTCGTCGTAGTGTCCGAGGCCGCCGAAGTGGTGCAGCGGCGTGGTGGGCACGGTCACTCCCACTCGATGGTGCCGGGCGGCTTCGACGTGATGTCGAGTGCCACCCGGTTGACGCCGTCCACCTCGTTGATGATGCGAGTGGACAGGCGTTCGAGGAGATCATGGGGCAGACGGGCCCAGTCGGCCGTCATGGCGTCGTCGGACGTCACCGCCCGCACCACGATCGGATAGGCGTAGGTCCGCTCGTCGCCCATGACTCCCACCGTGCGCACGGCCGGCAGTACGGCGAAGCTCTGCCACAGCTCGCGGTACAGACCGGCACGGCGCACCTCCTCGATCACGATGAGATCGGCCGCCCGTAGGGTCTCGGCCCGCTCGGGCGTGACCTCGCCGATGATGCGCACGGCCAGGCCGGGGCCGGGGAAGGGCTGGCGCCACACGATCTCCTCGGGCAGGCCGAGCTCCTCGCCCACCGCCCGAACCTCGTCCTTGAACAGCGGCCGCAGCGGCTCGACCAACTCGAAGGCCATGTCCTCGGGGAGCCCACCCACGTTGTGGTGCGACTTGATGGTCGCCGCGTCGCGGGTGCCGGACTCGATGATGTCGGGGTAAAGCGTCCCCTGCACCAGGAACCGCGCCCCGGCGACGTCCTGGGCCACCTCCTCGAAGACGCGTATGAACGTCTCGCCGATGGCCTTGCGCTTCTCCTCGGGGTCGACGATCCCCTTGAGCACGGAGAAGAACCGGTCGGCCGCCTTCACGTGGATCAGGTCGACGTGGAACTGGCGTCGGAAGGTCTCCTCCACCTGCTCACCCTCGCCGGCCCGCATGAGGCCGGTGTCGACGAACACACAGGTCAACTGGTCGCCGATGGCCCGGTGGACCAATGCGGCAGCCACCGCCGAGTCGACCCCACCCGACAGCGCGCACAGCACGCGGTCCGATCCCACCTGGGCCCGCACCGCATCGACGGCCGACTCGATGATGTTGGTGTGGGTCCACTGGGGCCGGGCCCCGCACACGTCGAACAGGAATCGCTCGAGCAGTACCTGTCCCCGATCGGTGTGTACCACCTCGGGGTGGAACTGCACTCCGTGGATGTGGCGTTCGAGGTCCTCGAGCGCGGCCACCGGCGCTTCGGGCGTGGTGGCGATGGCGCTGAACCCAGGGGGCGGCTCGCTGATCGAGTCGGCGTGGCTCATCCACACGTCGGTGGCCGCGTGTGGAGGCCAGTCGGCGAAGAGGGGGGACGACCCCGTGCGGGTGAGGGGTGTGCGGCCGTACTCCCCCCGGCCGGTGCGCACCACGGTGCCCCCGAGCTGCTGGGTCAGCAGCTGGGCGCCGTAGCAGATGCCCAGGATGGGGATGCCGGCGTCGTAGATGGCGGCATCGATAGTGGGGGCCCATTCGGCGTACACCGACTTGGGACCGCCCGAGAGGATGATCCCCTTGGGGCGTCGGGCCACCAGCTCGGCCGCCGGGGTGTCGAAGGGGACGATCTCGGAGTAGACGCGCGCCTCGCGCACGCGCCGGGCGATCAGTTGCGCGTACTGCGCCCCGAAGTCGACGACGAGGACGGTGTCGGGAGCGTCGGACACGGCGGCGACGGACGGAAGGTCGAAAGGAGCAGACGAGGCAGGGCCGGCCGAGCTCAGTGGCCCATTCCCACACCCTGGCTGCGTTGCAGGGTCTTGCCCTCGGTCTGCAGCGCCGGTGCCACCATCACCTCGGCCTTCTGGAACTCCTTCACCGTCTCGTAGCCACAAGTGGCCATGGACGTGCGCAGGGCGCCGAAGAGGTTCATGCGGCCGTCGTTCTCGTGGGCCGGGCCGAGCAGGATCTCCTTCAACGACCCCCGCACCGACGTCCGCACCCGGGTGCCGCGCGGCAGTGTGGGGTGGAAGGTGGCCATGCCCCAATGGAAGCCCCGGCACGGCGCCTCTTCGGCCGACGACAAGGGCGAGCCGAGCATCACCGCGTCGGCGCCGCAGGCGATGGCCTTGGCGATGTCACCGCCCCGGCTCATGCCACCGTCGGCGATGACGTGCACGTACACCCCGGTCTCGTCGAGATGGCGCATGCGGGCCCCGGCCACATCGGCGATGGCCGTGGCCTGCGGCACGCCCAGGCCGAGCACGCCGCGGGTGGTGCAGGCGTTGCCCGGGCCGACGCCGACGAGCACTCCGACAGCGCCTGTGCGCATCAGGTGGAGGGCGGCCTGGTACGAGGCGCACCCACCCACGATCACGGGCAGGTCGAACTCCCGGATGAAGCGCTTCAGGTTGAGCGGCTCGACGGTCTTGGACACGTGCTCGGCCGACACCACCGTGCCCTGGATGACGAGCAGGTCGAGCTCGCCGGCCAAGATGGCGGGAGCCAGGTCCAAGGTGCGCTGGGGCGTCACCGACGCGCACGACACGACCCCGGCGGCGTTGATCTGGCGGATGCGCTCGGTGACGAGCTCCTGCTTCACCGGCTCCAGGTACATCTGCTGCATGCGGGCGGTGGCCTTGTCGTCGTCGAGGGACGCGATCTCCTCGAAGAGCGATTCCGGGTCCTCGTAGCGAGACCACAGCCCTTCGAGGTTGAGCACCGCCAGGCCGCCCAGGCGGCCGATCTCGATGGCGGTGCGGGGGCTCACCACGCCGTCCATGGCCGCAGCCATGAGCGGCAGGTCGAAGCGGAAGGCGTCGATCTCCCAGGAGATGTCGACGTCCTCGGGGTCGCGGGTCCGTCGGCTCGGCACGATGGCGATGTCGTCGAAGCCGTACGCCTGCCGGCCCGACTTGTAGATGCCGATCTCGATCTCAGCCACCTGGCTGCCTCCTGCCCCGATAGGCCACGCGCGTGCCTCCACGATACCTGGCCGGAACGGGGCTCCAGCGTTGCGCGCGACACCCCTGATCAGGCGCGTCGCGCCTTGTTGGCGCCCTCGGAACCGCCCGTTTCACAGGTCGAACACGAGCCGCAGGAGCTCGACCAGCATGCGGGCGGTGGCGCCCCACACGGTGTCGGCGGGCAGCTCGAAGAACCACACCGGGAACCAGCCGCCGGCGTCGGTGAACGGCGTCACCGGGCGGCCGGGCACCCGCCAGCGCTCTTCGCGGAACACGCCGTCGGCGGCCAGGTCGGCCAGGGCCACGTCGAACACCGCCTCGACCTCGGCCGGATTGCCCGACAGGTAGGGGCGCCGGGCCAGCGCGCCCACCACCGGAGTGATCGAAGCCCCGGACGAGAAGGTGGCCAGTGGCGTGAGGCGCCCCACCACCGACACCGCGGCCGGGTCCAGACCGACCTCCTCGGCCGCCTCGCGCCGCGCCCCGTCCTCGGCCACCTCGCCCGGTTCGAGGCGGCCACCGGGGAAGCTGACCTCGCTGGTGTGGGTGCGCAGGTGCGCCGATCGGCGTGTCAGCACCACCCGGCACTCACCGTCCTCCTCGAAGACGGGCACCAGCACCGCGGCGGGCGAGCCGGGGTCGGGGAACCCGTCGAACGCGATCCGCTCCCCACCCACCAGGACCTGGTGATGTTCCAGCACCGCCCGGCGCAGCCGGGCCATGGTGATGCCCTGGCGGGCCGGTGGCGGCAGCGACGCCCAGGGGGCCTCGCCCCCGGGCTGGGCATCGGGCGGCCGGGGGATCACCTGTCGCCGCGACACCTGCTCCATGCGCCCTGAGCCTAGGGGGACGAACCGGCGCCCCGAAGGGGCGGGCGCGAAACGGCCGGGCCCGAAGGCCCGGCCGTCCGCACTGTGCCATTGCTCGGGGAGCCGGCGGCACGTCGCCGGCTCACATCATCCCCATACCCCCCATTCCGCCCATTCCACCCATGCCGGCGGCGGCAGCCGCCGCCGATGCGTCCTTCTTCTCCGGCTTGTCCGCCACCAGCACCTCGGTGGTGAGCAGCAGGCCGGCCACCGACGCGGCGTTCTGCAGGGCCGAGCGGGTCACCTTGGCCGGGTCGATGATCCCGGCCTTGATGAGGTCCTCGAGTTGGCCCGTCGACGCGTTGAGCCCGGTGGAGCCCTTCGCGGCCTCGACCTCGCGGACGGTGACGGCGCCTTCGAGCCCGGCGTTGATGGCGATCCAGCGCAGCGGCTCGCCCAGGGCGCCGGCCACGATGCGGGCCCCCGTCGACTCGTCGCCCTCGAGCGACTCGATGACCTTCTCGAGCGCGGACCGGCTGCGCACCAAGGCGGTGCCGCCGCCGGCGACGATCCCCTCTTCGATGGCCGCCCGGGTGGCCGACAGGGCGTCCTCGATGCGGTGCTTCTTCTCCTTGAGCTCGATCTCGGTGGCCGCCCCGACCCGGACCACGGCGACACCGCCGGCCAGCTTGGCCAAGCGCTCCTGGAGCTTCTCGCGGTCCCAGTCCGAGTCGGTGTCGTCGATCTCGCGCTTGAGCTGGGCGATGCGGCCCTTGACCTCGGACTCCTCGCCGGCGCCGTCGACGATGGTGGTGTCGTCCTTGGTCACGATGACGCGCCGGGCCCGGCCCAGCAGGTCGAGGGTGGTGTTCTCGAGCTTGAGGCCCACTTCCTCGGTGATGACCTGGCCGCCGGTGAGCACGGCCATGTCCTGGAGCATGGCCTTGCGCCGCTCGCCGAAGCCGGGTGCCTTCACCGCCACCGACACGAAGGTGCCGCGGATCTTGTTGACCACCAGCGTGGCCAAGGCCTCGCCTTCCACGTCCTCGGCGATGACCAGCAGGGGCTTGCCCGTCTGCATGACCTTCTCGAGCACGGGGATGAGGTCGTGCACGGCGCCGACCTTCGAGTTGGCGATGAGCAGGTAGGGCTCGTCGAGCACCGCCTCCTGACGCTCGGGGTCGGTGACGAAGTACGGCGACAGGAAGCCCTTGTCGAACTGCATCCCCTCGGTGAACTCGAGCTCGAGGCCGAAGGTGTTCGACTCCTCGACCGTGACGGTGCCGTCCTTGCCCACCTTGTCGATGGCCTCGGCCAATACCTCGCCGATGGAGGTGTCGGCCGCCGAGATGGACGCCACCTGGGCGATCTCGTTCTTCGACTCGATGTCCTTGGCCTGCGACCGCACCGACTCGACCACCGCTTCGACGGCCTTGTCGATGCCCCGCTTGAGCGACAGGGGGCTGGCTCCGGCGGCCACGTTGCGCAGCCCCTCGTGGATGAGGGCCTGGGCCAGCACCGTCGCCGTGGTGGTGCCGTCACCGGCCACGTCGTTGGTCTTGGTGGCGACTTCCTTCACCAGCTGGGCGCCCATGTTCTCGAAGCCGTCCTCCAGCTCGACCTCGCGGGCGATGGTGACGCCGTCGTTGGTGATGGTGGGGGCGCCGAACTTCTTGTCGATCACCACGTTGCGGCCCTTGGGGCCCAGGGTGACCTTCACGGTGTCGGCCAGCTTGTCGACGCCGGCTTCGAGGGCGCGACGGGCGTGCTCGTCGAACTTGAGGATCTTCGGCATGGTGGTGCCTCTCTGGCTCTGGGGCCGAGGTGGATAGGGGTGAGGGCTACGCGAGGGGCGCGACGCCCAGGGCTTACTTCTTGGTCTTGGCCAGGACGTCGCGGCCGGACAGGATCAGCAGGTCCTCGCCGTCGACGGTGATCTCGGTTCCGCCGTACTTGGAGTAGACGACGGTGTCGCCCACGGCCACGTCCAGGGGGACGATCTCGCCGGTGTTCTCGGCCCGGCGGCCGGGGCCCACAGCCAGGACCTCGCCCTGCTGGGGCTTCTCCTTGGCGGTGTCGGGGATCACGAGCCCGGAAGCGGTGGTCTCCTCGGACTCGCCGGGACGGACCACGATGCGGTCTTCGAGGGGCTGGAGATTCATGGCGGACGAGCCTCCTGTCGGCACGTTTAGCACTCTGACGTTGCGAGTGCTAACGATAGCGGGCCGGTCCCCGATGAGCAACTGCGCCCCCCGGGTCGCCATCGCCCCCGGAGGCTTCCGCCGGGACGCCCGGTCAGGCCACCACGGGCAGGCGCAGTGCGGGGTCGGCGGCGGTGTCGAGCGGGCTCGGTCCCACGTGCTCGAGCTGCCACCAGCCCGCCGCGGCGATCATCGCCGCGTTGTCGGTGCACATGGCCCGGCTGGGGAGATACGCCGGGATGCCCAGCTCCTGCGCCGCGCCCGTCAGCGCGGCGCGCAGCGGGCCGTTGGCCGCCACCCCTCCGGCTAGGCACAACCCCTTGGCGCCGGCGGCCAGGGCGCCGCGCACGGTCTTGGCCACCAGCACCTCGACCACGGCGGCCTGGAACGAGGCGGCCACGTCGGCGTCGCTCGCTTCCGGGCGCTTGCGCACGGCCCGCACCACCGCCGTCTTGAGCCCGCTGAAGGAGAAGTCGAGGCCATCGTCGAGGAGCGCCCGGGGGAAGACGAAGGCCTCGGGGTCGCCGGCCTCGGCGGCCCGTTCGATCAGGGGCCCGCCGGGATAGCCGAGGCCGAGGAACCGGGCCACCTTGTCGAAGGCCTCGCCGGCGGCGTCGTCGAGGGTGGCGCCGAGCTGGCGGTAGCGGCCGGGCCCCTCCATCGATACGAGCATGGTGTGGCCGCCCGACACGAGCAGCACGGTGAGCGGCCACTCGACCGCTTCGTTCTCCAGCAGCGCGGCGAAGAGGTGCCCTTCGAGGTGGTTCACCCCGACGAAGGGAAGGTCCCAGGCGAGCGCCATGGCCTTGGCCTCCGACACGCCGACGAGTAGCGACCCCATGAGCCCCGGGCCGATGGTGGCCGCCACCGCGTCGAGAGAAGGGCGCGGGGCCCGGCCGGCCCCGTCGGCGGGAGCCGGGAGGACACCGGCTCGCTGCAGGGCGTCGGCCACCACCGAGGTGAGGAGCTCCAGGTGGGCCCGGCCGGCCAGCTCGGGGACGACGCCGCCGTAGGTGGCGTGCAGGTCCACCTGGCTGGAGACCACCGACGAGCGGATGCGGGTGCGCTCCGACACCACGGCGGCGGCCGTCTCGTCGCACGACGTCTCGATGCCGAGCACCGTCGCGGTGGATGGGGACGCGGTCACGACGGCGACCGCAGGCCGGCTTCGATGCCGGCCAGCCGGGTGGCGTAGGAGTCGGCGTCGACGTCGTGCACCCACATGACGATGGCGTCCTCGCCCGTCTCGGCGTAGTAGTTGCGCCGCAAGCCGGCGGGGGCGAAGCCGAAGCGGCGGTAGAGCACCTGGGCGGCGGCGTTCCCGGCCCGCACTTCCAACGTGAGATGGCGGGCTCCCAGCTTCGGGGCAGCGCGGACCAGGTCGAGCAACATGAGCGTGCCCACGCCGTGACGGTGCCAGGCGGGGTCGACGGTGACGGTGGTGATGTGACCCTCGTCGGCCACCAGCATGAGCCCGGCGTAGCCCACCACCATGGGTCCGATGGTGGCGGCGACATACCGGCGGCTCGAGCGCTGGGCCAGCTCGGAGAGAAAGAGGGTGGCCGACCACGGTCGGGGATAGCACTCCTCCTCGATGCGGACGATGGACCGCAGGTGCCGTCGCCGCATGGGCACGATGCGCACCGCGCCGACGACGTCGGCCCGGGGGATGTCGCCGTGCTCGGCCGTGTCTTCCACGTCAGCCATCTGCCACCCGCGCCGCGGTGCGTCGCTCCCAGTTGATGCGCACATCGGCCTCGCGCAGGTAGTGGGCCGCCACCGCCTCGGCGGGCACGCCATGCCCGCGGGCCAGGCGGGTCTGCCCTAGCTCGGCCAGCACGGCCACGTCGGGATGGGCCCAGCGAGGGCCGGCCACGGCGACGCCGGGTAGGGCGCCCAGCACGTCCGCATACCGGCGCGCCCCGTCCCCCAGACACAGGCAGCGCCCGGCGTCTCCGATCGACTTCGCCAACCGGCCCAGCTCGTCGGCCAGCTCGGCGGGATCCGAAAGCCGTTCGTCACCGGTGCGCACCACCTCGGGCGCCGCCGCGAAGGGCGCCCAGAAGAGTTGGCCCCGCCGGGCGTCCACCACCGGGACCACAAGATCGTCGGGTCCCGGCGCCACCATGCCGGTGGCGCCGTGAGCCAGGACTTCGAGGCTGGTGAGCGCGACCACGGGAACGCCGAGGGCGAAGGCGATGCCCTTGGCCGTTGCCACCCCGACGCGCAGCCCGGTGAAGAGCCCCGGCCCGACGTCGACGGCCACCGCGTCGACCGCGGACAGCGACACCCCGGCCCGGGCGCAGACGAATTGCACGGCCGGCGCGATGCTCTCGCCGTGTCGCCGGCCTCGGGCCACCACGGCGGAAGCGAGCACGCCGGACTCGTCGGCCACGGCCACTGCGGCCTGATCGGTGGCGGATTCGAGCGCCAGGATGACCACAGCGTCAGCTCCGGCCCGCAACCCACGGGGCGAGGCGGCCAGGCAAGGCGCGCCAGCGGGGCTCGGACGACGGCACCGAGATCGCGATCAGGCGGGGTTGGTCATCCCCGAGGTCGTCCTCGCCCGGCGCGTCGCCGAGCTCGAGCGTGACGACGACGGCGCCGTCACCCAACGCCGGCGCACCCACGTCCCCCCACTCCACCGCGGCCACCGCCGCGTCCTCCACCATCTCGCCGAGAGCCAGATCGGTGACCTCGTGCAGTCGCTCGACGCGGTAGAGGTCCGCGTGCAGCAGCGTCCGTACCTCCGGCCCGGAACAGGCATGGGGCCGCACCAGCGTGAAGGTGGGGCTCGTGACCGGTTCGGACACCCCCAACCCGGCGGCCAAGCCCTGGACGAAGGTCGTCTTCCCCGCGCCGAGGTCGCCGACGAGCAGCACCACGTCCCCAGGCTCGAGCGCCCCGGCGAACGCTCGGGCCAGCGCTCGGGTGTCGTCGGCCGAGAGCGTCCTGGCTTCGACACGCGTGCTTAGAGATGCACCTCCACTCACGGCGCTCACTCGCCGTCGGTCGCGAGGAGCCGCTTGGCCCGCACGAAGTCAGCGCGCATCTCTGCTACCACCTCAGCCCCACCACGCAGGGCGGCAGCGGGGTGATACGTCGGCACCAGGTGGCGACCCCGGAAGGGATACACCTTCCCCCGGAGGCGACGGATGCCCTCGGACGTCTCGAGCAGTGCCCGAGTGGCAAAGTTGCCCAGCGTCACCACCACCGTGGGGCTCACCAACTCCACCTGCTGCTCCAGATACGGGCGGCAAGCGGCGATCTCGACGGGCAGTGGATCGCGGTTACCAGGGGGTCGGCACAAGACGACGTTGGCGATGTACACCTGCGCGCGCTCGACACCCACTTCTTGACGCATGAGCGTGTCCAGGAGCTTGCCCGAGCGACCGACGAAGGGCTCGCCCTGGAGGTCCTCCTCGCGGCCCGGTCCCTCGCCGACGAACATCAGCTCGGCCTCAGGGTCTCCCACACCGAAGACCACCTGGGTGCGGCCTTCGGCCAGTTGACAGCGGGTGCAGGCGAGGGCCTCCTGTCGGAGCTCAGCCAGGGTGACCACCGCGGCATGGTACCGCTGGGCCGACGAAGGACCTCAGGGGAGCTCGACGGTCTCCCTGCCGGACCTGTCCTGCGACGCCTCTGGAGCATGCATCGCCGTCGGGTCGGTGGCTGGCAAGTCGCTGCTCGTGTCGAGTGCCGCCGCGGCTTGTCGACTGACAGCTCAGCTGAACTTGGTCCGGGCCCGCTCCTGCAGCACACCGTCGACGACGAGGTCGATCTTCTCGTTGTAGAAGGCGGCCAGGCCGGCGATCTTCTGGCTCTCCGGCAGCGGCGTCCGGTACATCCATACGAAGTCGTCGTAGTGATGCCCGTTGACGTCGAGATGCCAGTACGTCGCCGTGCCCTTGTAGGGACAGTGCGTCTCCGTGGGCGACGGAGTCAGCAGATCGAGCCGGATGTCGGTCAAGGGCAGGTAGAAGCGCGGCGGGAGCCCCGTCTCGAACAGGATCCGGGGTTGGTGCGAGTCGGCGATCGTTTCTCCTTCCACCACGACCTGCACGTGCCGGGAGCTGGCCAGGACGTCCACCCGGGTGTACGGGTCGCGGGGGTGGACGTAGACCGGCTCGTCCTCCTCGAGCCACTCGTCCATGGCCTTCCAGTCGAGGCGCACGGCGTCACGGATCTCCTCGATGGGCGACGCCGGGCTCCGGCGCGCTGCACCCGGAGCCGTGGCCCGGGCTGTCTTCACGTCGTAGACGTCGGCGTCACCCCGGCTCGGGGAGTGCTCGATCTCCCCGGTGGGAACGAGCTCGGCTCGGATGTCCGACATGGGGATGTAGTACGTCGGGTAGTACGGCGCTTCCCAGACGAGCAACGGGTGAATCGTGTCGGCCACCAGCTCCTGGCCCAGGTAGGCACGGACCCGTTTGTGTGACGGCTCGACCCGGACCCGGCCACGCGTGTGCGGTGCTTCCATTCTCGGGGCAACATCAGCTCCTACGAGGTTCTTCCCAGGAGGTGCGATGTCCGTCGTACGGGTCCACAACTTCTCGGTGTCGCTGGACGGCTTCGGGACCGGAGAAGGGCAGACGCTCGACGCGCCCTTCGGGCATGCCGGCAACCGGCTCCACCAATGGTTCTTCCCGACGCACACCTTTCGGCAGATGCAGGGACAGCCCGGGGGAAGCACCGGCATCGACGATGCCTTCGCCCACCAATGGGCCCGCGGCATCGGGGCGGAGATCATGGGCCGCAACAAGTTCGGGCCCCAACGCGGCCCATGGGCTGACGAGGCGTGGCGCGGCTGGTGGGGTGACAATCCTCCCTTCCACACCCCGGTGTTCATCCTCACCCACCATCCCCGGCCCCCAGTCGACATGGAGGGTGGGACGACGTTCGAGTTCGTCGACGCCAGTCCGGCCGAAGCCCTGGCGTTGGCCCGGCAGGCGGCGGGCGATCTCGACATCCGCATCGGCGGAGGACCGTCGACCGTCCGCCAGTTCCTCGAGGCCGACTTGATCGACTACATGCACGTCGCCGTGGTGCCGATCGTCCTGGGACGCGGCGAAGGCCTGTGGGACGGGCTGGCCGAGCTCGAGCAGCGCTTCGACATCGAGGCGGTCAGCTCACCGAGCGGCGTGACGCACCTGACCTTCACCCGCCCGTAACCGGCCCGGTCCCGGTGGCGGGCCCGGATCAGGCCACTTTGGCGCAGAACTCCTCGAGCAGCCGGGAGAACTCGTGGCGACGCTCGAGCATGGGCATGTGGCCACAACGCGCCAGCTCCACCAGCTCGGCCCGCGCCAACGACGCCGCCAGCCGCCGGGCATGGCCCGGGCCGGTCAGCCGGTCACGCGACCCGACGACCACCAACACTGGGAGGTCGATGTCGTGCAGGCCGGCGGACAGGTCGAACAAGGCCAGTGACGGCACCAGCTGGGCCAGGGTGCCCCGCGGGGTGGACTGGTGCAGCCGCTCGACGAAGCGCACCTGAGCAGCCACGGGCTCCGGGCCGAAGCCGAGCCGGGTGAGCCACCACCGCAGGTCCTCGACCGGCAGTCGGGACGCGCCGGCGCGTTCGGCCAGGAGCACGGCACGCGACGACATCGGCGCGGTGAGCTTCACCAGACGGGACCATCCCGGCGCGGTGATAGCCGGGGCGGCCGATGTGGACACCAGGGCGGCGCCGCGGAAGCGAAGGCGCCGCTCGGCTTCGGACATCTGGTGCAGCAGCTGCAGGGCCACCATTCCGCCCATCGAGTGCCCCACCAGCAGGCAGTCGCGTAGGTCGAGGGCGTCGATGACCGTGCGCACGTCGTCGGCCAGGCGGGCTAGTGCGGGGGCACCCTCGCCGGCAAGCGCCATGGGCGCGGCTTCGCCGAGGGTGTCGGGGTCGCGTCGCTCACCGTGGGCCCGGAAGCCGGCTCGTCCCGGTACCGATCGGCCGTGGCCGCGCAGGTCGACGGCCACCACGCGATGGCGTGACGCCAGGTCGGTGAGCTGATGCACCCACAGCTCGCTCGACAGCATGATGCCGTGCAGCAGGAGCAGCGTCGGGCCCTGGCCGCGTTCGACGACGCGGATGGAACCGCCGTCGTCCGTGACGATGTCGTGGTGGAGCAGATCGCCCGGAAGCGAGAGGCCCTCGTCCTCGGTGGTGCGCTGCGCCTCCTGCGCGGCACGACCCACGGCTCGGTGCTGCGCCACCCACGCGGCCAGGGCGGCCACCCCGGCCCCCGCGGTGGCGGCCGCGGCGATCCACCGCTTGTTCGTGCTGCGCCCCGGTCCGCTGCTCATCGGTCGCCCTCCACCACTGGTGCTCCGCCCCCGAGTCTGTCTGCTCCCGCCCTGGCTCGCTCGGCCTCCACCACCACCCGCGGCACCCGCGGCCCCACGCCGCAGACCACCTCATAGGCGATGGTGCCGAGGGTGCGGGCCCAGTCCCAGGCGCCCACTTCGGCGTTGCCCTGGCGGCCGATGAGGACCACCTCGTCGCCGGGGCGGACGTCGGGATCAGGGCCGCAGTCAAGCACGACCTGGTCCATGGTCACGGTGCCGGCGAGCGGCCGGTGCCGGCCCCGCACCAGCACGGTGCCACCCTCCTCGAAGTAGCGCCGCGGCACGCCGTCGGCGTACCCGATGGGCACGGTGGCCACCGTCGACGGCTCGGGCAGCGGGTAGCGACGGCCATAGGACGGCCGTTCCCCTTCGTCGAGGGACCGAACCATGGAGACCCGGGCCTTGAGCGAGAGGACGGGACGGAGCAACCCGGCGGCCCCGGTGCGTTCGTCACCGGGCTCGATGCCCGCGGCCCGTGCCGCCAGCTCCAAGGCGCCGGCCATGGACGGGTCGGGCAGGAGCCCGTACAGGGCGATGCCGCAGCGCACCAGGTCGAGGCGGGTGTCGGGGAAGGCGATGGCGGCGGCCGAATTGGCGGCGTGGTGCAGGGGCGCCTCGAGCCCGGCGGCGGCCAGCGCGAGGCGGGCCTCGCGGAAGCGCTCGAGCTGGGCGGTGGTGAAGGCCCGGTCCTCGGCCGCTTGGCCGTCGGCCACGGCGAAATGCGTCCACAACCCGGCGAAGCGCAGGTGCGCGCTGGCGACGACCGCACCAACCACCTCGGCCAGGTCGGCGGCATCGGCGCCCACCCGGTGCATCCCCGTGTCCAGCTTCACCTGCACGTCGACGACGCGGTGGGACGCCTCGGCCGCCTCGGCCAGGGCGCGGACCCCGGGCCGGGTGTACAGCGTGGGCGTGAGCCCGGCGTCGACCAGTGCGCCCATGGCCTCGGCCGGAGGCTCCGAGAGCACCAACACCGGCGCGTCGAGGCCGGCGGCCCGCAGGGCCATGCCCTCCTCCACCAGGGCGACGGCCAGCCACTCGGCGCCGCCTTCCAGCGCGGCCCGGGCGACGGCCACGGCTCCGTGGCCGTAGGCATCGGCCTTGACCACTGCGCACAACCGGGCCGGAGCCACGATGTCGGACAGGACCCGCGCGTTGTGGCGGACGGCGTCGAGGTCGATCTCGGCCCACACCGGTCGCAACCCGGTGGCTCGGGCCGCGCGAGCGCCGGCCCCCGCGCCCGGCTCAGTCACGATGCACACCCGACAGCCAGCGGGCCACCAGCTCGGGGAGGTCCCCGGCCACGAGCCCTTCGCTCGACCCGGTGGCCGCAGCCGCGCCGTGCACGTGGGCGGCGAGGCTGGCCGCCTCGAGCACCGGCGTGCCCCGGGCACAGAAGGCGGCGATGA
>Ga0070731_10003506_pt1 | contig 14128 bp, 13 predicted proteins | sample Coa_R1_2_FD_66448 | JGI IMG/M metagenome (GOLD analysis project Ga0070731, IMG submission 66448) | Surface soil microbial communities from Centralia Pennsylvania, which are recovering from an underground coalmine fire - Coalmine... | ecosystem: Environmental > Terrestrial > Soil > Unclassified ... | reverse complement strand
TTGCGGTATCGGGCCGGACTGCAAACCTGTAATTGTAACGGTGGAAATAGTTCCGGAGACAGCATCGCTGTTACAGGCCGCGTTCGACGAGTTCACTCGCAAGAACCCGCACGGAGCCTGCGCCGACGAGGACCACCTTAACGAGAACAAGACCATCCTGTTCCCCGCCGTTGAAACCCAATTCACGTTCGGAGAATTGGACGGGGTAGCAGGCGTGATAGTCACCGGGGGTCAGCCGACAATTTATGGACGGGCACTCCTAGCCAGTGGTAAGGCGCACCGCTGGAGTCCCGATATGAGGACGGATGCCGAGACGGACAAGCTTATAAAAGTGGGCTATCACCACCGCTTTCCGCAGGGCACACGAGGTAGCGCGGAAAACCCCGCCCGAGTGACCGGCATCACGTTACCCGTTTTAGGTAGCTTGACCGCCGCTCCTGCTTTCACGGCCATGCCCGCCGTGCCGATTCAGGCGATGAGCCACACGCCACCCCCGGGGATAATAAACTGGCTAGACGCACTGTAATGAATAACGAAAACACTTCCACGCCGACACCGGTCAAACGTAACAAGGGCGGATGCCCAACAAAATTCACCCCGGAGCGGCGCAAGCGGCTTATTCAGCTAATCGCACGCGGCCTGCCGTTTTCCCACGCTTGCTCCGCCGTGAAAATCTCTTTTCAAAGCTTTACGAATTACCGTCGCCAGCACGAGGACTTCCGCGAGGAAATCGAGCGGGCCGTGGCCAAGGCGGTTGATAAACGGCTAAGAATTATCGAGCAGGCGGCAGACGAAGGCGACGTAAGCAGCGCGAAGTGGCTGCTCGAACATTTGCACCCGCAATACTTCGCCCGCAACCGAATCGAAGTGACGGGCGCGAACGGCGCCCCGCTCACGGGAGCCATAGCCGTTTACTTGCCGCAGAAGGACGGCGAGAACGGCGGGGCTCGCGTTATCACGGTTGATGCCAGAAAGGAATTGCCGAATGAAAACGGAAACGGCGAATCCATTTAGACCCCAAGCCGGGCCGCAAGAGAAATTCCTGAAGTCGGACGCCGATATTGCCATTTACGGCGGCAGCGCCGGTTCGGGTAAATCGTTCGCGTTGCTTTTGGAACCACTTTACGACACGGACAACTCGGGCTTTCGTGCGGTGATTTTCCGACGCACCGTGCCAATGCTTCGGCAACCGGGCGGAATCGTAGACACCTCGCACCAGGTCTTTCCGCTACTAGGTGCGCAGTTCAATCAAAGCTTGCTGGAATGGCAGTTCAAAACTGGCGCGGTGGTGAAATTCGCCGGCATGGAACTGGAAGCCGACCGCTTTGGCTGGCAGGGGGCGCAAATCGCGGTGATTGGTTTCGACGAGATTCAGGAGTTCACGGAAAACCAATTCTGGTTCATGGTCAGCCGCAACCGTTCGATGAGCGGAGCACGCTGTCGGATACGGGGCACGTGCAACCCGTCGTGTGATTCGTGGCTGCGCAATTTCCTCTCGTGGTGGATTGACGACGCCACGGGCTTACCAATAGCGGAGCGTAGCGGCGTGTTGCGCTGGTTCATCCGCGACGGGGACGAATTGTTCTGGGCAGACAGCCGGGAGGAACTGGTGCGGAAGTTCGGCCCGGACTACCAGCCCAAATCCGTTACGTTCGTTTCCGCCCGCGTGACGGACAACAAAATATTGCTCTCCAAAGACCCCGGTTACGTTTCCAACCTGAAAGCCCTGCCGCTGGTCGAGCGCGAGCGTCTGCTGAACGGCAATTGGAACGTACGGGCCAGCGCCGGGAATTACTTCCGCCGGGAGTGGTTCAGCGTGATTGATTGCGTGCCCCCGGGCGTTCAAATCGTAGCGCGGGTCCGATACTGGGACCGGGCGGCCACGGAGAAACGCCCGGGCAACGACCCGGACGCCACCGTGGGCCTGCGGTTGGCCAAGGACACGCGGGGAGTTTACTACGTGGAGCACGTCCTGAAAATGTTCGCCACCCCGCACGCCGTCGAACAGGCGATGGTCAACTGCGCTCAGGTGGACGGCCGCCCGACCACAATCGGTTTCATGCAGGACCCCGGTTCGGCAGGCAAAAACGAAGCGCAGGCCACGACCCGGGCACTGGATGGTTTTGATGTAAGGTTTGCCACCGCGACGGGCGACAAGGAAACGCGGGCCAAGCCCGTCAGCGCCCAATGCGAAGCCGGTAACGTGAAACTGATTCGCGGCCCGTGGAACGAGGAGTTCTTGCGCGAACTGGAAAGCTTCCCGGTCGGCAAGCGCGACGACGCCGTGGACGCCTTTTCTGGAGCGCACGGCCTGCTGTCCAGCAATTCGGGGGCGTTCAGTTCGGCGAGCGAACTGGGCTCCGGGGGGTCGGAGATTGATAACTGGCTGATGCCGCCCGGGGATGAATTTGTATTTCCGGACCCGCAGAAGTTCGAAATGTAAGGAGCTCTGCTTCCGCTTAACCCTGACCCTGACCCGTTGGAATGGCGACGTATTCGAGCAACATCGCCTTGAGCATTCCCCTCTGCAGGTCATCCAGACTCACTCGGCCGTTGAGTTCTTTATCGGGTGGTATAGGCGTTGTGGGAATCCCCACTGCGGAGGCGAGCGCACCGGTGAATCCATTCAAAATCCCTGCGACGACAGAGAACTCCTGCGGCGAGAGAATCACCGGGGATTGGTTCTGCGCGAGTTTGAAGATGACTCCTCGCGCGACGGCTTGTAATGGGCTGTCAACGGGCATGGCCGCAGACTAGCCGTTCCGGAAACTGTGTCAAAGCTTTTTAGTCTTAAAGGCGCAGTTGTAACTCAAATGTCAAAATTCAGAAATTTCCGAGCAAAATACGCCGAGAAAGTTATTCACATGGACAGCCGTTGTCCATGTGACTTTGGGACGATGGCGGCATGAAAGATAGAACAAATGGAATTGAGCCGGAACTGGAACGTCTGGTCGAGGGATTGACGCCCAATCAAATCAGGTTGCTGACCGCAATTTTCGCGGGCAAGGCGAAGGAGTTGAGAAAGAAAAACTCGGCAGAATCGCTGGCTAAATGGAAGGACAGGAAGGAGCACCGTTGGAACTGAATCCACGGTTCCAAACCAGCGTCCGTTTTGTAGTCGCGCGGTTTTGTTTGTACTGCTACATGCACAACATGGCAGAACCAACGGACATTACTGCGCCAAGAGTAGCTGAGCATCAAAACGCATGAGAAAGCGCTGGTATCAAATCACCGTTTCCAAGGTCGTAGTGTTGGCGATTGTCCTTGGAGGAGTAGGAGGGATTATTTCTGGCGAATGGCCAAAGACTGGCATAGTGATGGTGATTATCGGGATGATTGGGGCTCTTTGGGATCACTTCAGTTCTGACCAACGCGAAAAGGAAGTTAACGACTTTTTTGATGCCCAAGCATTGTTACTCGCTAATAAGGGTATCGGGAACGTATACACTGAATCAGGAAAACTCGAATTGAGAAAACGAGGTCGCACGGCAAGTGCGGTTAAACAATTCCAGAAAGCCCTTCAGGTTGACCCGAATGATAAGGAGGCCCTTTTTTCTCTCGGCACAGCGTTTGCGTTAGAATGTGCTATGAAGCAGTGGGTCGGCGAACATCGCCGGCCCGATTTTCAGGACAAGTTATCAAAGGCAAAATCCTATGCGGAACGAGGAATGCGACTCGCACCTGACGACCATCGGTTCCATGACCTTCTTGGAATAATTCACGATGTCGAAGGAAATCACGACCGAGCGCGAAACGAATTTCGTAGGTCTGGGAGGCTCAGGTCCGACCCATTCTGGCATCTCTTGATGGCAACCTCGTGGGGCATGTCGGGCCATCACCGAGAAGGACTTGCAGAGGTGCGTCGCGCAATTGCCGAAGGAGCACAAAATTGGATTGTGGACCTCTATTATGGTCGAGCATTGTGCTATGTAGGTGACTATGGCGAAGCTGTGGCCCACCTACGCAAGGTGCTCCAGCAGCGCAAATGGCAACCACAGGTGCTTGCTCACCTTTCTGATGCCTATTTCTTTCAAGGCAATCTTGGCAAGGCGGCTGGATACCGGGCTCGCAGGGGGCTCGCATTGCTCAAGGCCGGTCGGATTCGAGGCATAGTGGATGAAGGCATTGCAGCTTTATTCTTCGGCTTTCACATAGCATTGAGTCTTTCGAAACGGCTTTGGAGGTTTTCGCGACATATTCCGTTATGGCGGAACGTCCAAATGAAAATTCTCTCGCCCGCTCAACCAGAAACCAGCTTAGGATACAAACTTATAAAAGCGGGACATTTTGAGCTCGCAGAAATGCATCTTCGCAAAGCATGTGAAATTCTGCCGGATTCACCAACCTTGCTTACCAATCTAGCAACAGCCGTTGCGCTGCAAGGGAAAAAGAACGAAGCGCTTGAAATTTGCGACCAGGCAATACAGTTCGCCCGTGACGAAACGATGTTAAGCCAACTGCAGCAATATCGAATCGCGCTTGAAACGGACACTCCCTTTGGACGTAAAAGGATTGTCGAAGTTCCATCAAGTGATTGAAACGGTACGCTGTTCGTCGTGTTTCGTTGATACTGCGGGCCGGTGGAGGTCAATCGCCCTCCCTGGGGGCAGTTGAGAACAATGCACGCTTGAAATCACTTTCCATAGATGGTCTTCTCCCGGCATGAAAGTATTCATCAGTTGGTCGGGCGAATTGAGCCACCGCGTCGCTGCTATTTTGAACGACTGGATACCGAACGTGATTCAGAACGCCCAGCCGTGGCTTTCATCGGAGGACATCGAGAAAGGGGAAATCTGGTTTGGCGCAATCTCGGAAAAGCTGTCTGACATCAGCATCGGTATAATTTGCCTGACTGTTGAAAACCTGAACGCGCCGTGGATATTGTTCGAAGCCGGGTCATTGTCGAAAGGCCTGACCAAAAACCGAGTCTGCACGTTGCTCATCGAAAATCAGTCCACAGACTTGAAACCGCCGCTCTCGCAATTCAATTGGACCAGGCCGGTTAAGGCAGATATGGCGAAGTTGGTGGAGACAATCAACGCTGTGGACAAAGATAAAGCGTTGCCCGCCGAAAGGCTGACGAAGGCCTTCGAGCGTTGGTGGCCGGACTTTGAGGAGCGATTCAAGGCAGCCAAGAAGGGTTTGACGACGACGGCAACGGCAAAGCGAAATCCGGAGGAGATGATTGAAGAGATTCTCACGACCGTTCGGGCCATTCACAGCAACATCCAAACATCGGTGGCACCGTCACTGTTTGAGACAGAGGCCTCTCCTACGCCCGGTGCAAGCGTAAGCGCAATTCTTGCATATCTGAGGACGCTGCAAGAGGGCCCAAAAATTCCGAACCTTTTTTCGCACCCAATGTCCGAGCCAGTTCTGGAACCGCCCGTGAAAACGAAGCCGTGACCGATTCCGCCGCATTTGCGTTATACCGAGCCGAGCGCTCAACCCATACCCTTTTTCCGCCTCATCCTGGAAATCCACCTTATCACGCAACCTCGGAGCAAAACGGCCCACCCGGGCGCACGCTCGGCAAACCGCTTCCAGTGACCGGGCAAGGGTGGTTGAACGAGGAACCGCATAACGACGAGTAACGAAGCGTAACGACGGACGAGGAAGCGCAGGAGTGAATCATTTGGTTTTTTGAGGACGATATGACGGCCCAAACATTCCAAAACATTTCGCCCTCGTTGGCCTGCCCCAAACATTCCCAAAAGCCCACTTTCGGCCCCAAACAATCCCAAAGGTTTTCTCACGCGTTGTTACGCGTTGTTATGCGAAAAAGCTTGAATTTACAAGGGATTAGGGGCATAAGTAGCCGCAGGTAAGCGCAACAAAGCGTAAGAAAGCAAAACTATGATGAACGACGAAACAAAAGAAAGGCAGGCCCGGAGGCCTGCCTTTTGTTCGTTTAGGTGGTTCCGATTTAAGGTGAGTTGGGTGTATTGGTTTTCGTGTTCGACGCTCCAGTCCTGGGCGTAACCACTCCAAAATTCAGCTTAACAACAGTCCATTTTCCCTCCGTCCCAACCGCCTCCCGCTTCACTTGACCCGTGGCATTGTCTCCCACCGCCCCGTCTGAAAGTGTCGCTGGTTTCCCGTCCTTCGTAATTATACTCTGCGATGTGATCTGAAACGTGCGCATTGCCACGGTTATCGTCATTGCCCCCATATCAATGGCCTTGACCTTGCCGTGAAACGGCACGGGGCGCAGCGCTGGGTTCGCAGCCGGTTTGTTGGTTGTTGCCGGCGCATTGGTGTCCTGAGCGTGCAGCACGATCGGCGTTCCGCTCACCGCAAGTGCCAACAGACCCAGCACCGTGACCTTCATTAAGGATTTAATCATATCGTGTAGTTTGGGTTTGTTCGGAGTTCTAAGCCGCTCGCCACTGCTATCAAATTCCACAGGCCAATCAAGTTTTTTCGAATCACCATGTTCCATCCACGAGTGAATCGGTCACATGCTTGGCCAGTTCCTCGGCCAGAACCGGCATCGCCTGCCGTTCAGAACTGGTGAGGTCCGAGCCTACGCGCACGAGTGTCGAGGCGGTGTTCGTCCAGACCTTGGTGGTCCCCGCGCTCACGTCGCGCGCCGTGATCATGGCGCTGACGTTGACATTGTACGTTTGCACGGTCAGCACGTCATTCGATCCAAAATTCAACTCATGCCGCGTGTAATGTTGCAGCAACCCGGTCACCACAATATCTGCGCCGCCGTGAGTGGCCAGGCGATACGTCCCATCACTCTGAATGTCTTTGCGCAATGCGGTCGTTACGTCATCGCCGAGACGCGGTTGGAATGTGCGGTTCAGGAAGGGCGTGATTTGAACTGTCTTGCCTCCCGCCTCCTGGCCACCGGTTGGACCAAGCGTGTAGCCGGCACAGCCGGCCAGCAAAACGGTCGCCGTAAAAGCTCCGGAACGGAGGAACGGATTCCTGAATGTACGGATCCGCCTCCTCCAATAATTCGTCCATCCATCCATCCACATTCTCACTATTCCGTTCGGACGCATGCCTATTTGCTCGCTTGCGGTTGAAGCCGCTTGTTCAAAGCTTCGATTCGCACCCGCGCCTGCGTCGCGTAAGTGGAATTCGGATCGGCCAGAAGCAGGTCCACCACTGCATTGTAATAAATTCTCGCTGCCAGCCACTGGTGCTTTGACTCGTAATACTGGCCGATCGTGAAGTTTCCGCGCGCCTGTTCGTTTTTCAGTGAGGCAATGATTTTTTGCGCGTCCGGAACCCGCGGGTCATCGGGAAACAACGTCATGAAATCCGTGAAGGTCGCAATCGCCTGTCCGGCCGTGCTTTGGTCATACTCGGCCGTCTCCGCCTGTTTCTGATACGCCAGCCCTTCGCGGAACAACGCATCCGCCGCAACCTTCCCGCGATCGTGATAACGATCCGCGGCTTTCTCGTACGCCTTGGCCGCGTCGGGATAATTCTTCTGCTTCTCGCGCGCGGTGCCGATACTCAACTGCGCCTGCGGCGCCACATCGCTGAACGGCGCCGACTTCACAATCTTCTCATACATGCCCGCGGTCTTTTCCATCGAGGGGAAGAACGGGATATAAACCCATAGCCGAAACCATTGTCCGGCCAGGAACCGGTTGGCGATTTCGAACTGCCGCTGGAGCACCTTGTCGCAATCCACGAATTTAGGGTAAGTATCCAGCACCTTTTGATATTCCTTGAACGCGCGCTCATCTTGGCCCTTGTCCGCGTAACATTCCCCCACGATATACTGCGCCTGCGGAGCATAATCGGACAGCGGCCACGTTTTCACTGTGCGCCGGGCCGCTTTCAACGCGGTGCTGTAATCCTTCTTGTCATAAGCGTCCTGCGCCACAATCAACTGGTCCTTGGCGCGCCCGCGCTGCCAGTTTCCCTCGCCACCCACCGATTCATAGGTCCAACCCTCGCCCGGCGTATAAATCAGCGGGGCGGGCGAACGAAAAGGAACGAGCATCAAGCCCGCGGTGACAAGAAGCAAAAGGACGAAACGCCGGTTCATCGATGGCACGTTAGCGACGCGCTCCGACCAAGTCAAGAAATGGGCGCAGAGGCTGGGCCGCCATGCTGCGGCCTCCCGCCTGCGTCCAGCGGGCGCAGCGAGTATATCGGTTCTTCGCACCGCGGTCTCGATCGCTGCCGCGGCGGTTTCTTTATGGACGTCCAGACCGATATGGTGCACGATTTTCTTCATGGGTGTTTGGTTCCTTTCATTGATGACGAATCAGGCGCTTCATTGCGGATACTATGTGGTTCAACAAATTTCCGCACTCGCTTCAGCTCATTGAAAACAAGCGAAAGAAGCCCAACCCCGTGACATGAACATCGGACGCGCACAAAAACGAATCATCCTCTACGTGATCTTGCCTGCGGCTGTCCTGTATATCGCCCTTCGATTTTACGCACAGTTCAGGCACATAGACGTCTTCGTCGCCCGACTCGCTCCCATGCCCGCAGAGCTCGCGGCCGGCTTGCACATGGAAGAGCATAAGATTGATCCGACGGTCAGGATTGACTCGCCATACGATCCTGCGACCGACAAAATTCTGCCGCCCGACGAGATTCGCCGCCTGCGGACTTCCATCGCGTGGAGCAGCACCATGTCTCCGTTCATTGATTCGCTTACAATTCTTAGCCCCTCCAATGTCCTGGCACGGCAGACCGGCAGCAAATACATGCGAGAGTATGAATTCGAGAAGCAAGGCGGCCATTGGGTGATCGTGAGCGCAACACGCAGTCCGGTTCATCGTTATTCGCCGGATTGATTATGACGATTTTGCAAAATTACCCACCTGGCTCTGTGCGGAAAAAATTATTTTCCCTTTCTTCTTCAGCACACGAATTCCGTCTAAATTTCCCTTGGCAGAACCAGCCGCAGGCCATTTCAAAACCCCAAAGTGGGTTTCATCCCTAAGCCCAGGGTCGCGAGGTTTGGCCAGTCCGGCTCGGACCGAGCTACCCTGGGTTCCGACAAATAGAACATCTCTCACTTTCCGGCTCTGCCGGGCGAGCACAGCGAGTATATCGGTTCTTCACTCGTAGCAACTCCGAACCGAACGCGAACCGCTCAGAGCAACCGCCCAACGAATCACTTGCAAAAACCTCGGAATCGCGCCTCAATTCACTCGTGTACCAGGAAATCGCTTCGGCAAATCGAGCGCAGCGCGCTATCGGAGGTATGTTCTTCTCCTTCTTCGGCGGCGCAGGAATCGGCGTTTGGTGTCTGGCTGAGTTTGGTGCCGGATCAATGATGTTCATTTTGGACATCATCGTTATGTTGCTGCTGCTCGCCTTGTCGCTGCGGCAATTTCGAAAAAATAAGCAAGCCTATGACGCGCTGGCGGCGTCAGAGAATCAAAAACGTGTCGGAAAACTATTTAACCTGATTAACGCGTTGCAGTGGGCGGTTATCTTTGGCGTTTCGGTGATTTTATCCAGGATTGGGGAAGGCAAATGGATTATCCCTGCAATCATTTTTATTGTGGGTCTGCATTTTCTTCCGTTGGCAAAATTGTTTGGCGTGAAGCGACACTTGATCGTTGGTGTCGGCCTGATTGTTTGGTCAATTGCATATTCAACGTTAATGCCCTACGGCCCTCAAAGTGCGTGTGGACCGCTGGGCGCAGGACTGATTCTGTGGCTGAGTGCGATCGCTGCTATTTGGCCGGTGAGAGAACCGGACTCACAAACGGAGAACAGACAATGAGTGCCCTACGAAATGGAACTTTGCCGAACCAGGCGCTAACGCGCATGGAATTTTGGAGCTTCAAAATCCACCTGTCAACGCCCCCTGCAATCGTCTCAAATCCTCCAGGTCCTCCGCACTTTCAACCGGTTCCGGTCCCTGCATCCGTTTCGGCGCGCGCCACGTCCAATGTTCGCAATGGCCGTCCGCAAACGAAAGATTCATCCCCTGGCTGTGACGATCTGAGGGCGCATCCTGCCAGTTATCGAAGTCCCGGAAGATCACGAACAATCCGTCGTTAATCGTGCTGGCGTTTTCATCCAGAAAAACGAACACCGTGGACGGACTGGAGATTTCCGAATAGCGCGTGGCCAGGCCAACAAAAGCACCCTGAGGAAGATTGGAAAAATATTGTGGGTCGATATCGCCGTTCATGTAATATTCGATCGAATAACTCCGGGTCCGCAACGCGTTCGTGTTTTCCACCGTTGAAGCATCCGATGGGCAGTGATAAACGTCCGGATTGCCCACGTAAGGAAAAATCGAACCTTGCCGGATGAAAGACAAATCCGCCGAAACCGTGACATCACCCACCACCCAGGAGTTGCTGGTGCTCGCATGCGGCGAGTAAATCGCCACTTCCGCTGCGTTTAAAGGAAGCGAACCGTTCTGCTCATGCACATACATGAGCCACCCGGCCTGCAATTGCCGCTGGTTGTTGAGGCAATAGGTTTGTTGCGCCTTCAATTTAGTTTTCGACAACACCGGCAACAGCAGCGCCGCCAAAATGCCGATGACTGCAATGACCACCAACATTTCAACCAGCGTGAACGCCCGGTAGGGACGCCGCGCTGCGGCGTCCCCGCCCGCGGAGCAGCGGGCGGAATCGAGCACGCCTGAGGCAAAATCATTTCCGCTTGAAGATGCAGGGCAGCGATTCATTGCTCAGCGCGCCTTTTCGATCGCGGTATACTCCACCACCTTGCGGCTCGGCGTGAGCCTGAGTCCGAGTTGGTCGTTTAATGCCCGCTTCAGTCCTTCGGGCGTTGAATCCCACTTGAAATCAATGTCGAACTTGCCCCTCAACCGCGTCTCGTCAATCACCACCACGCCCAGAATGTCTTCAAGATCAGCAACAAATCCATAGAGCGTCCCACCATGAAGTGAATAAGACCCGGGCTCGGTGTGATAGGAAGCTGCACTGGTACTGGCTTTGAATCCGGTCGCGTTGGGAGATTGAACCGTCAGCAGCAGAACATTGGTCTCAATCATCGCGCGCCGCCCGGCCAACCCCAGCGTCTTTTTAACTTCCACCTGCAAACCCTTCATCTTGTCCGGCCCCTTCAGATACGTGTCGATAAAATCATATTCTCCTTCCGGCAAAGGAGTATTCACGATCAACCGCGACGGAAGGACATTGTATGCCTGAATTAAGATATTGGTAACACTTTCTCCAAGCTCCAGCACTTTGCCATTTCGCTCGCCGGACTTGTGCAGGTTGGATTGCACCGTGCCTGGCAATGAGGGAAGAATCCTCACTTGCGGCGACACACCGTCCAGCAATGTCAGATCAAATCTCTTCTGCCATTCGGGCGTCCGATGTGCGGCGATTTCCCGCACGGCCACAGTGGTGGTTCCGGTGGCGAACAAAATAGCCACGCCAGCCAGAACTGCTGTTTTCGCTTTCGTCCACGCCATAAATCTCAGTGCTCCTTTGATGAGGGTTAAAGTCGAACTGCTTGCCGCCACGCCTTTCGCCAGCGCGGCTGCAGTCGCAGATTTTGCCAGCGTCGCCGGTGCCGCTTGAACCGCGTGGGCCGAAATCGCCCCTGAAAGGATCGCCGTGGTCGTGGCCATACCCCGGTTGGCGAAAAACCTCCGCAATTTTTCCAGCGCGCGGCCCACCCGCTTTTTGGCCGCTTCTTCGTTTAAACCCAATTCTGTGCCGACCTCTCTGATGCTTTTACCGTCGAAGAATCGCAGCACGACCGCGAGTCGGTCCGTTTCATTCAACTGGGCCATTGCTGTCTCCAACAAGGGCGCCATTTGCGTCCAGACATCGGTTTCATTTTCACTGGAAAGAGTTTGCATCTGTGCTTCCTTTTCACGTTGGAAACGCCGGATTTCGCTGCGCACAAACGTCACCGCCGTCAGTCGTGCCGCTTGATACAGCCAGCCGGAAAGGATTACCCGCTTGCTTAGGCTGCGTGCCTTCCTCGCCAATATCACGAAAACCACTTGGGTAATTTCCTCGGCCTGTAGTGGATTGCGCGTCTGGCGCAACGCAACGGAATAGACCTTGTCCACGTGGCGCGCGACCAGCGCAGCAAAAGCCTGCTCCGAATCGTTCTCCACGTATTCCCGCAACAGCGTGTTGTCATCCGGTTCCGGCATCTATCACTAAATGCCGCCGATTCTTGATAAGGGACAATCTTTTTTTGTGGGCGTATTTCCAGAAGTCCTTTTCACCAATGCAGAATTTTCAATGGGTCTCGCCAGTTTAGAGGATGGCGCTGATTTTCAGCGGCGATACAATACCTGGATGCCATTTCAAGTGCTCGCAGGCAAGTACCGGCTTGCCGTCCAACAGTTATTGCTATTATTGGGCGTATTTCTCCTCTTTGTTGCTCAATCTACCTCAGCCCAAACGCTGGCCTTCCCGGGCGCTCAAGGCTTCGGCCAGAACGCCACCGGCGGCCGCAACGGCACTGTCTATCACGTCACCACCCTCGCCGACAGCGGCACCGGTTCCTTCCGCGATGCCGTCAGCAAGGCCAATCGCACCATCGTCTTCGACGTCGGCGGCACCATCAACCTTGCCAGCGCCGTGTCCTGCTCGAGCGGCCTCACCATCGCCGGCCAGACCGCGCCCGGCGGCGGCATCGCCATCATCGGTCACGAAGTTTCCTTCAGTCTCAAGACCAACGAAATCGTTCGCTTCCTCCGCATCCGCCCCGGCAGCACGGCCAGCTCCACCGAGGATGGCATCAATCTCGGTGACGGCACGAACATGATGTTCGACCACATCTCCATCGAGTTCGCTCCTTACAACAGCATCGATGCCCATGGCAGCGACTCGGGCGCCAATAATGTCACGTTTCAAAGTTGCATGCTCGCCGACCCCATCGGCCAGCAGTTCAACGCCCACACCGAAGCGCTGAACAATACCTTCGCCTGGTGCTACAACATTTTTTCCAGCGCACACAACCGTAACCCGCTCGCCAAGGTCAACACCATCTACATCAACAACGTCGTTTACAATTACCAGGCCGGTTACACCGTCGCCGACACCAGCGGCCACTTCACGCACGATATCATCAACAATTATTTCATCACCGGCCCATCCACCACCAGCGCCGACAACGACTTCTATCAAATGGACAGCAACCAGCAGATTTATTCTGCGGGCAATCTGCTGGACAGCAACAACGACGGCCATTTGAACGGCAGCGCCACCGCTCCTTCTGGAATCGTCGTGCTCACTGCCCCATGGTCCTCGCTCACTCCAAACATTCCGACATTCTCCACCGTCGACGGTTACAAATACGCCGTCTCGCTCTCGGGCGCACTCCCGCACGATCAAGTGGACCAACTCGTGGTGACCGACATCACTTCGCTGGGCACTTCCGGCCGCATGTGGACCAGCCAGACTCAAACCGGCCTCGGCAACAACGGCTACGGCACCGTCTCCGGCGGCCCGACTCCCATCAACACCAGCGGCGACGGCATTGCCGATTATTGGAAACTCGCCAATGGCCTGAACGTGAACACCGCCTATCCGTTGACCAATACCGCCGACGGCTACACGCTGCTGGAGCACTATTTGAACTGGCTCGCCGCACCCCACGCAGTCACCGATACCAACACCGCGGTGACAATCAATTTGACGCAATACACCGCCGGCTTCGCCGCGAATTCGATTTACACTATCACAGGGACGAGCAACGGCGTCGCGACTCTCACCAATGGTTCCACCGTAATCTTTACGCCCAACAACAATCTGATCGGCCTCGGCGGCTTCACCTTTACCGTCAGTGATGGGGTCACCACACTGACCAACACCGTCGGAATCGGTGTCACGCCCATTGCTGTTCCGCTGGACTTAACCTGGCAGGGCGACGGCGTCCTGAATAATTGGGATACTACCACCACAAACTGGCTCAATGGCACAAACCCCGCCGTCTTCGCCCAGGACGATACCGTTACTTTCGACGATACCGGCTCGGCCACGCCCGCGATTAACCTCGCCGGTTCTTTTATTCCGGCGGATTTGACCGTCAACGCCACGCAGAATTATACCTTCTCCGGCACCGGCTCCATCAGCGGCAGCGCGCCGCTCACCAAATCCGGTTCCGGCACACTAACCATCAACACGACGAACACCGGCTTCAGCGGCAGCATCAATCTCAGTGGCGGCACGATAACAGTCGG
>Ga0070731_10003505_pt1 | contig 14128 bp, 14 predicted proteins | sample Coa_R1_2_FD_66448 | JGI IMG/M metagenome (GOLD analysis project Ga0070731, IMG submission 66448) | Surface soil microbial communities from Centralia Pennsylvania, which are recovering from an underground coalmine fire - Coalmine... | ecosystem: Environmental > Terrestrial > Soil > Unclassified ... | reverse complement strand
GCCGTGATCGCGGCGCAGCTCGGGCAGGTCGGCGCCCTCGCCGCGCGCTACAGCACCCCGCGGGCGCTGACCCTGTTCGGTCAGCTGCAGGTGAACGAGCAGTGGTTCGCGAAGCGCGGCCCGCCCGCTGGCGGGACCGATATCACCGGCGCCGACGGCGTCGTCTACCGCTACTTCGCCGGCGAGGGGTTCGAGTTCCACCCGCTCGCGAACGCGTCGGCGCTCGACAACGCCGCATCGGCGCACGACGACAGGGCGACGCAGACGCTCGCGCAAGCGCTGGTCGCGCGCGCGATCACGCAGCCTCACGCCGGCGTCGCTTGGGAGTACGAGTTCCGTTTCGAGGGCGGACGGCCGCCGTGGACGTCCGGCATGGCGCAGGCCGTCTTCGCGCAGGCGTTCTCGCGCGCCTCGAACCTGCTCGGCGACCCGTCGCTGATGGCGGAGGCGCGGGCTGCCTTCCGTGCCATCCCCGGCCGGCTCGTGCGCAGCCTGCCCGCCGGGCCGTGGATCCGTCTTTACAGCTTCAACCGCACGGTCGTCCTCAACGCGCAGCTGCAGTCGATCGTCTCGCTGTCCGAGTACGCGGGCGCAAGCGACGACGCGAGCGCAGCTGCGCTCGCGGCGGCGCTACAGCGGAGTGCCCTAACGGAGCTGCCGCAGTTCGACACCGGCTACTGGAGCTACTACGCGCTGCCGCACACGTTCTCGCCGCCGAGCTACCAGGAGTTCGTCGTCCAGCTCCTGCAGAAGCTCGCGCCGCGTGAGGCGGCGTTCGGCGCCGCGGCCACGCGCTTCGAGCAATACGGCTCCCAGCAGCCCGCGTTCAAGCTCGCGAACGCCGGGCCGGGCGCGCTCGAGTTCTGGCTCTCGAAGCCCGCCTCCGTCGTCGTGACCGCGGTCGGGCCGGCGAAGCGACTCTCGCTCTCGCCCGGCTGGCACACGCTGACGTGGAAGCTGCCGAAGCGCGCCGGGATCTGGCCCGTGCACGTGACGGCGACCGACTGGGCCGGCAACACGGCATCGATGCAGGCCCTGCCGCTCGTGCAGGTAGTCACAGCCGCCGCCGCCAAGAGCCACGCGACGCGCGCACCTCCGCCCGCGGCGAGGCCGGCCCTCACAGTCGGGGCGCGGCTCGACGACCCGACGCAGGCGCCGCTCGCGCAGCAGCTCGGACTCGGCACGGTCGAGTTCACCGTGCCGTGGCAGACGGGTCAGACCGCGCCGGACCCGACCGTCGTCACCGCGCTCGCCGGGCTCGCGGCACAGAGCAGGCTCGTCGTCGAGCTGCAACCGGACGTATTGCCGACCGACGACGCCGACCGAGCGACGCTCGCTGCGTTCGTCGCCTCGCTCGTGCAGCAGGTGAGCGGCTTGCACGACTTGCTGCTGGGACCGCCGCCTACCGCCGCGACCGCCCCGGCCTACGTGGCCGCGCTCGCCGCGATCGACGACGCGGCAAACGCGGCTTCGCCGACCGTCGCGGTCGCCGCCGAGCTCGACGGAACGGCAGCGCCGCAATCGGTGCTGAACGCGCTTGCGCGCGCGTACCAGGCGAGCGGCCGGATCACCGCGGTGATGGACGAGCTCGCGTTGCGTCCGGCCCCGTTGCCCGCCCCCGGAGCGTGGAGCGTCGCCGACTACGCGAAGGCGAACGCCGCCATCGCGCGCGCGTTCGGCGCCTTGCCGATCTTGTACGTGGGCGTCACGGCGGCGCCCGGCGTGCCTCAGGCGACCGCGTTCGCACAGGTGCTCCAGAGCGCGAGCTGCCAGCCGCAGGTCGCAGGGGTCGTCTTCGACCGCCTCGTCGACGCGAACGGCGACACGTCCGGCTTGTTCGCCGCCGACGGCACGCCGAAGCAGAGCGCGACGACGCTGAAACCGCTGATCGCGAGCGCCCAGCGCGGCCAGCCCGCGACCTGCTCGAGCGCTGGCGCCGGCGCCGGCGCCGGCTCGGGCTCCGGCGCCAGCATCACGACGGAGACGACGGACACGACGGTCCTCGCCTTCCCCACGGTCGTGAGCGCCGGCGTGCAGCTCGGGTGCGTCCATGACTGCCTCTACCTGGTCACGCTGCAGCGGGCGAGTGACGGCAAACCCGTGCTCGCGGCGCGCGGCGCGCTCCCCGGCGGCGCTGCGCCGGCGACGATCCATCTGCCCGATCTCCCGATCGCCTCGGGCAGCTACGTGATCGGCGTCCGGGTCGTCAACCAGACGAACCCAGGCCCGGTACGGGTGGCGCAGAGCCAGCCTCTCTCCGTGGGCTAACCCGGCGAGACAAGACTCACACAAGGTTTACAGCTCGCCCCCCTCCTCTCTAACGCGCCACGCGTTTCGTTAGAGAACCGTCGACACAGGGGTGAGAGATACATGCGCAAACTGATTGTGAGCACCGTCGTGATCGGCGCCCTCGCTGGGTGCGGACTCGCGATCGCGCACGGACTCGACACGAAGTCGGTGAAGGCGGTAGGCGCCAGCTTCACCGCCACGCCGACGGGCACCGTCCAGACCGGGACGTGCACGGGAGCCGACGGCACCTACTCGCTCTCGAACGGCACGTACGCGGGCACCGTCACCGGTGCAACGGGCGACACGAACCTGAACGGGCCGATCACGATCAACGCACAGACGATCGTCAACACGAGCACGAACGTCGGCGTGGTCACCGGCCACATCAAGTTCGGCAGCGGGTCCCCGTACAACGGAGACGCGCAGTTCAGCGCCGTCTACTCGAACGGCAACATCGCCGGGCTCGCAAACGGCCGAGTGCCGAGCTCGCACGTGGGGCTGCTCGCGAACATCTCCGGGGCGTTCACCGCCAGCGGAGGCTTCACGACCGGAAGCCTCGGTGGTGCGACGCAGGGCGGTGCCGTCGAAGTCGCAAACGGAGATTGCAAGCGAGTGCCGCCGCCCAGGCCTGACGTCGTCCGGGCGGACGGAACCGTGACGGCGATCGCGGCCGGCTCGATCACCGCGGCCGGCGTCACGTGCACGATCCCGACGAACCTGCAGAGCGGCGTTGCTGCGCTTGGGCTCGTCGCCAACACGTCCCGCGTCAACATGAGCTGCACGGTCGTGAGCGGGACGAACACGCTGACGAACCTGTCGGTCGAGGGGCCGCACCACGGCCACGGCGACGTGCACGGCAACAAGCACTAAGGCTCGAGGACGACCTCCCGCGCAAGACGAGAGCGCCCCGCAAAAGCGGGGCGCTCTGTCTGTCCCGACCCCGTCGGAACCGACCGTCTAGCGCTTGAAGAGCGCCTGCAGCCTCGTCATCTGCGGCGAGCCGATCTTCGCGTTGTTGACGAGATTCGTGACGCGCTGCGTCAGGTCGTTGAGGCGCGCGTTCTCCTGCGCCTGAGTGATCGTGCCCGCGGCGACCTGCGCGTCGAGGTCCGACTTCGACTGCGCGGTGAGTGCAGTGACGAGTCCGTCGACGCTCTTGCCGTTGGCGGTCGCCTCCTGCGCGAGCGTCTTGCCCGACTGCAGGTCCGACTGCAGCGTCGAGAGGCTGATCCCGAGGTACGTTGCCGCGGTCTGAAGCAGTCCTCCCGACCTCGGCGTCGGAGGTATCGCCGGCCCGTTGTCGACGAGCCGGGTGATCTGGTTCGTGAGCAAGCTCAGGAGCGCCGTTTCCTGCGCGTCCGTGAGCCAGCCCGCCGCCTTCTCGGTGTCGAGCACGGTCTTCTCGTTGGCGACGATCGCGTTGATCAGGTCGGTCGCCGTCTTGCCGTTCGCGGTCGCCTCCTGCGCGAGTGTCTTGCCTCCGTTGAGATCGGAGGCGAGGGTCGATACGGAGATGCCGAGGAACGACGCCGCCGGCGTCAGCACGTCGGCGCCGAGCAGACCGACGCCGCCGCCCCGCGGCCCTGGCCCGCTGCCTCCGCCGAACCCGAACCCGGCTCCGCCGCCGAAGAAGCCCCCGAACCCGGGGCCGCCGAAGCCCGGCCCGCCACCGAAGCCCGGCCCGCCACCGAAGCCGCCCTGGTACGCCGATGACGCTCGCCCGACGAACCGACCGTGGCCCGAGGCGGCGAGCGCAGAGGCGCCCACGACGGCGGCGACGAGGCCTCCGGCCGCGAGCAGCAGGAGCGGCCGCTTGACCGTTTGACCGATTCCGACCACTGTTGAGCTCCTTCTCGAAGGTTGTCCGGAGACCTGACCGTACGACCGGAACCTAAGAACGGCGTTAGGGGTCGCTGTGAGTCGTCGCCCGCTCGGACGGCCGTGGGGGGCCGGCACGAGCTGCCGGCCCCGCGCTGCCGACTCAATAGTTGTACGGGGCCGGAGCCGGTGAGCTCGAGCTCGTCGACGAGCTCGAGCCGCTGTTCCTCGAGCTGCTCGCGGTCGAGCTGCTACTAGCCTTCGCCGTGGCCGAAGTCGCCTTGGTGACGGAGCCTGCCGACGTCACCGCATACCACGAGTGGTCGAAGCCCTGGCCCTTCGTCTGACCCGCCTTCGTGTCGGCGGCGAATAGGTAGAGCGGCAGGCCGAAGTAGGTGACCTGAAGCTTCCCGTCCGGACGCTTAATCTCGCCGAGCTTCGAGGCGACGATCCCGGCGCCCGCGGCCGGCTTGGCGCCCGCCGGGACGAGCAGCGGCGGCCAGAACTTCTCGCAGCTACCGGTGCAGTCGATCCTGCCCTTCGACTCGTCCATGTAGTGGTAGAGCGTCAGCCCGTGTGCGTTGACGAGGATCTTCGCGCCGAGCGCGTTCGTGGACTTCACCGTCACGACACTCGCGGAACCCGCCGCGAGCGCGGCTCCGGCGACGACGCTCGCAACAAGCGTGAGCGCCGCCAACCCCCTGCTGAACGTCCTCACCCAAGCTCCTTTCGTCGCTTTCGCGGAGAAGTACGGCGAGGCCGCGCGACCGGATTCAGTCGAGCAGCGTGCGCAGCGTCGTTGCACCGACCGGCTCGTGTGCGGCGATCAGCTCGGTCGCGGCATCCACCTGCCCGAAGATTCCCCAGAGCAGGAAGCCGCGAGGGCGCCCTTCGTCGTCGACGTAGCAGACGACGCCCTTGCGGTTCGGCTCGCCCCACTCGGTGAGGGTCTCCAGCCGGGGATCGGTCTCGCCGACGGCCTCGTAGCCGAGATCGAACAGATCCGAATAGAAGAACGGCAGGTGGCGATACGGCTCGTCGGCGCCGGCCATGTTCGCGCCAACCGCGCGCCCGTGGCTCTTCGCGTTGTCCTCGTGCTCGACGCGGATCGACTTGCCGAGCGCGACAGCGGGGAAGCGCGCGACGTCGCCCGCTGCGAAGACGTCCGGCGCGCTCGTCCGGCCGAGCTCGTCGACGACGATGCCGTCCGCGACCTCGATCGCGGCCGCCTCGGCGAGCTCGGCGGCAGGCTCGATCCCGAGCCCGGCGACGACCCCGTCGCCGATGAGCTCGGTGCCGTCGTCGAGCCGGACACGTCCCGGCTCGCTGCCGACGACAAGGCGACCCGCGTGCACGTCGACGCCTCGGTCGCGGTAGTAGGCCGTTACGAACGCCGACAGCTCCTCGGGGAAGATCCGCGCACCGATGCCGGCCTCGGGAAACACGAGCGACACTGCGCAGCCGTTCGAGACGAGCGATGCCGCGAGCTCCGAGCCGATGAAGCCGCCGCCGATGACGACGAAGCGCGCTCGGCGATCGGCGAGCTCGCGCACGCGGTGGTAGTCGTCGAGGGTGCGGTAGTAGACGACGTCGCCCCCGTCGGCCGGCAGGCGGCGCGGCCGGCCGCCCGTCACCAGGAGCGCCCGGTCGTACTCGTGCGTGGTGCCCGCGTCGTCGACCGCCGCCCGGCCGGCCGCGTCGAGCGAGACCACCCGACGGCCGAGCACGAGCTCGACGTCCGCCTGCTCGGTCCCGCGCCAGATCGAATCCTCGCCCTCGCCGTGCCAGAGCCCTTTCGTCAGCGGCGGCCGGTTGTAGGGCGGGTGCGGCTCGGCGCCGACGAGCACGATCGAGCCGTCCTCGTCGTGCTCCCGGATCGCCTTGCAGGCAGTGTCGGCGGCCATGCCGCCGCCGATCACGAGGTAGCGCGAGCCGCTCACGACGAGAAACCGTAGCGCGACGTCAAGGCCTTCTTTGCAACTTCCTCACAGCTTCCGAACCGCAGCCCTAGTCCACCATGTCACGATGGTTTTCGAACAAAGCCGAAGCCAGCGAAAGGACTTGCCCATGCCAGGATCACGCTTAGCGCTCTCCCTCGCCGGTCGCACGTGTCTCACCGCCGGTGTCGCTGGGGCGCTTGTCATCGCTCCGTCGGCGCTCGCCAAGCCTGGAGCCGCGCTGCCCACGACGACGATCAACGTCATCGCCGGCAAGCCGACCGAGCTCGCCTTCAAGCTCTCCAAGCTCTCGAACATCAAGCCCGGCACGGTCGTCTTCAAGGTCGTGAACGAGGGCGTCGCGTACCACACGTTCAAGATCTGCACCAGCCCGGCCAAGACGGACGCGAAGAACGCGTGCGTGGGCAAGGTGACCAAGCTGCTCAAGCACGGCAACACCGCGACGCTCACGATCAAGCTGACGAAGGGCCAGTACGAGTACCTCTGCACGGTCCCGGGTCACGCCGCAGCCGGCATGAAGGGCCTGATCGGCGTCGGCGTGAAGGTCACTCCGGGCGCGGTCGTCGCGCCGCCGAAGCCGACTACGACGACGTCGCCGACCAAGACGACGCCGAGCCCGGTCACGACGACGCCGACGCCTCCGAATCCCAACCCACAGCCGCCGACGTCCGAGTGCCCGCCCGGCCAGACGATCGCGGCCAACGGTCCGGGTGACCAGGACGACGACGACACCGGCGCGGTCAGCGACGGCGACGGCTGCATCTAGCGTCTCGTTCCACGCCTGCGCGTCGCGCCGGCAGCGTCGGGATACCCGGCGCTCCCGGCGCGACGACGGGTTATGGTCCCGCGTCTGAGCGATGGCGCGTCACGCCCTCCGTCGGCAGGGAAACGGCTCGCGCTCGGCGCGCTCGGCGCCGTCGCGTGGCTCGGCCTGGCACTGGTGGCGCTCGCCGTGAAGCTCGTCCTCCTGCCGCGCCGCCGCAGCGCCGGTGCAGCCGCGGTCGTCTGGGGCGTCCTCTTCGCCGCCTACATCTGGTGGGGCTCGCACCAGATCGGCCTGCGCCAGTGGAAGGCGATCCTGCTCGGCGCGGTCGCCGGCGTCGCGACCGCGCTCTTCATCTACCTGCGCGGGGCGAGCCTCGAGCGCCCGCCGGCCGACCGAGCCGGCGCGTTCGTGGGCCGCTTCCTCGGCACGCGTCGCCGCGCCACGCCCAAATGAGTGCCGACGCCACGCGCGGCCCCGGCCGGAACACCTAGCCGGCGTTCGTCGGCCGACTGACGCCGGCGGGTGTGTGCGACCCTTGACGGCGGGTCGGCTCGGGCGCACGATCCGTGTGTGAAGGGCAGCCGTGCCCGCGCGGCTCGCACCGTCTCGGCGGCGCTCGCGACGGGCATCGTCGCGGCGTCGCTCACGGCGTGCGGCGCGGCCGGCAAGCCGGCCGCGAACGCCGAGAGGCAATCGGCCGCGAACCTCGCAGGCCTGATCAATCAGCTGCACGAGGACCTCGCCGTCACCCAGATCGAAGGCGACACCGTCGCCGACGCCCGCCGAGCGCTCAGCAATCGCTCCGACCAGCTCGCCGCCCTCGTTGCGTACAACGACTTCGGAAGCTGCCGGTCGATGGTCCGCAACGCAGGTTCGCCCGCGGGAAGGCTGGAGCGTGTCGCCGCGACGCTGACCTCGGCGTGCGGTCTGCTCGAGCGGGCCGCGGCGCTCTTCACGCAGGCCCAGGCAACCGGCAGTCCGCTGGCGCTGCTGCGGGCCGCCGACCGAGCCCTGGCCGCGATGCCGATCCTCTACCGCGCGCAGGTGCAGCTCGACGCCGCGAGCGGCACCTGAGCCGGACAGCCCCGGCGCCCGGTTGTCTTTCCACCGAGGGCCAGGCACAATCTGCGACAATCAAAGTGGGTGGTGTCGATGGCGTCGCGTCTCGGGCTTTCGGTATTTGCCACGGCGGCTGCGACCGCCGTCGCACTCGTCGTTCTGTTTGCCGCGCCGGCCGGAGCCGTGCCGGCCTCACACGTCAATTGGAAAGAGACGTGGAAGGTGAACGGCGTGCCGGTCCTCAGCTTCAAGGTCACGTCGGTGACCGTCGGCGAGACGAAGTGGACCGCGCAGGTCTCGTTCCGCAACCTGCTCCATCGAACCGTGAAGATTCCGCGCAACTCGTTCGGGATCGCCTTCTACGCGTCCGCCAAGCTCACGGCGAAGACGCCGCCCGAGGCGTACGGGCTCGCGAAGACCTTCTCGAAGCCTCGCCCGTCGCAACTCGCGCCGGGGAGCTCGTGGACCGGCGTCATCTCCGGCCTCGGTCGGCCGGCGATCACCGGCAAGGCATGGGTCCGCATCGTCTTCGGGCCGTTCTCGAACGTCCCTGGGGTCTCGAAGCTGTCGCTCTGGGTCACCGACCACGCGCTCGTACTTACGCTCGGCGCGAAGCCCGCGAAGCCGGCGAAGCCCGGCGGGCCGCTCGTCATCTAAAGGAGGGAACAATGGCCTCGACCGTCGCCCAGGACGTCCCTGCAAAGGTCACGATCCACACGGAGACGGATCCGGGAATTCCGTCACGCTGGCTGATCCTGCTCGGGATTCCGTTCATCATCGGCGGCGCGCTCTTCGGGCTCGGGATCGCAACCGGGAAGATGTGGCTGCTCGCACCCGCGAGCGTGTTCGGGCCCGGCGCGATCATCCTCGGCTTCACCTACCTCGGGCTCACCTCGGACACGAACCGGCTCGGCTAGCAGAGGCCTAGCCGAAAACGGCCAGCCAGCTCGAGCCCGGCTGCGTCTCGACGAGCCGGTGCGGCAGGCCTGCGGGCAGGAACACCCAATCGCCGGGTGCGAGCTCGACCGCCTCACCCGCAACGACGAGTACCGCGGCGCCCGCGAGCAGGACGACCCACTCGTCTTCGGATTGCTCGTAGTCGACCGGCGCGGCGAGCGTCCCGCTTCGAATCTGCTCGACGCGAACGCTCCCGAACGACGCGAGCCGCTCGGCGCGCTCGCCCGCGGCAGGCGCACCCGCCGGGTCGCCCAGCCGGCCGCGGAGCCAACCCTCCCCCACGGCCGCCAAGCATACGATCGGTGGCGTGCACGACGTGCTGCTGCCGACGCTTGCCGTCGTCGTCATCTGGCTCGCTCTCGGTGTCGTCCTCGGCGCGTCCGGCTACGCCGTGCGGCGCCTGCTGTTCGGGGACGGGGCGCCTGCGATCGCGGATCTCTGGATCGGGCTCGCGGCGCTGCTTGCCTACCTCGAGCTCTGGAGCCTCGTCACCGGCATCGGCGCGCTCGCCTGGGTCGGCCCGGGCGCGGGCGCCGTCGCCGGCGCCGCGCTCGCCCTCCGCGCCCGACCCCGGTCTCAGAGAAGTCTCAGAGAAAGACCGCCCCTGAGCAGGCGTTTTTCGTTCCGGGCGCTAAGCGGTCGTCTCAGAGCAGGCTCAGAGACGGTCGTGACCGTTCTGGGCACGGCCGTCGGGGTCCTGTGGCTCGCGAACCGCGCGCTCGGGCCGGCGCAGGACTACGACCTCGGGCTCTACCACGCGAGCGCGGTCCGGTACGCGGTCGACTACGGCACCGTCACCGGGCTTGGGAACTTGCAGAGCCGGCTCGGCGGCGGCGACGCGCACCTGCTCCTCGTCGCCTTCCTCCAGCACGGCCCCTGGGCCGGCGCCGCGTCGCACCTCGTCGGCGGGCTGCTCGTCACGCTGCTCGCCGCCGAGATCGCGACCCGGGTCGTCTCGGGACGGCGCGGCTCGTTCGCGCGTCGGCTCGCCCTGCTGCTTGTCCCCGCGACGGTAACGGTCGTCGGCATCGGCACCGCGTACCGGCTCGCCAGCCCGAACCTCGACCTCGCGGCGTTCGTGCTCGTCGCGGTTGGCGCGCTCTACCTCAGCGAGTGCAGCGAGGACGGCGTCCGCCCGACGCCGGCGCTCGCGTCGCTGGCCGCGTTCACGGCCGCCGCCGTCACCCGTCCCGAGTACTTCCTGCCGGCGTTCGTCGCCGCGGTCGTGTTCGCGCTCGCGCTGCGCCGCGCGCGTGTCGTGGTCGCGGTGTGCGCCCTTCCCGCATTGCTCGCGCTCGGCTGGCTCGCGCGTCAGACGCTGCTCTCCGGCTACCCGCTCTTCCCGGCGACGGTCGCGAGCCTCCCGGTCGGCTGGCGCGTCCCGATCGCGAACGTACGCGCGCAAAACACCTGGACGGACTCGTGGGCGCGCTGGCCCGGCCAGACGCCCGCCGTCGTGAACGCGTCGTGGCACTGGCTCTCGGTCTGGGCGCACGCACGCGTGCGCGACTTCGACACGATGGCGCCGGCCGCGCTGCTCGCCGCGCTCGTGCCGGCGCTGCTCGCGCGACGTGGCGCGCGAACGCTCCGGCTGAAACCGCTGCTCGCGGTCGCGCTCCCGTCGCTCGTCCTCCTCGTCGCCTGGTTCGCGGTCGCACCCGACCCGCGCTTCGCCCTCGCGCCGCTCTGGCTCGTCCCGGCCGCGCTGGCGGCGTGGGCGCTGCCCGCGACCGACGACCGGTCGACGCCGGCGGTGGTCGTCGCCGGCGCAGTCGCGGCCGCCGGGTTCGCGGCCGTCGCGGTCACCGACCTGACGTGGCTCTTCCTCGTCGTGCTCGACGCGCTTGCGCTCGTCGGGGTCGCGCTTCGCTTCGCAGGCTCGCCGCGTGCGCAGACGCTGTTTGCACGCGCGGCGCTGCTCGCCGTCGCGCTCGTCCCGGTCGGGTTCGTCGCCGATCGCGGCGGCTTCGACATCGTGGTCGCGAACGGGGGCGGCACGCTCGGAACGCCGCCGAATCCCGTGCCGACGGTCGTGCCCTACACGACCCGCTCCGGGCTGCAGCTCACCGAGCCCGCCGGCGGCGCCGACCAGTGCTGGGGCGTGCTCCTCTGCGTCCCGCAGCCGAGCCCCGACGTGCGCCTACGCGGCAGCTCGATCGGAGACGGCTTCGAGACGGTGACTACTTCTGGTCGCGCGGCCAGTGCCGGCGGATGATCCGCGACTGGATCGCGTCGTTCGCCTGGCCGTCCTTGAAGGCGGCCCACACGAACAGCGCGAGCACCACCAGCGTGGAGACGCCGAAGATGACGACGAGGACGATGCCGAAAACGAGGCTCATGGGTGCGTATGCGGTCCCCGAGAGGGTACGCCCGCAAACGCGTCAGGCGGCGTTCGCGCCGTGCGCGCTGAGCGTCCCCTGCAGCTCGCCGACGTAGCCGGCAAGGTCGTGTTCGCGTTCTGCGAGCTGGCGCTCGCGGTCGGCGAGCGTCGCCGCCCAGGTCTCGAGCTGGTCGCCGCGCAGCTCGTGGTCGGCAGCGAGGCGAGCCTCGTGCAGCCGCAGCTCCTGATCGCGCCGCTCGAGCTCGGCGAGGCCCTCGCCGAGATCCTGCTCGAGGCGTGACGCGCGCTCGCGGCGCTCGTCCAGCTCACGCCGCAGCGTCGCGAGGTGCGCCTCGCCGCGGGCGAGCAGCTCCTCGCGGGCCTGCAGCTGCGGATCGGGTCGCGGCGCCTCGGCGAGGTGCGTGCGGCGCGGCGCCTTGGCGACCTCGGCCTCGGCACGGGCGACCGTCTCTTCGCGCTGCCGGACCGCCTCCTCGCGCCGCTCGAGCTCGGCGAGCAGGTCGAACGCCTCCTGGGTGACGCGACCGTGCCCGACGCGCTCGCGCGCGATCCGCTCGGAGAGCGAGCGCAGGCGGTCGTTCTCCGCCGAGAGCTCCGCCTCGCGGCCGGCGAGCTCGAACTCCCGCGCGTCGAGCCGGGCGCCGAGCTCCGACTCGCGCGCCGCCAGCTCGGCCTCGCGCGCGTCGAGCCGATCCTTCACCGCTGCCTCCCGCTTCGCGACGGCGTCGACGCGTTCCTGCAGCCGGCTCAGCTCGCGCGCGAGCTCATCCTCGCGTGCGACGAACGACTGCTCGCGTTGCCTGTTTGCGACCTCCTGTTCTCGGACCGTTCCCTCGCGCGCGGCGACCCGGGCCTCGGCGTCGGCCCGGCGCTCGTCGAGCGCCGCGGCCGAGCGCTTCAGCTCACGCTCGCGCTCGGCGATCGCGGCAAGCTGCTTTGCGAGCGACGCGCTGGCGTCGGCGTGCTCGCGGTCGACGGACTGGAGCGACGTGGCCCACCCCTCGACCTGCGTGCCGAGCTCGGTCAGGCGCGCCTCCTCCGCGACGAGCTCCGTCCGCCGCAGGTTGAGGTCGCGGCGCTCGCCCGCGACAAGCTCCTCGCGGTCGGCGAGTGCGCGCTCGCGGTCGGCGAGCTCGGCCTCCCGGACGGCGAGGCGCGAGCCGAGCTGCTCCGCCTCGGCCTCGCGGAGCGCGAGCTCGTGCCTCCCGGCGAGCTCGCGCTCGTGAGCCTCGATCTGATGCTCGAACGCGTCGCGGAGCTCTTGTTCGCGCGCGAGCGCCTCCTGGAGCTCGGAACGCAGCGACGCGAGCTCGGGCTCCGGGTCGTAGACCGGCTCGGGCTCGGGCGCCGGCGGCTCCGGCTCGACGACCGACTCAGCCGGCTCGAGCGGCGCGACGATCGCTACCGGCTCCTCGACCCCCTGGCGGCGCTGTAGGTGCTCGCGCAGGCCGGTGCCGAATCCGTGTTCGAGCTCCGCGCTCATTTGAGGTAGTGAGAGAGGTTCATGAACGCCGGTCCGAGGATGACGATGAACATCGCGGGGAAGATGAAGAGCACGGTCGGGAAGAGCATCTTGATCGGGGCCTTCATCGCGCGCTCCTCCGCGGCGGCCTGACGCCGCAGCCGGGAGTCGGCCGCCTGCACGCGCAGGATCCGCCCGAGCGAGATGCCGAGCTGGTCGGCCTGGATCACCGAGCGGACGAAGGCGGAGACCTCGGGCGTGTTGACGCGATCGGTCAGCTTCCGCAGCGCCTCCTGGCGCGAGTCGCCGACGCGGATCTGGCCGAGGGTGAGCGCGAATTCGTCGACGAGCGGGCCGTGCAGGTGCTCGGTCAGCTTCGCGAGCGCGCCGTCGAAGCCGAGCCCGGCCTCGACCGAGACCGCGAGCAGGTCGAGCACGTCGGGCAGCTGCGCGCGCATCTCCTCGCGCCGGCCGCGGATGCGCATGGTGAGAACCGAGTCGGGCAGCAGGAAGCCGGTCGCGGCCGCCATCGGGACGAGCAGGAACGCGGCGACGGGGCTGGTCGAGATCCCGAGCAGCAGGGCGAAGACCCCGGCGCCGATCGCGAGGCCGCTCTTGACGGCGAGGAACTGCGTCGCCGAGAAGCGGTGCGCCAGCCCGGCCGCGAGCAGCCGCGCCGAGATCGCGTCGACCTTCGCCTTCGGGCTGAGCTTGAGCGTCATCGCCGCGAGCCGGTCGACGGCCGGTACGAGCACGCGCTCGCGGAAGCGCGGACGTGCGGCCGCCGGCGCGCGCGTGCGGGCGCGGCCGTAGCGGGTTGCGCGCTGGATCGCGAGCCGCTCCTGGCGTGCGGGCAGGCTCGCCGCCTCGGCAGCCAGGTACGCGGCGAAACCGAGGAAGCACATCGCGATGAGGAATGCGAGCAGCATCTGTCAGCTCCTGAACGAGACCATCTTCTTGAGGATCAGCGAGCCGAAGCCGATCATCGCCAGCATCACGAAGATCAGCATGTGCCCGGTCGACGAGTGGTAGAGCGGAGACATGTAGGTCGGGTTGATGATCGTGACCGCGAACGCGGTGAAGAACGGCAGCCCCACGAGGACGTAGGCGGACATCCGGCCCATCGCAGTCAGCCCGCGTACCTTGCGCTGGAAGTGCTGGCGCTGGCGCACCGTCTCGGCGACGCCGTCGAAGAGGCCGGCGAGCGAGCCGCCGACCTGTCGCTGGATCGTGACCGAGGTGACGACGAAGCCGAGGTTCTTCGAGCCGACACGGCTGGCCATGTCGGTCAGCGCCTGGTCGATCGGCGCGCCGAGCTGCGCCTCGCTGAGCGCGCGGGCGAACTCGGTCGCGGTCGGCTGCGCGCCCTCGTCGACGACGGCCTGCATCGCGTGCCGGAACGAATGTCCCGCCTTGAGCGAGGCCGAGATCGTGATCAAGAGGTCGGGCAGCTGGTTGTCGAAGGCCTTGATCCGGAC
>Ga0070731_10003504_pt1 | contig 14130 bp, 14 predicted proteins | sample Coa_R1_2_FD_66448 | JGI IMG/M metagenome (GOLD analysis project Ga0070731, IMG submission 66448) | Surface soil microbial communities from Centralia Pennsylvania, which are recovering from an underground coalmine fire - Coalmine... | ecosystem: Environmental > Terrestrial > Soil > Unclassified ... | reverse complement strand
GATCAAAAGTCTGATCGGTAAAAAGTAAACCGGCAAAACCGCGAGCCGCTTTCGCTGCGCCCGCGTCCCGCCGTCAGTTTTTTCTAATCTCAACAAAAAACACCAGCGAGACGCCGGCGCTATGCCCGCTCCAAAAATCATTCCGCGATCTGTTGTTTCAATGCGCGCGACCGGAACAGAAGCGCCTGCTGGATGCGGGCCAGGCCCAATCCCCACCGCAATTCCGCCTGTTGCGCCGAGCTGCCTTCCGCCACGAGTCGAATGCTCAGGCAAAAACCGCGCCTGTTTTCCTCGGTGAAATCACAGGAAGAAATCCGCAGCACGGTGCGGGCTGCGTTGGCAGTGTCGCGCTCAAGAAGTTCCTTCAGCCCGGAACAGAGGTCCATGTAAGGTCTCCGCTCCCAATTGAGAGAGGGGACGGCAAACACGATTGTGGCCTGCGACGCGAATTCATAAGCGGGTCCGGCGGAAACCGCGGCCGGCAAATCGGCTTTCGTGGCGGCGCTCGCAGTTGCGAAAACTGATTCCGGGCCGTTTACGGAGGTAAGGAAATTCCGCAGCGGCAGGTATTGCCGCGCAGCAGAAATCCCTTCGATCGCGCTGGGATTCACGCGGAGATCCAAATAATCTTCGTCCGGCGGGAACACCGGAGCCGCCGCCTTGCCTTCGGTCTCTTCCACGATCTCGACGCGCACGGGCGAAACCCTATCTTTTCCCGGTGTTGGACACAAGCGAAATCGAGAGCATTACAAATTAATGGGAAGCGTTGATCACACAGCTTTCCAGGCATAGCGTTCAATCCAGGTCCGATCCAGGTCCGGCCAAGGTCCGATTGGCGTTTTCTACATCGCCCGTCAGCCCGGGTTCTGCCGTTGTTGAATCGTTTGCGTCCGGCGGAGCATCCAAACGAATCCCCATGCCGCATGGATATCATGTTGGCAGGGCACGGCGAATCACGTATGATAGAAAATTGTCCGCTGACCAAGCGACGCGACTGTAGCCCCGGCGCATGACCGGGAGTCGCGCAGACCGGCCAGCCGGCGGGAGAATTTCCATGAAACCAAATATTCATCCGGACTACCACCCGGTAACCGTGCATTGCGCCTGCGGGCACACCTTCCCCACTCGGTCGACGATGAAGGGCGATTTCCTGCGCGTCGAAATCTGCTCGAGCTGCCATCCTTTCTTCACGGGCAAGCAGAAGCTGGTCGATACGGCCGGGCGGGTCGAGCGCTTCACCAAGAAATACGAGAAGGCCGCCGAAGTCCAGCAGGCTATCAAAGACGCCAACAAGAAAAAGCGATAAGAAAATCGAAGCCACTCCTTTGGGGGTGGCTCCGTTTCATTCCCTGCGGATCAAATGGCTGCCTGCCCACAAAGCGGGCGGCCTGTACAATACCCGCCAACATCGATTCGGGACGGGATGGGCATATTCGTCGTTGAACTGACCCTCAGCCATTCCTATGCACGGCTACTCCTATTTTGCGCAGCAGTGTAGAATGTCGCGCGAGACATGGCCGCTCAACCAATGACTTCGCCGCAGCCGGATCGCGTTCCGTTTGAAGCCGCTGCGCCGCGCGTCAGCCTGCGCAATCATTTCGCTCATCCTTACGATTCGGCCATCGCCGCGGCGCGCACCTGTTACGCGCCGCGCCTCATCGGGCCGGAAGAAATCACCGACAGGCAGCGCGTGCAGATCGGTGCGTCCACGTTTTACGGCGGCCATCACACCGTTTACCAGCACGCGCATTTTGAATTTGGCCTCGAAAATGTCAGCCGCCAATTTGTCTGGTCGTTCCTTCACGCGCATCCGTTTTACAACTCCGAGCAGCAGAGCCAGCGGTACGTGCGCCTCGATCATGCGCTCGCCTATTTGCCGGCGGAAATGCCCGGCTTCGGCCCGGCTGAGCGCGCGATTTACGAAGACGCGATTGCGCGCGCATGGGGTTATTACCGGGAACTGACTGCGCTGTTGCTCGGCGATGCCAGGGAAATTCTCGGCGACATCTGGCACATCGGCCCCATGTCGCACGCCAAGCGCGTGCAAAAAGTTGATCGGCAAGCCGAGAAGCGCGCGATTGAAGTGGCGCGCTACGTCCTGCCCGTCGCGGCGGCGACGACGATGGTGCACACGCTTTCCGGCATCGTGCTGCACCGGTTGTGGCGCATGGCGGCGGCATCGGATACACCGGCCGAAGCGCGCGCGGTGATCGGCGAGATGGTTTCCCGCGTGCGCGAGGTCGATCCGCAGTTTTTCGACCGCTTTGACAACGCCCCGATGGAGCAAGATGAAATGCCGGAATGGTCGCATGCCGGTTCCGCGACTGCTTCTGGAGTTCATCTCGGTCGCGCCGAATTTCAAGGGGAAGATTTCGCGCGGGAATTTGACTCGCGCCTCGCCGGGCGCGTCTCCCTGCTGGCCGATTATTCTCCGCAAGCACCTCGAGTGGTCGCGGACGCCTATCGCGCCGTTCTGGGCCTTCCGGAAAGTGCGTGCCCGGACGATGAGGCGATCGATCGCCTTCTCAATCCGGCTCGCAACTCGTATCGTCTCGAAACGCTGAACATCGGCGTGCATGCACCGATCATGCGCGCGCTGCAGCACGCGAATTTCACGTTCGCGAAAAAAATCAGCCACACCGCCGACAGCCAGGACCAGCGACACCGCATGGTGCCGGGGTCTCGTCCGCTGCTGATGCTCACTGACACGCGCTCACCGGACTTTGTCGTCCCCATGCTGATCGCCGGAAACGTACGCGCACGCGAAGTCTACGAACGCGCGATGACCGACGCATGGGCTGCGAAAAACGAACTGCTCGACCGCGGCGCGCCGCGGGAAATCGCGCTGTACCTCTTGCCAAACGCGCAAGCAATTCGACTCGTCGAGACCGGCTCGCTGTTGCACCTCCTGCACAAGTGGACCATGCGTACTTGCTTCAACGCCCAGGAGGAGATTTACGAGGCGTCAATGGAAGAGGTCGAGCAGGTCCGCGCCGCGCTTCCTTCGCTCGGAAAATACCTCGGGCCGCCGTGTTACATCCGCGCCGGGATCGCGACGCCCATCTGCACCGAAGGCTCGCACTTCTGCGGCATAAAAGTCTGGCAGGAATTTCCAAAAATCGAGCGGCGAATTTGATTCCGGCGCGTCTGATAGCCTGTAAGAGACTCTAATGACGCGCCGCGGCAGCCTCGTCTATTACCTCGCCTCGTGGATCTGCGGAGGACTCTTCCTCACGGTCGCGATGTATCTGCAGGAACGGGCTTCGCCGGAAGGAATGGGGATCGGGCCCACGGGGGCGGGTGCGGCGATCATCACGACGTATTTCCTGGTGCTGGTTTTTTGCGCGTTTCTTTCCGTAGTGTTTGCATATCTTCTGCGACTTTCCATGCACTGGCTGCGCGCCGAAAGCGTTTGGCAGTGGGTTCTGGCCGGGATCATCCTGTCTGTGCCGATGACCTGGGGAGTGCGCTGGGCATCGCGAGCAGTGGACGCGGCGGGATTGGAAGGCGCCGGCCGCCAGGTCGCCGTTTTACTTTTTCTGGGCGTGCGCGGGATTGCAGAACGCCATCCGTTCCTGGGGCTGCCTGCCGCCGCTCTCAATGGCGCAGTCCTTTTCTTAATCCACCGGGCCTTTTCGCAAAAAACAGAATCCTAAGGCAGAGCCAAGTGGAATAGGCTTCAGCCTGTGAGGAATTGCTTGGAGCAATATTTATTCCTCTTAGAATACCCCTCACAGGCTGGAGCCTGTTCCACTTCAGCTGCGCCACTTCAGCGTCACGGGGCCGTCGAGCGGGTGCGCCATCGGCGCGCCTGTCTGCTGCGACGCAAGATACGCCGCCTTCAGCTGAAAATACCAGCGCGCTTGCCGGTCGGCGTCGTCAATCAGCATCATGCGCGGCTGCACTTTCAGCCCCGGCTGCTGCCGCTCGATCACGTCCTGATCCTGCGCGATGAAACGCTTTCCGAAAAATTTCAGAAACGGCGTCACCGGAAACCAGCGGAACAGATTCCACGCCGCGACAAAATCCAGGCGGCACAGGTCGCGCCGGATCGGTGTGACCGTCGTGCGGTTTGTAAACCAGTACGCTCCACAGCGCACTTGCTCCGTGCGCATGTTCGGCAGCACAAAATCGATTTGTGTCGTCACCTCTTCGCCGTAAAACCGCAGCAGCTTGTACGGCCCGCTGTTGGCCGAAGGCGCGTGCGAGCTCATGCGGAAGCCCTGCGGAATCGGCTCGAATGTTTTCTGCTTTTCGCGGATGCTGCGCCGGCTGCGCCACCACCACGATTGGTGCACGAACGGCCCATGCGCCGGGTCCATCAGCCCGACGATGCCCGTGTCCATGCTGCAGGTGAGGTCGGCGGTAAGATGCGCGATGCGGTAGCGCTCGCTGAATTTCGGCAGCTCCGGGACGGGCGCGATCGTGCTGCGGTCGGCGGCGCGGCCCTCGGGATTCGCGAGATACACCCAGACGTACCCGTCGCGCTCCTCACACGGAAAACTGCCCGCGTAGATGCGGTCGCACTGCAGCTTAGAATCCGCCGTGATCGAGGGAATCTCGCGGCACTGCCCCGTGTGCGCGTCAAACCGCCAGCCGTGATACGTGCACTCGACCGTCTGCCCGTCGCTCGACCCCGCCGAAAGCGGAAACGCGCGGTGCGGACAAACGTCGCGCAGAGCGAACGGTTTTCCGGCGGCGTCACGCCCCAGCACCAGCGGAATTTCCATCCGCATCGAAGTCACAAGCGCGCGCCCGCGAAGTTCGTCACTTCGCAGCGCCGGGTACCAAAAGCCCCACAGCAGATCGCCGTCGATGCTCGACGCAGTCACGCCCGGAATGGAGGAAAGTTGGCTCATCGTCATGGATCGAAATTTCAAATCTCAAATTTGAAATCCGCTAAATTGCAGTAGCGCTCAATGACATATTACAGGCGCGAGTTCACGCATCCGCAGGCCTATGATATACCGCCCGGTTCGGCTCGTGGCGGCGATTGCGTTTGAATCGAGGTTCCTGGCAGGGTAACATGCACCGCCATATAAGGCCTGACCGATACCGTTTCGAGTTCCGGAGAATATTAATGAATAGCCTGGCCAAACCTCCTACCAACGCAGACCCATCGACTCGTAAGCCGTGGCTACGCCCCAAATTCCTTTTGTTTGGCTTCATCGGGGTGCTTGTCGTTGATGTTCTTATCCACAGTGAAAGTTTCCTGATCAACATGAAGGACCCGGAATGGGTGCACATCAGTTCCTTCAAGTGGTGGCTATTGCCGCATGGCCTTGCCGGCGCCTGCGCAATCCTGCTCGGTCCGATGCAGTTTTCCGAGCGCCTGCGGAAACGATTCACCAAGCTGCATCGGATCATGGGACGGCTCTACGTCGGTTCCGTGATTATCGCCGCACCGATGGGTGTTTACATCCAGTACATTGACGAACGCCTTGGCGGCTCGCGGAGCTTTACCATCGAAACCGTAATTCAGGGCGGCCTTTGGATGCTCACGACAGGAATTGCGTTCGCTTTCATTCTGAGGGGTAAAGTCCAGCAGCATCGGCAGTGGATGACGCGCAGCTTCGGAACTGGACCTCTGATATTTCTCGAAGCGCGGGTACTTTTCCATCTGGTTGGAGTGCAGTCCTTCGCCGAGGCGGAAACAGTGGTGTGGATTTGCACGGCGAGTTCTATTTTTGTGGCGGACGTGGTTTTGCAGGTTCAGGAGTTGATGCGCTCCAGACCGGTTGCCGCAAAAAGTAAAATCGGAATGCCCGAACCGACATTGGAGCCAAAATTGGGTTTGGGATAGCTCCTACCCGAGATTCTGGACTGCCGCGCGAAGATTTCCCAGCTCCGGCGTGACTGGTCGTTATGGGACATCGAATCTTGCGGTGAATTGCTTTCTCGGCGGTTTCGAGCTATTTTAACTGTTGTTAATCATGTTTACCGCGTTCTATTAGCCGAATTCCTCTCGCGATCCCGCAACGCGGATCACCGTGAAGATCCGTTTTTTCGCAAGCGATTTTTCTCTCCGATTGGAATTCTATTTGACAGAGGCAAGCCATGGCAGGGTTAACGCTGTATGAAAAGCTGGATCAGATCGAGCACCGCTACGTCGAAATGACCACGGAGCTTTCTTCGCCGGAAATTCTCAATGATTCGGCGAATTACCAGAAACTCGCGCGGCGGCACTCGGAGTTGTCCGAGATGGTCGAAAAATACCGCGAGTGGAAGGCGATCGACAAGGAACTTGCCGGCGCGAAGCAGATGGTCGCCGAAGCGGACGATGCCGAGATGAAGCAGATGGCCGAGGAGGAAGAGAAGCAACTTGCCGCGCGCAAGGAAACGGTCGAGCGCGAGCTGAAAGTTCTGCTGCTGCCGAAGGACCCGAACGACGAGAAAAACGTGATCGTGGAAATCCGAGCAGGCACGGGCGGCGACGAGGCGGCGCTCTTCGCTGGAGAACTGTTCCGCATGTACTCGCGCTATGCGGAATCGCAAAAGTGGAAAGTGGAGATCCTGGAGAGTTCGCCGAGTTCGCTGGGCGGCCTGAAGCAAGTGGTTGCGTCGATTCAGGGGCAAAAAGTTTACTCGAAGCTGAAATACGAGAGCGGCGTGCACCGCGTGCAGCGCGTCCCGGCCACCGAGCAGCAGGGGCGCATTCACACGTCGGCGGCGACAGTTGCGGTGCTGCCCGAGGCAGACGATATCGACATCAAGATCGAAGCCAAGGACTTGCGCATCGACACGTTCTGCTCCTCGGGGCCGGGGGGGCAGTCGGTGAACACGACGTATTCGGCCGTGCGCATCACGCACATCCCGTCGGGCCTCGTCGTTTCGCAACAGGACGAAAAATCGCAGATCAAGAACCGCGCGAAAGCCATGCGCGTGTTGCGCGCGCGCCTCTATGAAATGGAGCAGTCCAAGCAGCACGAGGCGATGGCCGCCGAGCGGCTCGGACAGATTAAGACCGGCGACCGCTCGGAAAAAATCCGCACCTACAATTTTCCGCAAAATCGCGTGACCGACCACCGCATCGGCCTGACGCTGCACCAACTCACCGAAGTGATGGACGGCAAACTGGGCCCGTTCGTCGACGCGCTCGTAACGCACTTCGAAGCCGAGCGCCTGAAGCAGGAGCTGGTCGAGGCGTAAATGTGGAACAGGCTTCAGCCTGTGAGTTTTTGTCGTGGCAACAGTTACCGTGTTTCGACGGAACCCCACAGGCTGAAGCCTGTGCCACTTAAGGCAATCCAGCCATGGACGTCCGTTCCGCACTCGCCGAAGGAATCGCTCAGCTCGATCGCGAAAACGTCCCATCCGCCGCGCTCGCCGCGGAACTGCTTCTCATGCACGCTCTCGGGCGCGAGAGAGCCTGGCTCTACGCGCATCCTGAACACGAGCTTGAAGCCGCGACGCGCGTGCAATATTATTCACTGATCGCACGGCGCGCAAGCGGCGTCCCGACGCAGCACCTCACCGGCCACCAGGAATTCTGGGGCCTCGATTTCGAAGTCACCCCCGACGTCCTGATCCCACGCCCTGAAACCGAGCATGTCATTGAAGTCGCCCTGGAATGCCTGGGGATAGCCTCAGGCGCGGACTCACCGCACCGCAATGAAGAATTTCGTATTGCAGACCTGGGCACCGGCTCCGGCTGCATCGCAATCGCGCTGGCGCGCGAATTGCCAAACGCGCGGATCAGCGCAACAGACATTTCCGCCGCGGCACTGGAAGTCTCGCGCCGCAACGCCGCTCGCCATGGTGTAACCTCGCGAATCGATTTCGTGGAATGCAACCTCGTTGATTTTCTTTTACACGGGTCACCCGTCGCAAATGCTCGGGGCAAGCGGTTCGAAGATTACGGGCCAGGGTCCTTCGATCTCATTGCCAGCAACCCGCCCTACATTGGCCTCAACGAAGCCGCGACGCTGCCTCGCGAAGTCCGCCAGCATGAACCGGAAGCGGCGCTCTTCGGCGGCGAAACCGGCACGGAAATTTACGCGCCGCTCGTCGCGCAAGCGACGGCATTGCTCAAGCCCGGCGGCATACTGGTTGTGGAACTGGGCCATAACTCCGCGGAACACGTTTCGCGATTGCTCAACTCTCCTGTGTGGACGAGCATTAGATTCACCAGTGACCTTGCAGGAATTCCGCGCGTGGCATCTGCGGCGCGCAATTCCGATCCAGTCCGATAAATGGAACAGAAAGAGCAGCTGTCGTGCCAATAATTAAGTAGCACAGGCAAGAGTGCCTATGCTACTTGAACCCCCTGCCTTATGTTTTCTTGCGCTAGTATGATCCCTGGGCGGAGAAAAAATGGACGAAACGAAAAATCCCTGGACCGTGTTAACCCGCGAAACGGTTTACGACAACACATGGATTCGCGTGGATCACCATGAAGTTTTGAGTCATTCGGGCGGGCCGGGCGTTTACGGGACTGTCCACTTTAAAAACCAGGCTACGGGCGTTGTTCCGATCGACGAAAGCGGAAATGTAATTCTGGTGGGGCAGTACCGGTTTCCCCTGCACGCCTACAGCTGGGAAATTCCCGAAGGGGGCGGCGCGCACGAGGTCGCCGCGCTCGAATCGGCGAAACGCGAACTGCGCGAGGAATGCGGCCTTGCCGCCAGGTGCTGGGCTCAAATCGTGGAGATGGACCTTTCCAACAGCGTGTCGGATGAACGCAGCACGGCCTTCCTGGCGTGGGAACTTACCGAAGTGCCAGCGCAGCCGGACGAAACCGAGAAGTTGCAAGTCGCGCGCGTGCCCTTCTGGGATGCCGTCAATCGCGTAAAAAAAGGCGAGATCCGCGACGCGATCAGCGTCGCGGCTCTCATCCGGGTTGCTTTGATGGCGCTGCAGGGAGAACTTCCTGAACAAATTGCCAGAGCGATCAGCCAAAGGGGAAATTATTAAACGCCAAACGCGCTATGGCCCCAGCCGGCAGGTTGCGGAAGGCCGAGCTTCTTATTCGTTCGCACTCGGAAAGGAATATTTTCTTTCTGGATGCCGCGGGCGCGAATGGTCTTGAGCCGTTTCCTCAGGCGTTCCGGGTCCATTCCCGCGGAAGAGCAAACCGCCTTGAAATCCTTGTTGTCGTCAAAAAGGAATTGCTCGGCTTTGCGGCTGAAGCTCAGCGGACCGCAAATCCATTCCTCTAACGTTTTCGTGATAACGGCCCGCCAAAGCCTTTCCTCTGCTGTTCCCCGATCTTGAATATGCAGAATAGAACTTTGAAACATCGTCTTGGCCCCCAGTTCTAAATTTTTGTACAGCCGAGTGCGGTACTAAATGCAGGCAGAGGACCACAATTTCATCGACATCAGTAAGAAGCGGCCATCCGTGCGACGGAATCCATCGTTTTTGTTGGGAACGTTCTGAATACGCGGTTTGGCGCAGTCCCGCATCTTGCTTCTTTGGGCACCAAGACCACGTTTGACAAAATTTGTCGGAGCCAATGGACGCCTAAATCCGTTGAAATCCCGCGGAAATAGCGGGAATTTTTGCCATCGCGATGGAGATTTTACAAAAATAAGACAAGGATTGCTATGCACAGTGGAGGACCAAGGTGGCCGGAAGCGCCTTCCATGGTAAGCGGCGGGTGAGTCTACACTCCTTACCCTGGAGATTTTTCGAGGCCCGGAATACGGTCAATACTTTGGCAATTCTTTTCCTGCCGGTAGGTCTTCAATCCCTCGGGGCCTAGTTTATGAGCCCATGCGGAAAGCTGGCTGCGCTCTCCCTTGTATTCGAGCATCGGAACACCGTATCCGCAGGAATCGGAGATACGGAGAACCTCGACCATAATGATCGACCGGGTTCCCTCGTACTCGGGAAAGTGAGCGGCAATATCCCCAAACTCCTTTTGTTCGGGCTCGATTACCCGTCCTCGCCCGTACACACGAATGATATTCGGTGGTCCCTGAAAGGCGCAGAACATCATTACAATTCGGCCGTTCTCTTTTAGATGAGAGACTGTCTCGATCCCGCTACCGGTCAGATCGAGATAGGCGATGGTCTGAGGCCCCAGAATTCGAAGCGTGTCGAGGCCTTTGGGCGAGACGTTGACATGGCCTTCGGCATCGAGCGGCGCTGTCCCTACAAAGAAGAGCGGCTGAGCCTCGATAAATTTCCTGATGGAATCATCGATCGCCGAATGGTTTTTGCCCATGGGAGCCACTCCTTTAGCTCATCGTAGCATGTGCTCCAGGTAGGACGGGCTTCAGCCTGTCTAGTTTGGATTCCCGCCCGGCTGGAAGAACGAAATGGCAGTCAGGCTGAAGCCCGTCCTACGGGATCTTCTTCGCCCCATATTCGCCTGGGTGTATAGTAGCGCCCAGCGGCCATGCAGAAATTCGCCACCTTCCGAGCCAAGCGCGATTCCGCCGCGTCGGAGTCTTCTTCTTCCGCTTCATCCACAACTTCAACCCCGATTCTGCATGTGGATATGGACGCATTCTTCGTCTCGGTCGAGCTGCTGGACCGGCCAGAGCTGCGAGGCAAACCAGTCGTAGTTGGCGGGCAGCCGGATCAGCGGGGCATTGTTTCCACGGCCAGCTATGAGGCGCGAAAGTACGGCATTCATTCCGCCATGCCCCTGCGGACGGCCGGGCGTTTGTGTCCGCACGCGATTTTTCTCGAACCGCGGCACAATCTCTACTCTGAGTGGAGCGACCGGGTCGCGGCAATCCTCGGAAAATATTCTCCGATCGTGGAGATGGCTTCGGTGGACGAGGCGTACCTCGATCTTGCCGGGACGGAAAAGCTGCACGGTCCGCCGCTGGCTGCAGCGGATGCGCTGCTGCGCGAGATTACGGGGACAACGGGACTGCCGTGCTCCGCGGGCCTTGCGCGAACGCGCCTCGTCGCCAAGGTCGCGAGCGATCAGGCAAAGCCGCGCGGCTTGGTCTGGGTTCCCGCGGAAAGCGAAGAAGCGTTTCTCGCTCCGCTGGATGTGCGGCGAATTCCGGGAATCGGCAAAGTCACCGAAGCGGCGCTCAAAGCCGCGGGAATCGAAAAGGTCGGACAGCTGGCAGCGGCCGCACGCGAAAAACTCGAACAGGATTTCGGGCGCTGGGGCACGGCGCTTTACCGCAAAGCGCGCGGCGGCGACACCTACGAATTTTTCGTGGATGCCGAGCCTAAATCCATTTCGCACAACCGCACATTTTCGGAGGACACGCAGGATCGCGACTTGCTCGATTCGACGCTCAGCCATCTTTGCCAGAAAGCGATGAAGCGACTGCGCGAAGCCGGGCTAAGCGCAATAACGGTTACGGTCACGATCCGGTACGCGGGATTTGAAACGATCACTCGCGCTCATACGCTGCGTGAGCCCACGCACCTCGATCCCATCGTGTTTGAGACCGTGAAAAAATTATTTGAGCGCCATTGCGACCGCGCAAGAAAAGTGAGGCTCCTCGGGGTCGCGCTTTCTTCGTTCACTCACGGCGGCGAGCAATTGGATTTGCTCGACGCTTCGCGCCGCGAAAAACTCGAGCGCCTGGCGCGAGCCACCGACGCTTTGCGCGACCGCTTCGGTTTCTCGAAAATTCAATTCGGCGGCTCAATAACGAAATCGCGCCGGGAAGAAGAATGATTAAGGCGTTGTGGCGCCGGCATCTTTCCGGTGTTTTGTTGAGTCTCACGCGCTCCAAAATCGCCGGAGGGACGCCAGCGCCACAAAGAGCCAGAGGTCTTTGCCAACTCACCCGTTTACACCTCACCACTCAGAACTTTGATGGGAAAGCGCGCCTCAACTCCCACGCAATCCTTTCCTGCTTTAGTTGAAACGCGAACGCCGATTCATTGCGTCGAAGTCAAGACAAGCGTAGGATGCAGGCATCAGAAAGCCAAATCTTGGTCAGGAGGTTCCATATGTCCACCCGTGCGTTCTGTTTGCTCTTTGCGCTTTTGGCGCTCTTGCCTTCCGCTGCCTATCTACGCGCTCAAAATGCGGAATCTCATGACGCCAAAGCTCAAGCGCAAACGCCAGCAGCCACGCCGGACCTGTCCGGGGTTTGGACCCGCCGTGGCGGCCCCAACCAGCGGTACTTGGGCTATGGATTTCAGGCGGAAGAACTTCCGATGACGCCCTGGGCGCTCGAGAGGTACAAAGCCAACAAGCCTTCCTTTGGCCCGCACATGGTGACGGATACCAATGACCCAACCTACGATTGCAATTTGCCCGGTTTGCCCCGGATTTATGCCCATCCGACCGTTTTCGAATTCATTCAAACGCGTGGGCGCGTGTTGCAGTTCTTCGAATACGACAATGTTCTCCGTCAAATCTGGACGGATGGGCGACAGCATCCCAAGGAGATAGATCCCGAGGAGCGCCTGTGGATGGGAGATCCAATCGGCCACTGGGAGGGAGACGTTCTCGTGGTCGATACTACCGGCTTTAACGACAAGACTTGGCTGGATCGAGCGGGTCATCCTCATTCCGACGAGTTGCATGTGGTTGAGCACATCCAGCGGACGGCCCATGACAGTTTGCGGCTCGACCTGACGATCGAGGATCCCAAGGCATATACCAAGCCCATTACCTCAACCATCAACTACCAGTTAAAGCCAGACTGGAAAATTAATGAACACGCCTGCAAGGAGTACCCGAGGCCCGAGTGATCGCTCGAAATATCTATCGCGGATGTCTCCAGATCCAACGCGTGGACTTGCAAGGATCTTTTTGACCGAGGGATGAGCGGAACGTAAAAGGTAATGTTCCATACAAGAATTTCCCAGGAGGGAACGTGAAGTCAAGAATATCTCGGATCAGTTTTTTCGTGGCTGTTGCCGGCATCGGTGTCGCGGCCATGTTTTTGACCAGAGAATACGTCCAGGCGGATTCCCAGCCGAACTCCGCGCCCAATCCCTATCGTGCGGTGGAAGGTTGGGGGAAGCCACTTCCGGACGGGAGGCAATGGGGATCGACAAACGCCGTCACCGTCGATTCGAAAGGAAATATCTGGGTTGCCGAGCGGTGCGGCGGCAATTCCTGTGCCGACTCGCCGTTGGCTCCAATTCTTGAGTTTGACGCCTCCGGCAAACTTGTCAAGAGCCTGGGCGCGGGCATGTTTGTCGTCCCGCACGGCGTGTATATCGACAAGAAAGGAAACATCTGGGCGACCGATAACTCCGGAAAAGACGGCAAGGGCCAGCAAGTCATCGAGTTCAGTCCAGACGGGAAAGTTTTGATGACGCTTGGGAAGGCAGGCGTCGCCGGAAACGGCCCGGACACATTTAATCAGCCGGACGGGGTCGTAGTGGCGGCGAATGGCGACATCTTTGTGGCGGACGGCCACACTGCCGGAACGGGCAACGCTCGAATCGTGAAATTCTCGAAAGACGGGAAGTTCATAAAGCAGTGGGGCGAGCATGGTTCAGGTCCCGGCCAGTTCGAAGTCCCGCATGGCCTTGCAATGGATTCAAAGGGACATATCTTTGTCGCCGACCGCGGAAACAAGCGGATTCAGATTTTCGACGAGGATGGAAAATTTCTGGAAGAATGGAAGCAATTCGGCTCGCCGAGCGGACTATTCATCGACAAACACGACATGATTTTTGTGGCTGACTCCGTGGATCAGGCGGATGACCCGAAGAAGCCCACTTATAACCCGGGCTTCGATCAGGGGATTCGTATTGGAAGCGCGAAGGACGGCAAGGTGACGGCATTTATCCCGATCCCCCATCCGGCCGATGTCGCGACAAATGCTCCGGAAGGTGTCGCGGCGGATGAGAGCGGCAGTGTGTACGGCGCGGATGTCGTCCTGAAGGATATTCGGAAATACGTCAAACAGTAACAAGCTTAGCGGTCAGGACGGGAGCGTTGCCGCTCCCGTCCTGATTTCCTTCAGTGGTGGACGATATTCAGCCCACCCTTGTTAAACTAAGAACCGTTCTCACTCAGATGCTTACTTCGTAGGAACGAACCGCTGTACCCGCTCGCCGTTCGAAACTTCCCCGGTGTAAATATTGCCCTTCGAATCGACAGCGATCATGTGCAGTCCCATAAATTGGCCGCCGTTCTGGCTCATGGTTCCCATCCGGCTCAGGACTTCGCCGTCATCACGGTTGAGGAACCAGATGTGGTTGTTCGTTAGATCGGAAATGAACAGAAACTTCTGACCCTTG
>Ga0070731_10003503_pt1 | contig 14132 bp, 14 predicted proteins | sample Coa_R1_2_FD_66448 | JGI IMG/M metagenome (GOLD analysis project Ga0070731, IMG submission 66448) | Surface soil microbial communities from Centralia Pennsylvania, which are recovering from an underground coalmine fire - Coalmine... | ecosystem: Environmental > Terrestrial > Soil > Unclassified ... | reverse complement strand
ATAGAACGCCACAAACACAAGGACGATGCCGACATTTGCAATCAGTCGCTCCAAGAAGTGGTGCCTGAAGAACAGGACATCTGCGCCCACCACAACGGCGACCAGAGTAAGCACGTAAACCGCGACGGCCGCCTGTCTTCGCACCGTTTCATCCTAGGCGCTGACGGTTATTCCGGGCGAAAGGGCGCCCCGATGCGTCGGCATTCACGAGCCCCAGCGCGAGCTACGAGTCAGCGGACGAGGTCGGCTCGCTGGGCGCGAGTTCGCCGTAGAAGTAGGACGCGGTAACTCCGCCGTCGATGAGGAAGTCGCTGCCGGTGATGAACGCTCCGTCGGAACCCATGAGGAGTGCGCCGACGGTTCCAACTTCGTCCGGGGTGCCGCCGCGCCCAGCCGGGCAGAGCTCGATCATGCGTCGGTATCCCTCACCGCGAGGACCGGTCAGCTCGTCCCTGGCGAGCGGAGTGAAGATGATGCCGGGACTGATCGTGTTGATCCGGGCGCCCCGCTTGCCCCACCGAACGGCCTCGGCCATCACGCGCAGCGAGTTTCCACGCTTCGCGAGTTGGTAGGCGTGGAGAGGGTCTGTTACCTGGTCGGGCTGGAGCATGGCGAGCGTCAGCAGTTCATCGGCCGGGGTGGTCGCGAGTGCGGCGTTCTGGTCGGCCGTGAGGGCGCCCAGACGGTGGCCGGATTGCGACGCGATGACCACCCCGGCGCCGCCGCGTGCGATGACGTTTCCGAACTCCTCGAGCACGACCGCCGTGCCGTACAGGTCAACTGCGAGGATGGTCGCGGGTGAGGCCTGGCTAGGTGAAACACCCGCGGCGTGGATGACCCCGGTGACGTCGCCGATCTTCGTGGCTGTCTCGACGAGCGCCCGAACCGAGTCGCGCGACGATACATCGACGGTTGCCGCGCTCACCTCGAAGCCGGCGTTTCGCATCACCTCCGCCGCGGTGTCGGCGTTGCCGCGGTGCAGGTCGGCCAACAGAACGTGCTTCCCGGCGCTAACGCGCCGGGCGATGGCCTGACCGATCGACCCCGCTCCGATAACGACAATAGCTTCGCTCATGGAACGATCTCCTCACTTGGGCGTGCTGCGGAGGACTGCGCGGAACCTGCGTCATGCTCGGCCGGTCGATCAGCTTAGGGGCTTAGGCGAACCAAGTCCAAGTCGGGCGCCACGACCCAGCGCTGCGCCAGAGTTCCGCGATGCATCCTGAGCGTAGGGCTGCGCGGCGGTTAGGTCGTGGCTTGTAGTGCGCTCGCGCAGTGGCTGCACTTCGTCGCCGCCACGGGGATGTCCCCCGAGAGGCAATACGGGCAGGTCTTCGTGGGCGGGGGATCACCGAAGACCGAGGTGCCTCGCTTCGCCATGTAGGTTCGGTAGGGCACAACCAGGACGAAGTAGATCACCGCCATGAAGATCACGAAATAGATGAGGGCAGAGATGAACGCCCCGAAGTTCACGACCTGGCCTTTGACGGTGAATCCAAGGCCGCTCGTCCCGCCCCCGCCGGCCGCATTCACAAGCGGCGTGATGATGTTGTCGGTGAACGCCTTGATCAGGGTGCTGAACGCCAGTGCGACTACCAGACCGACGGCGATGACGATCAGGTTGCCCTGCATCAGAAAGCTCTTGAACCCTTTCAGCATGGTCTTCTCCTTCCGCCGAGGTGTCGACCCCGCCGAGCTGCACGGGCCGCGAGCCGGCGGGTAGTCGTTGGAGGGATACTTGTGGTTGGGTCCCGCGTCAGTCAAGATCGAGACCACTACGACGGATCGGCCGGCCCCCTCCCGCATCACGCGGCGCGGGCACGAACCCGGACCGACGCCGTTCGAGGCGCATCACGGTCGGCTGGGCCGGAGCTCGGGAATGCCCCCTGACCACGGTCAAGCGCCGGGAATACTTCCTTAGGCGCAGCGTTCCAAGGGAGGCACGAGGGGGGTGTCCTCGATTAAAGGGAGCGCGCAATGGGCGTGACTGGTGCGGTGAGCGCATGAAGAAGACGGGTACTACGACGGTTCGATACGAGGGGCGCACAACGATCGACCAACCCATCGGCGAGGTGTTCGCGCGATTGGCGGACCTCGATGGTTACGGAATGTGGATGCACCGTACGGGCTTGTTCCGGCGGTCCGGCCAAACCTCTGACGGTCCTCAAGGCCCAGGAACCGCGTACTTCGACGCCACCAGGATGGGCACCTTCCGCGGTCGAATAACCGTCTACCAGCCGCCGGAGCGGATCGGGTTCCGCGAGACTCTGCGGTGGTTCGGCTCCGACATGATGGAGGCGCGACCCGAGTACCTCCTCGAAGCGGACAGGGGCGGGACGATCGTTCATCACATCGCGGAGGGCGAGCTCTTCGGCTTGATGCGGTTGATGAAGCCGGTTGCGGCGCTGTTGGCAAGAAGCGAGCGGACGCGAACCGTCGAGTCGCTGAGGCGTTCGCTGGAGTCGGGGTAGTCAACCCCACGACACTGCGCCGCGCCCGCTCCGAAGCCGGAGACGCGCAAAAGCTTTGAAAACTGCGTCAGACGTCGGGCGCCGGGATTCTCCGCTGCCCGAATGCTCCCCGATGACGCCGGGCCGGGTGCGTCAGCCCGGGCGCCAGTCGCGCTGACGCCGCAGCTCGGAAGCGAGATTGGGCGGAAAGCGGGCCACCACTTCGTGCTCTCCCGGCTCCGTCTCCGCTCCTAGGTGTTCCACGAAGGACATTGCAAGCGAGCAGCTCGGACGCAACCGGTTCGCCGTACGGAATGACCACCGGCTCAGTCTGCCGCGTTCCGGGCGTGGAGGCGATCGGTTGCGCCAGCGGTCAGGAATTACACCTGGCGGCTCTCAACGCAAGGTCTTAGTCGAGGCGGCGCTCGTTCAGCCAGCTGACCATTGCCGGGTCGCGATGGTCGAAGAACAGGCTTTCGCGGCAATCCATCGTGGCTATGCGAGCCATCTCGACGTCGGTAAGCTCGAAATCGAACACCTCGATGTTCTCCCGCATCCGCTCGGGCCGCACCGACTTCTGAACGACGACCACGTCACGTTGGATCAACCAGCGCAGGACGACCTGCGCGACAGACTTGTCGTGGGAGGAACCGATCTCAGTCAGCGTCGGATCGGCGAAGAGATTGTTCTTGCCTTCGGCGAACGGCCCCCATGACTCGATCTGAACACCCCGCTCGCGCATCAGCTGCTGCTCGGCGCTGCGCTGGAAGAACGGATGGCACTCGATCTGATCAACCATCGGCGCGACCTCGTTGTGGTCGATGAGATCAACGAGCCGGTCGGGGTAGAAGTTCGAAACGCCGATCGCACGCGCGAGCCCCTGACGGTTCACTTCCTCCATCGCGCGCCAAGAGCCGTAGTAGTCGCCCAAGGGCTGATGGATGAGAAACAGGTCGACGTACTCGAGACCGAGCCGTCGAAGGGAAGCCTCGAACGCAAGCTTCGCCTTCTCCTCGCCCTGATCTTCGATCCACAGCTTGGTCGTGACGAACAGCTCGCCGCGCGGAACACCGCTGGCCTTGATCGCGCTGCCGACCGCCTCCTCGTTGAGGTACGAACGGGCAGTGTCGAGCGAGCGGTACCCAGCCTCGATGGCTCCGATCAACGCCTGCTCCGTCTCATCGGCCGGGATCTGAAAGACACCGAAACCCAACACGGGCATCTCGACGCCATTTCTCAACTCCACGGTCGGGATCGTTGCCGACGCCATCGATACTCCTTCTCGACGTTGACTAAGCGCACGAAACGCTATCCGGGCGTCGGTGCGTTGAGCTGAGCGAGCGTTGCGCGTCCTGGACCGACGTGGCGATAGACGGAGTTGGTCGATGCGCGCAGCCTTGGAGCGTTGAGCGGCGAACAGGAGATCAGCGGGTCTGGTCTGAGACGTTTGCCCAGGAGGAAGGAGAGGCCTCCATCGTGAGAAGCTGGCGCAGTTCAGCGCCGTGGATGTTCATGACGAAGACGTGCGGGGTCACCTGGGTGCCGCGGTAGCGGCCGAAGGCGATCTTGCTCCCGTCAGGTGAAATGACCGGGCTGCCGTCCCAGAAGCCGCCCTTGGTTACCAGTCGGACATCTGTGCCATCTGCATTGACGATCGCGATGGTGGCGACGTGGTCATTTCTCCAGTCCGGCGACAGCTGCGAGAACGCGAGCCACTTGGAGTTCGGCGACCACGCAGGATCCTGCTGCGGGCCTGCACTCGACGGGGTCAGGCGGCGAATGTTGGTCCCGTCCGCGTTCATGACATAGATCCCAGACGGGTTCGGGACTCCGTTGGCATCGTTGCCTTCGAACGACGTGAATGCGATCAGACGACCGTCCGGCGACCACGCCGGCTCGGACGCTAACGATTGCGTACTCGGATCGGTCAGGGCTGTGAGATCCGTCCCCGCGGCTTGAATCGTCCAGATCCGGAGCGGCCCGCCCACCTCGCTGCTTCCCGCGAACGCGATCGTCCTGCCGTCGGGCGACCAGGTCGGGTGGCCGATCCCTGCGAAATTCGCTGTCGCAGCCAGCGGAGTTAGGTTCTTTCCGTCGGAGCTCATCACCCAGAGCTCGGCGTAGCCATTGCCGACGACGGAGAACGCAATGCGGGTCCCGTTCTTCGAGAACGAAGGCTCAGCCGCAAAACACGGCCCTCTGCCGGGCGGGGTATCGGTCTGCCTGTTGCAGTCTGCCGGGTCGACATTCGAGAGGATGGCCTGGCTGGTCAGTTGACGAACCGACCCCCCAACAGCGTCGACGGTGCAGATCTGCTGTTCGCAGGGCGTGCTCACACCCGTCAACGCGATCCGGGTCCCGGCCAACGGCGTCGGCTTCACGCCAGCGCCGGCAGCACCCATCGCCGGCGCGAACACAGCACCGCCCAAGGCTGCGCACCCAAGAAGACGCACCCCAAGCACGCGGCACCGCTGACCCCACGACCCCATCGACCGGCACCGACACTAACCGACCAACTCACGAGCCGACAACCACCAAATCAGCCAGGGTCCGCGGGAGAAACCAATGCTCAGCCAGCCGGTCGGCGCGAGTTGTGTTGAGCAAGACAGCTCCAGGACACGCTGCGCTGATCACGGGAATTCGACGCTCGGAGGCGGGGACAGAGCGCTGCGCGAGCGTCGGTCCCGCCAGAACAGGGGGAGGTGCCGGCTTCGCCGGCGCCTCCGAGACAGCCGCCTGCGAAGACCGCGCCGTGGAGACCACTGCAAAGAAACCGCCCAACGCCGCCGAGAAGAAGGGGATACGCGGGGGAAACATGGTTTCCCCCGCGCCCTAGCGGAGAGGGAGGGATTTGAACCCTCGAGGCACCTTTCGGCACCCACGCGATTTCCAGTCGCGCTCCTTCGACCGCTCGGACACCTCTCCGAGCGCACAGAGGGTAGCCGCTCGCCGGGCCGCTTATGCTTCTCCGATGGAGCAGACGAAGTTCCTGCTACCCGAGTCGCAGCTGCCGCGGCGCTGGTACAACATCCGCGCCGACATGCCGAACCCGATGCAGCCCGTGCTGCACCCGGGCACCGGGCAGCCCGTCGGGCCGGACGACCTGGCTCCGCTCTTCCCGATGGAGCTGATCCTCCAGGAGGTGAGCGACGAGCCCGAGATCGCGATCCCGGACGAGGTGCTCGAGCTCTATCGTCTGTGGCGTCCGACGCCGCTCTACCGCGCGCACCGGCTCGAGCGCGCGCTCGCCACCCGCTCGCGCATCTTCTACAAGTACGAGGGCGTCAGCCCCCCGGGCAGCCACAAGCCGAACACCGCGGTCGCGCAGGCCTTCTACAACAGGCGCGAAGGCCGCACGCGCCTCGCGACGGAAACCGGCGCCGGCCAGTGGGGAAGCGCACTCGCGTTCGCGTGCAAGCTGCTCGGCCTCGAGTGCAAGGTCTACATGGTTCGCGTCTCGTACGAGCAGAAGCCGGCGCGACGGTCGCTGATCCAAACGTGGGGCGCATCGATCGTGCCGAGCCCGTCGCAGGACACGCAGTCCGGCCGCGCGGCGCTCGAGGCGGATCCCGACTCGCCGGGCAGCCTCGGGATCGCGATCTCTGAGGCCGTCGAGGACGCGGCGGGCCGCGAGGACACCGCGTACTCGCTCGGGAGCGTCCTCAACCACGTCCTGCTCCACCAGACCGTGATCGGGCAGGAGGCGATCGCGCAGATGGAGCTCGCGGGCGCGTTCCCGGACGTCGTCGTCGGCTGCGTCGGGGGCGGCTCGAACTTCGCCGGGCTTGCGTTCCCGTTCCTGCGCGAGAAGATCGCCGGCCGCGAGATCGAGTTCCTCGCCTGCGAGCCCGCCGCCTGCCCGACGTTGACGCGCGGCCACTTCGCCTACGACTTCGGCGACACGGGCAAGCTGACGCCCCTCGTGCCGATGCACACGCTCGGCCACGACTTCATCCCCGCGCCGATCCACGCGGGCGGCCTGCGTTATCACGGCGCCGCGCCACTCGTTTCGCAGCTCGTCCGCGACGGCCTGATCCGCGCGGAGGCGTACCTCCAGAACGACGTCTTCGCATCCGCGGTCACCTTCGCGGGCAGCGAGGGCATCATCCCGGCGCCCGAGTCCGCGCACGCGATCCACGGCGCACTGCGGTCGGCGAAGGCAGCCGACGAGGCCGGCGAGGAGCGGTCGATCCTCTTCAACCTCTCCGGGCACGGGCACTTCGACATGGCCGCGTACGACAACTACTTCGCCGGCAAGCTCGTCGACCTCGCGCTCGCCGACGACGAGCTCGCGCGCGCCCTCGAGGCGATCGAGGGCCTGCCGGTCCCGGCCTGACCCTCAGTCCTGAATACGCGCGATGAGCTCTTCGCGCTTCAGCACGCGCACGCGATGGGCCGTGCGCACGAGCCGCACCTCGTAGCCCGCCTCGCGCGGGTAGAGCACCTTGTCGCCCGGCTCGACGCCGGTCACGTCCGGACCGATCGAGGCGACGATCCCGGTCGCACACTGCGCCGCCTCGTTGATCGGGACGATCAGGCCGGAGGCGGTCTCCGTCTCGTCGAGCGGCTGCACGACGAGGAAGTCGTCCAGCGGCTCGAGGGTGACGTCGGTGCGGGCGAGCGGATCCAACATCCTTCGGAGGTTACCGCGTGAGGCTCGCGGGGGAAACATGGTTTCCCGCGCGCTCTTACATCCGCCCCGCCGCCACGATCCGAGCCAGGAACTGCTGCGTGCGGGGCTCGCGCGGCCTTGTGAAGATCTGCGCCGGCGGGCCCTGCTCGAGGATGACGCCCTCGTCGAGGAAGCAGACGCGGTCGGCGATCTCGCGGGCGAAGCCCATCTCGTGCGTCGCGATCAGCATCGTCATCCCGCCGGCGGCGAGCTCGCGAATCACCTCGAGCACCTCGGCCACGAGCTCCGGATCGAGCGCGCTCGTCACCTCGTCGAGCAGCATCAGCTGCGGCTCCATCGCCAATGCGCGCACGATCGCGACCCGCTGCTGCTGGCCGCCTGAGAGCCGGTCGGGGTAATCGTCGCCCTTGTCGGCGAGACCGAAGCGCGCGAGCAGCTCGCGGGCCCCAGCCTCCGCCTCGCGGCGCGAACGGCCGAGGACAGCGCGCGGCGCGAGCGTCACGTTGTGGAGCACGCTCATGTGCGGAAAGAGGTTGAACGCCTGGAACACGATCCCGATCCGCCGGCGGATCGTGTTCACGTCGACGCCGCGGCGCGTGATCTCGGCGCCCTCGACGACGATGCGGCCGCTGTCGACCGGCTCGATCAGGTTGACGCAGCGAAGCAATGTCGACTTCCCGGACCCCGACGCGCCGATCAGGCAGACCACCTCGTGCTCGGCGACGCCGAGGTCGATCCCCCGCAGCACCTCGAGCCGTCCGAACGACTTGCGCACACTCTCGAGCTCGAGCGCGCTCACGCCACCCTCCCAGCCTGCCGCCGGCGCCGGTCGCGCAGGATCAACGCGTCGGTGAAGCGCGCGAGCGGGATCGTGATCGCGACGAAGAGTGCCGCGGCGGCGAGGTACGGCGTGTAGTTGAACGTTGCGTCCGTGTCGATCTGCGACTGGTTGAACGCCTCGATCGCCCCGAGGATGCCGACGAGCGCCGTGTCCTTCTGCAGCCCGATGAAGTCGTTCAGAAGCGGCGGAACCACGCGTCGCACCGCCTGCGGCAGAACGACGTAGCGGAGCGCCTGGCCGCGCGAGAGCCCGAGCGAGCGCGCCGCAGCCTCCTGCGAAGGATGCACCGACTCGATCCCTGCGCGGTAGACCTCGGAGACGTACGCGGTGTAGATCAGCACGAGCGCGACAATCCCCCAGAACGTCGTCGAGGTCGGCACGTGCTTCAGCTGCAGCGCAGGGGCGCCAAAGCCGAGGATCGCGATCACGAGAATCGTGGGCACGCCGCGGAAGAAGTCGGCATAGGCGATCGCAAGCGCGCGCAGCGGAAAGAAGACGGGTCCGGGCAGGCTCCGCAGCACCGCGATCAGCAAGGCGAGCGTGACGATGAAGCACTCCGCGATCGAGAAGATCTTCACGTTGAGCAGGAACGCACGCGCGATCTCCGGAAACGACGACTTGAACTCGTGCCAGTCGAAGAACGTCTGGCGCACCTCCGGCCAGCCGGGCGCGTGCGTGATTGCGAACGCGAGCAGTGCAAAGAAGAAGATGGTGCTCGCGAGCGAGACACCGACCGCGCGCGCGTCGCCGCCGAGGATACGTGAGCGCCGCGCTACTTCAAGGTCGGCGCGCCGGTCGCCTTCGCTAGCCACTGCTCGTGGATTCGGGCCAGCGTGCCGTTCGCCTTCAACTTCGCGAGCGCCCCGTCGACGCAGGACGCGAGCGGGTCGCCTTTCGCGAACACCATCCCGAAGTGCTCGCCGCCCGGCAGGCTCGGGAACTGCCCAAGCACCTTCGAGTGCGGCACCTGCGCCGAGGTGACGTAGAACGCCGTCGGCAGGTCGACGACGAGCCCGTCGATCTGTTTGTTCTTGAGCGCCTGGATCACGGCCGCGTTCGTCTGGTAGACGGCCGGACTGTGGCTCGGCCTGATGTGGTTGACGATGTAGCTGTAGCTCGTCGTCCCGATCTGCACGCCGAGCTTGAACGGGCGCAGACCGGCGAGCGTGTGCACGGACGCGATCTTCGTCCCGTCGAGGACGACGATCGCCTGGTTGACGTCGTAGTAGGAGCTCGAGAAGGTGACCACCTTCGCGCGCGCGGGCGAGTACGAGATCTGGTTGATGTCGAAGTCGAACTTCTTCGGTCCCGGCGCGAACGAGCGGTTGAAGGGCACGTACGTCCAGGCAACCTTCGAACGCGGATAGCCGAGCTGCGCGGCGACCGCGTACGCGACCGCCGACTCGTAGCCCTTGCCGCTGGTCGGGTCGGCTACCTTCCAGAACGAGCCGTTGCCGGGGCTGCCGCCGAACCAGGGCGGATACGCCGGGTTGTCGGTGCCGACCGTCAGCTGGCCGCTGTGCACCGTCGGGCAGTTCGCGGCCAACGCGGCGGGCCCGAGCGCAAGCGCAAGCAGGAGAACGGCGGCCGTGCGCATAGGCTCGAGCGTACCCGATGCGCCTCGGCCGTTACGACGTCGCGATCTCGAACCCGGACAAGGTGTTCTTCCCCGAGCGCGGGCTCACGAAGGGCGACCTCGTCTCCTACTACGTCGACCTCGCCGACTGCGTCCTGCCGCAGCTGCGCGGGCGGCCGTTCCACATGAAGCGCTACCCGAACGGCGTCGACAGCGAGTTCTTCCACCAGAAGCGCGTGCCCGCGAAGCATCCGCCGTACGTCGGCGAGGCGCCCGTCTCGTTCCCGAGCGGCCACTCGACCGTCTTCGCGGTCGTCGACAACGCGGCGGCGCTCGCCTGGGTGGTCAACCTCGGCTGCATCGAGCTGCACACGTGGCACTCGCGCCTGCCGGAGATCGAGAAGCCCGACTATCTGCTCATCGACCTCGACCCCAGCACCGACGGGCAGTGGCCGCACGTGCGCGAGATCGCGCTCGTCGTGCGCGAGGTCATGGACGAGCTCGGACTCGCCTCGTACCCGAAGACCTCCGGCGCGACCGGCTTCCACGTGCTCTCGCCGATCAAGCCGGAGCTGCCATACCCCGAAGTGCGTCGCTTTGCGAAGGCGCTCGCCGAGGAGGTCGAGCGCCGCGTCGGCAACCAGGACGTTGCGACGACCACGTGGCGGGTTGCAGAGCGACGCGGCGTCTTCGTCGATTTCGGCCAGAACACACGTGATCACACGATCGCGTCGGCCTTCTCGGTCCGCCCGACCTCCGATGCGAGGGTTTCGGCTCCGCTGACATGGTCAAAAGTGCCGGATGTTGATCCGGCGGCGTTCACCGTCGAGACCATGCGCGACTATCTCGCGGACGAGGGCGATCCGTTTCGGGGCATGTGGAGGCACGCCGTTTCGCTCCGGCCGCGCTTCGAGCGCCTGGGCCTCGAGCCCCCAGCTCGAGAGCTCTGAGCCGGGGTTCACGCAATCCTCGTCCGACGCTCATAGAACCCTTAAGCGGATGGGGAACCGTGAACGTGTGCCGCGCTCGCTCGTGCTCATCGCGGTCCTGCTCGCAGTCGGCGCGCCGGGCACCGCGTCGGCCTCGACCGCGATCCGCTACGGCGTCCAGGACGACGCGTGGATCCGCTATGGCCCGGGGACGCTCGCACAGCGTCTCGACCGCTTGCGCTCGCTCGGCGTCGAGCTCGTGCGAATGAACGTCGACTGGTCCGAGGTCGAGCCGCGTCCGGGCGTCTACGACTGGAGCGGCTACGACACGGTGCTCGGCGGTCTGCACTCGCGCGGGATCGAGCCGGTGCTGACGCTGCTCTCGACGCCGCGCTGGGCGAACGGCGGCCAAAGCTCGAACTGGGCCCCGACTGCCGGCGCAACCTTCGCGGCCTTCGCCGCGGCCGCTGCGAAGCACTATCCGTACGTGCACCGCTGGCTGATCTGGAACGAGCCGAACCAGCGGCGCTGGCTGCGGCCGACCGAGCCCGCCGTCTACGTCGACAAGCTGCTGAACCCCGCGTACGCCGCCATCCATCGGGTCAACCCGAGCGCACTCGTCGGCGGCGGCGTCACGGCGCCGCGCGCATCGACCGGCGGTGTCTCGCCGGTCGCGTGGATCGAGGGCATGGCCAAGGCCCACGCCCACCTCGACGCCTACGCCCACAACCCGTATCCGCTCGACCCGGGCGAGACGCCGACGAGCGGCGGCTGCATGCACTGCACGACGCTGACGATGGCGACGCTGCCCCGCCTGCTCGCGGACGTCCGCGCCGCGTTCGGCGCGAAGACGAGGATCTGGCTGTCGGAGTACGGGTACCAGACTGACCCGCCCGACACCTTGCTCGGCGTGCCGGACTCGGAGCAGGCGCGCTATCTCGCCGAGGCTGCACTGCGCGCCTACCTCGCGCCGCGCGTCGACATGCTCGTTCAGTACCTGGTCCAGGACGACTCCGACCTTGCCGGCTGGCAGAGCGGCCTGCTGACCGCGACCGGCGCGCGCAAGCCGTCGTACGCGGCCTTCCAGGTGCCGTTCGCGGTCGAGAAGCGTACGCCGGCGACGGTGACGCTCTGGGGCCAGATCCGGCCGGGAACGGGCGCGCGCCAGTACGAGCTCGAGGAGCTGAAGGGCGATGCGTGGCAGCGCCTCGGCAGCGTCGCGCACACCGGCAGCCGCGGCTTCTTCGTCCGCACCGTCAAGGCACCGCCGAAGACGCTGTTCCGCGTCGTCGAGATCACCCGCGGGCTTGCGAGTGCGACGAGTCCCGCTCTCACGAGCTAGCCGAAGAGCGCCTCCACCGACGCAGCCGAGCGCGGCGGGCGCAGCTCGCGCCAGTTGCAGTCGCGGGGATCCTTGTCGTCGCGCCAGCGGATGAATTTCGTGCCGTGCCGGAAGCGCGAGCCCTGCACCTTGTCGTAGCGCACCTCGACGGCGAGCTCGGGCCGCACGCGCGACTGCTCGAGCTCGCCCGTTCCCCAGCGGTTCGGCTCGGAGACGTGCCAGCCGGGGTCGTCTTCGACGAACGGCAGCACGCGCGCCGCGACCTCGGCGCGCCGCGACGCCGCGACAGCGCAGGAGCCGACGTAATCGAGCCCGCCGTCGTCGCGGTAGAGGCCGAGCAGCAGCGTCGCAATCGCCTCGCGCTCTCCCTTCCAGCGCACGCCGAGGACGACGCAGTCGGCGGTCTTGTGCTCCTTCACCTTGACCACGCCGTCGCGCGACCCGGGCAGGTACGGAACACCGAGGCGCTTCGCGACGACGCCGTCGAGCCCGAGCGACTCGAAGCGGTCGAGCCAACCGCGCGCGTCCGCGAGCTCCTGCGTGCACGGCGAGAGTCGAAAGCCCGCGGCAACGCGCTCGAGCTCGGCACGCCGCTCCTCGAGCGGCCGCTTCCACACGGGCTCGCCGTCCCAGAGCAACAGGTCGAAGACGACGTACTGCGCGGGGATCTCGGCGGAGAGGCGGCGAATCCGCGACTCGGCCGGATGCAGGCGCATCTGCATCGAGTCGAAGTCGAGCGCACCGTCGCGCACGATCACGATCTCGCCGTCGAGCGCCGACCGCGGCGGCAGCACCTCGCCGAGCGGACGCAGCTCCGGGAAATAACGCAGCAACGGCCGCCCGTTCCGCGACCAGAGCGCAAGCTCCTTGCCGACGTTCTCGAACACCCCGCGGAAGCCGTCCCACTTCGGCTCGTACTGCCAGCCGCCGCCCTCCGGCAGCTCGCGCACAAGCTCAGCCTCCATCGGCGGAAAGGGAATCCGCGTATCAGGCATCGCTCTTCTGGACGGGGCGTCTGCCACGTCTCGAATTAGCTGAGCAGCAACCGGCCGTGAACACGAAGAAGGGGGCTCGTGGGGGAAACACGGTTTCCCCCACGTCCTTACGTGGCCTGGTTGACGAGGTTGAGGATGTTCCCGTCCGGGTCTTTGAACCAGGCTGCCTTCAGCCCGCCGATGACGTGGACGTCGCCCTCGCGCTCTGCGCCGGGCAGGTCGTAGTGCTCGAACGTCACGCCCTTCGATTTCAGGCCGTCGATCACCGCCTCGAGCTTGTCGCCGACGCCCCAGCTCGCAGCCGTCGCCTGGTTCGTGCCCGCGTACTGCGACCGGTAGACGAGGAGCCCGGAGTTTCCGCTCCTGTACATGATCGCCTCGGGGTCGGCGTCCGGAACCTCCATCCTGCTCAGGCCGAGCGTGCCCTCGTAGAACATGGTCGCCGCGTCGATGTCCTTGACCGCGATCGTGGCCACGACCTCGTAGCTGCCCAGCATCTCGTCCTCCTCGTCTCGATCAGGGAGCCGATTCTCTCATGCCGGGGCGCCGCGGGCACACGCGCGCTCTAATCTTGCGCCATGAAACGCGTCGCCGTCACGGGCATCGGCGCCGTCACGCCGCTCGGCCTCGACGCGCCTTCGACCTGGCGCACAGCGGTCGCGGGCGAGAGCGGGATCGACTGGATCCGCGCGTTCGACGCGAGCGACTTCGCGGTCCGGATCGCCGGCGAGGTCAAGGACTTCGACCCCACGGGCGTCGCGTCAGCCAAGGAGGTGCGCAAGCTCGACCGGAACGTCCTGCTCGCGCTCGCCGCGGCGACCGAGGCGCTCGGCGACGCAGGCCTGAACGGCTTCGACCCCGAGCGCGTCGGCATCCTCTTCGGCTCGGCAATCGGCGGCATCTCGCAGATCGCCGAGCAGCAGGACACCCTGCGCGAACGCGGCGCAGACCGTATCTCGCCCAACTTCATCCCCAACGTGCTCGTCGACACCGCGTCGGGTCAGCTTGCGATCGCGCTCGGGATCAAGGGCCCGAACTACGCGATCGTCTCGGCCTGCGCCACGGGCTCGCACGCAGTCGGCGAGGCCGCCGAGCTGATCAAGCGCGGCGATGCCGACGCCGTTCTCGCCGGCAGCACCGAGGCCTGCGTGATACCGCTGATCCTGGCCGGGTTCATCGCCATGCGCGGCCTCGCCGCCGAGGAAGAGGATCCGACGCGCGCGTCGCGCCCCTTCGACGCGACGCGCGCCGGCTTCGTGATGGGCGAAGGCGCAGGCGCGCTCCTGCTCGAGGACTGGGAGCACGCCGAGCGGCGCGGAGCCGACATCTACGCGGAGGTGCTCGGCTACGGCGCCTCGAACGACGC
>Ga0070731_10003502_pt1 | contig 14139 bp, 18 predicted proteins | sample Coa_R1_2_FD_66448 | JGI IMG/M metagenome (GOLD analysis project Ga0070731, IMG submission 66448) | Surface soil microbial communities from Centralia Pennsylvania, which are recovering from an underground coalmine fire - Coalmine... | ecosystem: Environmental > Terrestrial > Soil > Unclassified ... | reverse complement strand
CGCCCCCACGGCCGCAAGCGAGGCCGACAGGGCCCCGATGGCCACGGCGGCGGCGCTCAGCGAGCCCTGTCCGGCGAGCGTGGCGGAGATGGGCGCGAGGCCCAGCAGCGATCCCGAGAGCGCGCCGGTGCCGCTCATCGTGTCGGATAGTGAGCCCGCGCCCAGAAGCGAGGCCGACAGGGCCCCCGATCCCGCCATCGTGTCTGCGAGGGCGCCCGCTCCCGCGATCGTCGCCGAGAAGGCGCCGGTACCCGCGAGCGAGCTCGCGAGCGCGCCGGATCCTCCCAGCGTCGCCGTCAGCGCACCCGTGGCGGCCATCGTGTCGGCCAGCGCGCCAGCGCCGGAGAGCGTCGCCGTCAGGGCACCGGAGCCGGCTAGGGTCGCCGTGATGGCGCCAACGCCACCTGGCGGTTGCACCATGTCTGGGTCGAACCAGCCAAACGCGTTCGAGACCTGGGCGGGGTCGAACCATGCAATCGGGTTGAGGAGCTCCGCCCAGTCGGAGCTTTCCTCGATGACCTCCGCCGCGCGAAGCGCGAACTGAGAGACGAACGGAGCTGGGGAGCCCGTGGGGGTCGCGGCGAACGTCGCGATCGCCGATGACCAGTTGCTCGATCCGCCCGACGAAAAGGTGCCAGTGATCGACGTCGTCGACGTCAAGATGGCGTCGCCGGTCGCTTCGAACGACAGGCCGCCGAGGGGGGTGTGCGTGAACTGCGGGGTGAGCGATCCGCTGGCCTGGCAGCTCGCCGAGTCGGCGTAGGCGGAGGCGACGACGTACTCGCTCGCGGACGTCGTCGTCAGCGGTCCGAGCGACGGCGTTCCGCTCGTTCCGTTGCTGGCCGTCTTCTGGTCGAGCGACCACGTGGCGCCGGCAGACGTGACCGAGTGAACAGCGGCGGTCGTCGCCACCGCGCTCGACATGTGGATCGTGACGGTGTTGGTGCTCGCAGATGCTGCCGCGGCGCTGAGGCAGTAGAAGATCGCCGACGAAGACGGGCTATTGCCGTCGCGCCCGTACGTGCCCGCCTGCACGTAGGTGTTGCCGCTCGGCGAATCGGTGACACTCGTGACGGTCGCGGCGCCGTCCTCGAACGCGATCGCGACGACGATCAGGTCCCCGGCCGCAACGGCATTCGTGACGAGGACCGTGACCGATGTCGACGAGACCTCGAACGCCGACGGCGGCGATCCGCTCGTGAAGTTGCGGGTGATGGTCACGGGTCACCCCGTGGGTCAGGAGTACTCGTAGATGATGAGCAGGCCCGCCGCAGAGGACCCGCCGGCTCGCGCCGTCGCTGCCGTGCCGGCCGTGGAGCCCCCGCCGCCGCCGCCAAAGCCGACCGCGTTACCTCCGACCGCGCCTGCCGCCGTCGTGGCGCCCAGACCTCCTCCTCCGAAATCGCACGAGCCTCCCGCGCCTCCGACGGGCGACCCGACAGAGGCCGGCGTGGCGAACACCACGCTGCTCTGACCGGAGGCTCCGCTCGCATTGAGCGTGCCGTTGGTCGACACGGACGGAGCGGCACCGCCAGCGGCGGCCACAATGGCGGTGGTGCCCACGGCTCCGGCGTTGCCGCCATTGGCCGTGCACGTTGTGGCTCCGATCGTGAGCGTCGTGGCCGAACCGTTGGTGCCCGCGGCGTTGCTTGTACCGGTTTTGGACGCGCCGACCGCACACGTATAGGTCGTGCTTGGGCTGACGGCGACTACCCACTCGGCATAGCCGCCGGCCGATCCACCGCCGCCTGCGGTCCCAGCCGTCGCTGGATTGCCTCCGCCCGACGCTCCGCTACCGAGCAGTCGCGCCCAGATGCTGTTGGTGGCCGACGAGGTCGTGAACGACGTCGTCCCCGTGAGGATGGTGGTGGCTTTGAGGAAGCGCCCCGGCGTGTTCGAAGAGACGACCTGATTCCCGTTCGCGTCGAGCAGAAGCCAGTTCACGCCGTCCGTCGAGAACGTGTAGCCGGCCGGCAACGTGATCGCGTGAAGTACCACCGTGGTCGGTCCGGTGCTGCTGACGTGCTCGATCGTGATGAGGTTCGAATTCGACGCGTCCTTGTTGTGGAACGTGAGCGTCTTGATGTTGCGCTGGACGCTGGACCCAGGCGACGAGACGACCGTGGTCGTCGTCGCCGTGCTGATGTTCGTGTCCTGCGCGCCGGGCGTGACGGCCGTCCCGTTGAAGTCCAGATACGACGCGTGCACGTCGAGGTTCAGGGCCGAACCCGTGATGACCTTCACGAGGTCGGACGTGGACGCGAGGATGATCATTTCAGAGCAGCGATGCCGAGAGCGCGTTAATGGCGAAGCTCGGAGTGATGCCCGACGAAACCGCAAGCGACGAGCTGAGCGCACCCCAGAAGATCACCTCTCCGGCGCCCGACGAGTCTCGACCGATGACGGCGTAGGTCTCGGTCTCGCTGCTGCCCGTGCACGCCGGGAACGTGACGGCGGCGGCGTTCTTGGACAGCGTCGGGGCGCTGCTGCTGATCGTCCAGCCGCCGGAGCTCCGCGCCACCGTGACGCGCGCATAGGACGTGTAGGCGGCCTCCGTGGTGGTCTGGGTGGACGTGCCGCTCAGCGTGCCGGTCGACAGGCCGATGAAAAACGATCCGGCCGTCGTCGAGCCACGAAGGCCCGTCGCGTCGCCGAGGTTGGCCCAGTTGGTGTTCTGGAAAAGCAGAGTCAGAAGATCCGACTCCGCGGTATTGCCGATCGCGCTCGCCATCAGCGCACCCCTGCTTCCGCGACGAGCTGGTCGACGCGCTGCCAGAGCCCCGTTGCGTGGAGCTTCTGGATGTAGTGGTGAGCGGACGTGAAGTGTGGATCCTTCGCGCGCGCGTGGTCGGCCTCGATGCGGTGCGCATCGGTGACGGCCTCGGGTGGCGGCAGGGGTGACTCGAGCTCCAGGAGCCCGTAGAGCTCCGAGCGGAGCCCCATGAGCACCTCGGTCCCGGTGCGGCCGCGCGCGACGAGGTCGTCCCGCAGCCTGATGACGTCCGCGACGCCGATAGTCATTTCTGATTCTCCTTCATGCGTCGCAGCACGAAGGCCGCGAGGTCTTTCATGTCGAGCGCGCCGCCTGGCTTGATCGTCTTGCCGATCCCCTCGTCGAGCAGCGCCGCGAGCGCATCGACGCTCACGAGGTCATCGATCGCCGCCTGGATGCTGATCGCCTTGCGGGGGTCGACTTCGCCGAGGCGGCCGAGCTGCCGCAGGAGCGAATCGCTCGGTCGCATCGTGCAGGTGATTCCGTTATCGGCCATTGGCGTCTCCCGCCGCGGCCGTCACTCGGCCGCTTCGTCGTCGTCTTCGTCTTCGGTGTCGTCGCCCTGGTCGTCGTCGTCGGACTCTTCGACCTCGGCTGTCAGGCTGCAGCGGCAGTTGTGTGTTACAATGCCGTTTGCGACGTACCATCCGGTCGTCGTCTCAAGGTTGAACACATGCGCGGACAGCCTCCGAATCCCAACGTAGACAACTGGGTCCGGGAATATCTCTCCGGCGCGAGCGTCTTGGACCTCTCGCGCAAGTACGACATCTGTAAGGACTCGATCTGGCGAGCACTGAAGCGGCGTGGCGTCGAGCTTCGTCCCAGAACGGACATCGATCGCGCTGCCGTCGTTCGGCTCTACGTCGGCGGCGAATCGGAGCTCGCCGTCGCCGTCGCCTTCGGCGTATCCCGCAACGTCGTGGCCCGGATCGTGACTGCCGCCGGCATCGCGCGTCGCGGGCAGAGTGAGGCGGAACAGCTTCGCTGGCGCCAGATGACGGAAGAGCAACGGGCTGCCCAAGTGGCCGCCGCGCACGATGCGACTCGCGGCCGCAAGGCCACGATGAAGGAACTCTCCAAGCGTGCGCATACGGTTGAGCGGCTCGGGCTCCATGCCAGCTCTATCGAGAGCTCGGCGCGCACGTCTCTGCTTCGTCTTGGCCTGGAGACGATCGCGCAAAAGGCGATCGGACCATACAATTGCGACTTGGCTGCCGCCCCCGTCGCCGTGGAAATCTTCGGCGGAGGTTGGCACTTCGCGGGACGTCACCTGGCGCGAACGCCCAAACGCTTCCGCTACTTCATGAATCGCGGCTGGCACATCGTCGCGGTCGTCGTCACCGAACGTCACCCCTTCGCGTGCGCTGAATACCTCGTCTCCTTTGTGGAGCAGGCGCGCCGCGATGAAGCCGCCGTGCGTGAGTATCGGGTGATTCGGGGTGCAGGCGAGATGCTTGCCAGAGGCGGTGCGGATGACGACGAGATCTCCGTCGTACCAGCGCTTCGTAGCGCCCGCGATCCAGCCACTGGCCAGTACAAGGGCGTCCCCAGGTAGGCAATTCGGATGCGCGGGCGGCGCGTCGTCGCCGCTCGGGAAGTCGTCGTCGAGACCGATGGCTCCCTCGTCCTCGTTCTCCTGGCAGTCCTCGTCGACGTCGTCGTCGTTCGCGGTCGACCAGCCCTTCAGCTTCACGACACCGCTCGATCGGAGCGCCTGCATCTGCCCGGAGGCGTGTGCGCGAATGATCTCGGTCCTGGCAATCATCTCCGCGCGAGCCGCCGAAAACTCCCCCAGCCCTTCGATGCGGTCCGCGAGGTCCTCCGGAGAGTCGCCCGCCTCGATGGCGTCCGCGACCGCTTCGCGAATCGCGTCCCGCACCGTGTCGGTGATCGCCATGTCGGCGTCTGGGTTGTCGACGAGCTCGTCGCCGTCCCACGACTTGCCGACCAGCTCCGCGGCCCGCGCGCGCGCCCACTCGGCGGCGCTGGTGAACGTCTGCTCGGTGATGCCCTGGTCCGTGATGCCGATCTCCGTGAAGGCGTGCTGCGCGCCCGCGCGTGCCACCGGCTCGAGTTCGTTCGCGACCGCCTTGGCGACCGCGCCCCAGTCGGCCGTGTCGACGGCCTCACGCTCGTCCTCTTCCTCCTCGGCGGCTTTGCCGAGGTGCCGGAGCTTGCCGGCGACGTGGTGACCGATGTTACCGAGCGCCCGCGTCAGGCTCGCGGTCAGCGACCGCTCGGCCTGCTGCACCGCGGGCACGTGATGGCTGAGCGTGACGGTGCGGGTCTTTCGTCGCCCAGTAGCCTTTTCGAAGCTCGCGGGCAGTGCCGCGAAACGTCTTGGCGGCCGGCTCCTCCTGCGGGGCCGGCTTGTCGGTCGGAGGCTGAGCACCAGGTTGCGGCGCGGGCGCCTTCGCGGCCGCTTCCGCCATCGCCTGCGCCTGCGTGGCCTTTTGTTCCGCGGCCTCGCCGGCCGTGGGGGCGTCGTCGTTCACGTCGAGCAGCACGTACCCAGTTGGAGTCTTGACGCGAGCCTTGGCGCCAGCGCCGTCCGGCAGCGGATCCTTGCCAAGCACATCGCGCGTCTCGTCGATCGTGTAGATACCGTCCTCGGTATAGCCCTTGAGGATCTGCATCTGGACGAGACCGTCGACCTCGGCATCGTCACCCCAAGCAAACTCGGCTCCGCAGTTGGGCCAGCCGCGGCTGATTGCGTCGTCGACGAGCTCCTTCATCCACGCCTGCGTGGGCGCTAGACCCTCTTCAAGAGCGGCGTCGTGCGCGCTCTGCGCGGTCGCGCGGTTCGTCTGCTGCACGAACGGTGTCGGGGGAATCGAGAACGCGAAGCAGACTTTGCGGGCCAGCCACTCGTCCGTCTTGCCCGTGAGGTCCGGATCCTTCGCTGGCACGTACTTCGATCCGAACGGTATGAATACGACTTTGCCGGCTCGCTCCTGTGCTTGGCCCGAGCGCACCCGATCCCACGCGGTCTGCGTCTTCGCGATCTGCTCGGAGGTCCAGCCTTCGGGCGCGTTCACGAAGCCGTCCGGCATGTTGCCGCTCTCGTAGTAGGAGAGCTGGAAGTAGAGACGGCGGAGTCCGATGTTGACCGTCGTGATGAGCTGCTCGACGGGCGAGTAGCCGTAGACGTGATTCGTGCGACGGTTGCGCGGCAGGTAGATGAGGTCGTCCGTCGTGTAGTTGACCGCCGGCATCCCCTTGAGGATCTGCTGGTACGCGCAGATGGGAGGCTTTGGCGTCATCCCCCAGTCATCGATGACGGGCTTGAAGGTGGCGCCGTCCTTGTATTCCAGCGCCAGCAGCTTGCCTCCGCGATCGCGGTGCACGTAGATGCTCGCCGCGTCGATGACGAACATGTCCTCGAGCACAGCGCGGAGCCACGTCGTCCATGAGTTGACGCCGTCGGGCCGCTGAAAGAAGTCCGTGATCTCCTGGATGACGGCGTCCGCGACCTTCGCGACCGGCTGACCCTTGGCGTCCGTCTTGGCGCGGATCGTCCACGGCAGACGCGCCATCTGATCCTTGCGGGTCTCGATGACCATTCGCAGGACGTCGTACGCGTCCGCGAGCGCCCGCATCTCCTGGAAGCTGACGGGCTCGTAGGGCCGTGTCCGGGTCTGGAGGTTGTACCCGACCGGAATGTCGAACTGACGGCCCTCAACATCCTCCGGCGCCAGGGGCGCCATCGTGTTGTCTGGTCCCATCCAGTCGGCGCCCGTGCCGAGATTGATGCCGGGCGTGCCGCGTCCGGGCGCGGCGGACGCGATGCCGGTCAGGCGCGCGATCTCTGCCGCGTCGAGGTCGCGCGTCGCCATGGCTTTGCTCGGCGGCGCCACCGGCTATCTCAGGTAGCCGAGGTCCACGTGTACGAGATCTGAAAGCTCAACGTGGCGTTGGGCGCTGACGTTGGCGTGCACGTGCCCGCCACGGTGTCGACCGTGAAGCCTGTCTCGTTCGCGGGAGCTCCGGGGCCTGTCGCGCACTTCGCTTCCTTGGTGACGACGAGGTCCACGAAGCCGGGCGGAAGCGGAAGTCCGAGCGCGCCCGAGACACCGATTCCGATCGTGGTGACGTTCGTCACGGTCCCGACCGGAGTTGCGCTCGTGACGCTCTGATATGCGTTCGCGGTCGTGAACGTCGCGGTGCTGGCGCCCGCCACGTTGACGTTCTCCGTCACCGTGAGACCCTGCGCGTTGACGCCGACGATCGTGACGACGAGCCCCGCGACGGCGCCCGACTGAATGCACCGCACTTGCAGCTTGCATGCGGTCCCCGGCTGCGCGGCGAGCGTGAACGGCGTGCCGCTGACGGGCAGCACTGCCGCGACGATTGACACGAGGTCCGGCGCCGCGGGCGCCAGGAACGTCACCATGTCGCTCGACTGGGTGGCGAACCGGAAGCCTGCCTTGAGGAGGTCAGGCACCTTCGAAGAGTCGACCAGCACGGTCGCATCCGCGCCCGGTACGACATTGCCGAGTGCGCCAAGCTGCACGAGCTGGGGGGCGTTGGCCGGAGCGATCATCAGGGTAGTGGTCATGGTCGTGGGTCCTTGTCAGGTTCGATCGGGAGAAACCCCGACTCGGTGAGCATCTCGACTTCGTCCGGGTGCGCCTCGATGCGACCGCCGACGATCTGGTAAAGCGATCCGTTGCGCGCGTAGTAGGAGCCCGCGAAATGCGACGGAGCCTGCATGGGAACCGTGGGTGATCCGGCTACGCGTACCGGGGTCCCAACGTCCGTCTCGCGGCGTTGCTGCTCTTCGAGCTTGGCGGCCGACTCCTCGACGTACTGGCCCCACGCGTGGCCCGGTATCCGCACGACGCCGAGCGCGTACGCGCCCCAGACCATCGCGTCGGCGCGGTCGGGAGACTTGGCGCCGACGTAGCCAGACGACGAGAATGCGCAGAGCTGCTCCTCGAGCTCCGGGAAGTGACCGACGAACTTGAGGGCGCCGCGGGTCGTCAGCGTCGCGACCGGCTCGGCCCGCACCGTCTTGCCGTGCGCGGCGTTGAGCTCGTGGAACGGCACGTTGCTGCCCTTGACGTAGGCGCCGGCCACCTTGGCGACCGCCGATCGCAGCGTCGCGGCCACCATCTCGCCGCCGAAGTTGCGCTCCGCGGCGACGAAGTCCGCGCCCCACCGGCAGTAGAGCGTGATCAGCTTCGCGCCCCATCCGTCGGGTCCGTCCGGTCCGTACCGGCCGCTCGCGTCCTCGAGCACGTAGAGCGTCTCGCCCGAGACGGCGATGACGGAGATACCGACCTCGTCACTTCGCTTGTCCTCCGGGCCGCGGCAGCCCGACGGGTCGCACACGACCGCGATGCGGAGCGATTCCGGCACCTCGCTCGGCGTGATGCGCGCATGCTCGATGCTGTCGATCGTCCAGAGCGGGTTGGCCGTGCCGCTGCCGAACTTTCCATCCCAGAACCGCTCGCGTTCGCGCGGCGGCATGTTCTGCAGGCGGAGCTTGTAGTCCTCGGGCAGATACGGGTTATTCGCCGGATGCATCATGACCGCAACGCGGTCGGCCGATTCCTCAGCGCTGAACGGCTTCTTCTTCGCGAAGTCCCGGCCCTTGATCCACTCGACCTCGGTCCAGTGGCCTTGCTGCGGCGGGTTCTCGTCGACGACGATCTTGCGCGACAGGCCCGCGACCTGGCGGAGGCGTGTGAGGGCCTTTGTGTAGGACGCGTGGCTAATCTGGCTCGACTCGTTCAGGTAGATCGTCGAGTGCTCTTGCCCGAGGATCTTCTCCGTGCGCTTCGCGTCGTCGAGGCCACCGAGGTAGATGTGGCCGCCGCCGCGCAGCTCGACGTCGAGCGTCGTCTTGTTGATCGTGAAGAGGTCGGGGTCGTGCGGCCAGTAGGTCTCACGCACCTTCTCGAGCGTCTGGACGATCGACGTACGAAGGTCCGTGAAGTGGAACCGGAAGACCGCTTGCGATGCCTTCGGGCACGCGAGCCCGCGGAGCAGCAGCCAGAGCAGGATCGTGTGGGTCTTGCCGGAACCGCTGCCGCCGTAGATGAGGACGTGCTTCGCGGGACCCGTGAGGGCCTCCCACGCTTCGTATTGGAAGGGCTCGGGCTCGACCTGACGCGGCAGTTCAATGCGTTGCGCCATCGGTCGTCTCGGGCAACGCGGGCGCGGACGGCGCGACGCCGATCGCCTTGGCGGCCATCGGCCCGACGTGCAGCACCATGGCGCCCGCCGCGACGTTGACCTCCGCGGGCTTCAGAATGCCCAGCAGCCGGCACCTGTGCTCCGCCCACTTGCGCTGCTCGGCGATGCACTTCATCGCCGCCTCCGCGGCCTCGACGTTGCCCACGAATGCGCCCCCGCGAACCTCGATGCTGTCCTCGCCCGTCGCGGTGACCTCGAGCTCGCGCGTCAGGCCCGCGAAGATCGCGTCGAGCTGCAAAAGCTTCAGGTCGACGCGTCGGAGCTCGCGCTTGAGGTGGCTCTTCGCCGCCGGGCCGACGTGGGCCCGCCGGGCGCGCTCAAGCAGCTGGTAGACCGCTTGCCGGCACGCGTACCCCATCTCGGCCCGGATCTGCTCGATCGACAGGCCGCGCAGCGCTAGCTCGAAGCACATGCGCTCGCGCTCGGAGGCCTCGGCGCGCTGCTTCGGCGTTCGGTTGTCACGACGGCTGCCACCCATGCGGACCTAGACGGGCGCCCAACGACGCGGCGGGTATGCGCTCACCGCGCGGCAGGAGTGACCGTGCGGGCGCGCCCGCGTCGTGGGGCCCTACTTGGAGGGGTAAAAAGGCAGGTTTTTGAGCCAGACTGAGCCAAACTGAGACTGTAGGCAGAGGCCGCTACGCCGCGGATCCGCCGTGCGCGAAGCGCTTGTGCGACTTGAATCCTTCGGTCAGGGCCGTCACGAGCTTGCGGGTATGGAGGCCGTGGCCCTCGACCTCGCTGATCTTCTCCGCGATCTCCTCCAGCCTGTCGTCGACCTCCTGGGGGGTCCGCGTCCGTCGGAGCTCGGGGTGCTCCCGCTGCAGCAGCCCGACGTTGACCCGCCACGGCCCGCGGACACCGGGGGCGTACCGCACGAGCCACCGGCCATGCTCGGGCCCGCGCGCGCGGTCGGCGGCGTGGAGCTGCAGGAGGCGGCGGAACACGCTGCTCCGCGGCTGGCCCATGCGGCGCGCCAGCACGGGGATCGTCACCAGCGGCTCGAAGTCGCCGGGCGGCACGGAGGGGAGGTCGCTCACTGCTTGTCTTTCCGCGCTGCCGCTTCGCGCTGCAGTCGCACGTCCACGTATCGGTTGGGATGCAGGAACGCTAGACAGGCCCGCAGTGGCCAGCGGCTGGCCCACCAAGACGCGAACGCTCGGCAGCGATCGATCAGCGCTGGGTCTGGCAGCAAACGGTGCCAGCGACCGCAGACATGGCATAGATAGTCGTCGGGCGGCGGCACGGACGGGAGGGCGTCGGTCATGTTTCCTCGCGGAGTTTCTCAGACAGCCACGGTGGCACCGGCCCTATGTTGTCGCGCGGCTTCAGCGGCTCAGGCTCGGCGTCGCGCATCTTCTCCAGCGTGGCCAGCATGTCGGCGAAGCACTGCGCGGCGTCCGGCACGTAACCCGGCGCTGCGGCGTAGGTGCCTGAGCCGAACGGAAGGTAGGGCGGCAGCGCGTTGCTAAAAGACGTGTGCGCATCCTTCCGCGACTCGCTGTAGTCCCAGGCGGCGCACCCGCCGCACCGGCAGTCGGGGGACTCGTGGGGGCGGTTCATGACTGCACACGCGAGCCGCAATGCACGCACTTCCCCGCGTCGTCTGGCTCGTGCCCTAGGCTTTCGCAAAAAGCCTGAAAGGCCTCGATAGCCGATGGCGAGCGGAACGCCTCTACCATCTCTTGGAGCGCCTCCGGATCGTCGATCGCAAGCCGGTCGGCGTCTTCTTGGGTAAGCAGTTTGATGCTCACGTCTCCTCCTTCGCCAGCTCGGTCAGCAGCGCGTGGGCGACGAGGACGAAGCGTGCGTCCTCATCTCTGTCGCCATCCATGAGGGTGCTGCCGTCTGGAGCGATCACCGTCCCCCAGAGACCCTCCTCCCACGGCCCCGGCGTCGTGCCCTCGAGCAGCGCGCGGGCGCGGGAGCGGAGGTCGCGAAGCTCGCGTCGGCCCGCGTCGCGTTCGGCCGTAAGCTCTACGACGTATTCCATGTGGCGATCCAGCGCCGCCTTCGTTTGCGACGGGCCTCCGTAGTCGGAGTGACCATCGAGTGGCTGCAGCGGCCCGGCGAGGACGCGCCAGCCGTCCGGCTCGGAGCCGGGTGGCCCCGACGATTCAAGTGGAGCATCCAAGGGCAATCGTCCCACCGGCGGTCGCCAAACCCCCTCGCGGTACAGAGCGACGAGCTGTATCGGCGGTCGCCCCTGATTCTCCAGCCAATAGTAGCCCGCCGCTCGATCGCTCATCGGTCGGCCTCCGTCCTGCGCCTCACGCGCATCTCCGTCACGACGACACCATTCGCATCCATCGGGTGAACGCTCTCCACAAGCACGCATTCTTCAGGATGCAGCCCGGTGGCCGCGATCCACGCGCGAATATATCGATGCCGGTGACGCATCAGACGATCGTGTGCGCGTGCGGCTTTCTTGAGAAACAGGTCCATCGCCTCGTTCGAGATCGCGATCTTGCGTAACGGCTTCATCTCGCTCATCCCAACGCTCCTCTCGCCTCCGCGACCTCGTCCCGCTCCGCCCGCCGCATCTTGCCACGCCGGAACGCCGCATACGACGTCAGCGCGCCATCCAGTAAGCCTTCCGCCTCGCGACGCAGCGGCGCGAACATCAGCCCCAGCTCGCGCGCAGTCTCCCGTTCGACCTGCTCGTGCTGCGATGCCTTGGGCAATCTGCGCCGGACGGACGCCACGATGGTAGCGGCACGCGCCTCGACGGTCATGATGCGATCGCGCACCGGCGTGTCGATCCATTCTACCGCGGCATCTGTCCGCAGCCCGAGAAGCCCCGCCATCGTCCCGCGCTTTCCGCATGCTTCGGAGTGCGAGCCGTCCAGAAGGTGGCTGCCGCACCGATGCATGCCGCGGTACACGTGCTCTGGCCAACGGTGCGGCGTGAACGTCAGCGCCGCGACACGCCACGCGTCGGGCTCGAGCTCGCGCCAAGCGTCGACCCGATGCGCGACGGCCCGGAGCTTCCGCCACGCGTCGGCGCCGTGGATCGCGGCGTCGTGCTTTCGGGAGAGCGCCAGGGCGTCGACGTTGTCGGGCGGCGCGATCAGGGCCCAGGCTCCCGCGTGGAGGCCGAGCGTCGCGGCCATCGAGCCGAAATAGGCGTCTAGGTCTTGCTCGGGGGTCATGTTGCGAGCACCTCGATGGGCCGCGGGAAGCGCGCCCTGAGCCGATCGGTGTAGGCTGCGAGGTACGCCCGCATCGCGTCGGTACGTTCCGGGACCGACTCGTCCCACGGCTCGATCTCCAGCGCGACCGGGCAGCGGCTCGCCAGGATGTCTGCGGCTTGCTGCCATACCGACAGGGCGGCCAGTTCGTGCGTCCACACCGGACGGCCGAACGCGTGCTCGAAGAGTCGGTGCACGTCGCTGAAGTCGCCGACGAGACGTCTCGTCATGACCGTCGCAATGGCCTCGATGGGAAACATGTCCTCGGTGGTCTTCATCCGCCTCGCATCCTTTCCCGCGCGGCGTCGCGCGAGGCCTTGCCCACCGGCTTGTCGATCATCGCTTCGGCTCCTTCGTTGGCAAGATGTGCTCGTCCGCGTGGGCGAACAGCAGCTCGTCGCGATCGGGCACGCTCACCTCATACGTCACGCCGCCGAGCGTGACGGTCGCGATCCGAAACGTGAGAGGCTCCGGCTTCGCCTGCTCCCGATGGTACGTGCAATCGCGCGCGTCGATGCCGCAGGGGCAGTCCTGACGCAACGTCACGCGCCGACCTCCGTAGCCCCAAACGCCGCGTCGAACTTTGCCTTGGCGGCCTTCAGCGCGCCGCACGCCTCGTCCCAGGCGCGCCGGGCCGCGTCCTCTTTCGACTTCGCCATCTCGGCCTCCTTCTTTGCGGCGGCGTACTCACCCGCCGCAAGTTTCTCGTATTCCTTCGCGTCTCGGAGAGCGATGAACGCAAGTCCTTCGTCGCCTTCGTCCTTCGGTTTCGGCGCCGCGACGAAGGCAGGCGCTGCCTTCTCCGACTCCACGAGCGACAGCGTGCGCACCTCGGGGTGAGGCTTCGGCGGGAACGGTGTCGACGTGATGCGGGCTCGCTCGTCCGGCGCGTGACCGTTCGCGGTCGGAGGCCATATAAAGCCCTTCGCGCGCAGCTCCCGGACGATGTAGACGATGTCGTTCGGGCGCTTCGGAAACACCACGACACCCTTCGAAGCGTCCGGCGACTTTGCCTTCCACTTCGTGGCATCGTTCGTGAGGTCGCACTGCCAACCTTGCTTGCGCAGCTCGGCAACGACCTTGGCGGTGTCCGGCTCAGCCACGCGCCATCTCCGCCTTGATCTTGGACAGCGCGGCGTCGAGCTTCCGCTGCACGACCTGCTCCACGACGTCCGTCCAGCGCTTTTCCACCTCCGCCTCGACCTGCGCACGAATCGCGGCGGCGCGCTTCGCGACCTCTTGCTCGGCGAGGTCAGCGACGAAGCTCAGGATCTGCTCGCGCACCCTGGCCTCGAAGGGTCCTGAGCCTTGAAGGGCTTTCATAACGCGTAGTTCGAAGTGGCCGGCGATCAGCTCGCGCCTGTCTTGCGGAAGACCGTCCCATATGCGCCCGAGAAACTCTCGGACCTTCTCGCTCTCTATTTGTTCGATCGTCTCCAAGACTAGGCCTCCAATTCGGTAGCTAACAGGGATCAGCGTGGGCGCATTGTTGTGGCTTAGAGAAAGCGCATTGCGTACGGCTACCAGATCGATCTCCTCCGGGCTGGATTGTGCAAGTAGCGCCATGTCATCTGGCGTCGCTTCGTAGCGCCAGCCTTTTCCTTTCGTCTGACCCGAGCGCATCGTCGCCCTTAGGAATAGGCCCGAGCGCATCGTCGCCCTTAGGAATAGGGCCAAAGTGGCGATACGGACGACCAGCATCTGCGATGCGTCCCGATCCCTAGCAACACCCCAGCAGGTGCCCGGCTTCAGCCCGTAATAAGCCTCGAACTCGGCGTCTTTTGCTCGGTCTTCTTTTGTCTCACGGTGAGTGGTGAGTCCCACGCTTCGCTTGCTCACGGTATGACTCATTGCGCCGGACCCACTTTCGCAGCCACTGCTTCCACGTAGGCGACCCGATAGGCCCCGGGAGCGCACGGTACGAACGACCTCCTCGGCTGCTGCATCGTCACCGTCCCACCTCCCGCCGCGCCC
>Ga0070731_10003501_pt1 | contig 14142 bp, 13 predicted proteins | sample Coa_R1_2_FD_66448 | JGI IMG/M metagenome (GOLD analysis project Ga0070731, IMG submission 66448) | Surface soil microbial communities from Centralia Pennsylvania, which are recovering from an underground coalmine fire - Coalmine... | ecosystem: Environmental > Terrestrial > Soil > Unclassified ... | reverse complement strand
CAGCCACCTCGAGCAGGTAAGTGGTCGGCACGCGCCCGATGCCCACCAGGCCCGCCGCCGTGATGCGCATGCGCTCAGTGAAGCTGGTGCCGGTGCCAAAGGCGATGTCCCGCGTGGTGATCCAGAACGCGACCCGGCGCAGCGGGCCGCCACCGGCAGTCGAACCGCCCAGGCCGAATTGGACCTGATCATTCGAGTCGTTGATCAGCGCCATGCCGGGCGTCGAGCCTGGGTTGGTGTTCTGGGAATAGACATCGAAGCTCACCACCGCCGCGCTCTGCACAGTCAAAGCCCGCGCTCCAGAAGCTGCGGTGCCGACACCAATCCCACCAGTGTTATTCAGAGTGAAGCTCGCCGCGTCGATATTGCTCGTCCAGGGCGTCTGCGAGCTGGTGGCGAGCGGCACGCCGTTGACGCGGAACACACCGCCGGTTACGTTCACGTCGCCGGCCACGTCGAGTTTGTAAGCCGGGGCGCTCTTCGCGATGCCGACATTTCCGTTCGACGCCAGCACGCGCAGCCGCTCGATAGCGGACCCATCACCAGGGAAGGACGCCTTCCAGATCACCAGGTCGGCATTGGTGTAGAGCGAAGCCACGCTGCGCCAGGCCGCGGCGAAGTAACTGGCCGGCGCGAGCACGTAGCCCGCTTCCGGCCCGGCGCCGCGCAGCGACAGACCCATGAGGTCGCCACCCGCCCCCTGGCTCACGATGATGGTCGAATCCGCGGCATTCAATGCCGTATTGATGAAGAGCCGAATCCCGCCGGCATGGGCCGCCCCAATACCGATGGCGTTCACGTTGTCCAGCGAAAAATTCGCCGCGTCAATATCCGTGGTCCACGGGGTCTGCGAGCCGCCAGCGAGCGCGGCCCACTTCATGCCGAGCGGCTGCGTCGAGTCAGCCTCCAGGACCTGGCCCGTGGTGCCGACACCGAGACGCTGCACGGTGGTCGCGCCGCGCACGATTAAATCGCCGAGCGTGGTGGTCGGATCGGTCATGCCGCCCCCACCGCCGCCAGTCGAAGAGATAATGAACCGCGCCGTATTAGCGTTGACGATGGAGCCCGCAATCGTGACGTTGGCCCCCGCCTCCAGGTCAAGAGCCGAAGCCAGCCCAAAGAACGTGCCGTTCGCGGACATGGCCATAGGCGCCGGCAACGCCCACTTCACGCCCAGCGTTTGCGCGGAATCCACCGTCAGGACCTGGCCATTCAGCCCCACACCAAGCCGCGTCGGGCCGCTGGGACCGCGCACGATAAGATCTCCAACCGTGGTGGTCGGGTCGGACATCGCCGTCACTGTGAAGTACACGCTGACGCAATTGTTGGCTGGATCGTCGCCGCCGCTCAGAAGGATGTTGCCCGCGCCGATGAGATTGAGAGTGGCGCGCGTACCCACCAGCGTGCCGTTGAACCAGACATTGACGCGCTGCGTAGTGGTGTCGTCCACCACGGAGAGCGTGCGGTCCTGGCTGAGATCACCGCCGCCAGTGAGGCCGGTACTAGTGAAAATTGACCGCGAGGTCGGTACGAAGCCATTCGGGCCGGTGATGGTCAGGTTTCCAACTGTCAAGTTGGGAAAACGCGCTCCACTGGCGCCGAAGTAATAATAGGCGCCCGCCCCATTTGGTCCCATGCGGAACCAAATTTCGGGCGTCACATTAACGCCATAGCCGGCCCAGTCATTGGCACCGGAATACATCACCATGGTCGCGTCGTTGCGCGAGGCCTCCCCGGTCGCCGCATTCAAATGCTGATAGGGGTCCATGCGGAATTCGCGGCAGGTCACATTGCCCGCGGTATCAAGGTAGAGGAAGCCGGCAGAGGTTGCGGTCCCGGTGCGCAGCCAGATTGTCCCCGTGGTGCCAGAGCCAATACCGGCCCAATCAATACCGCTCGCCACCGGCAATAGGATCGCCGCCGCCGTGCGCGGCGGACTCGCCAGGCTACCCGGCATGGTTGCGGAGGGCGCCGCGCCGCTCGTCAAATCGAGCAGACCGCTCGCGAGCACATCCGCCTGGACGGTGGTCCGGTCGCTCACCGCAACGCGGGCCGCCTGCATATTTCCGCCGAACATCAAAGTGGGGACACTGCCACCGGACGCCAGCAGCTCACCATAGGCTGGCCCGCGCGCAATGGTGGCAAACTGAATCGAAGTGCCGATGTTGACCGGGCTGGCGAAGGTCTTAACGCCAGCGAAGGACTGCGCACCCGTCGTCACCACGCCGCGCGCCGTAGGGCTCGCGCTCGGGATATTGATCGTGACCGCGCCGCCCAGGCTCACCGGCGAACCCAGGACCGCCACATCGTTGCCCGCCGTGCCCACCACCACCGAGATCCAGTTCGGGTCCATGTTGAAGACGGAAGGGTAGGCAGGAATCCAGCGCGTGCCATTCCACTCGAGGAACATGCCAGGCTGGGCATTGAGCGAGGTCAACTGCAGAGGCGAAATCATCACGCTCGGCGCCGGGGGAAACGACACGCGCACCTGGCCGAGAGTCACGGTCGGCAGATTCGGCACCATCCACTGCTCGACATAGACGGCGCCATTCTGAAGCTCGTACTTCGCGGTGTAATAAGAGCCGAGCGGGAGCGCACCGGTGTTACTGTACAGCTGCACCGTGACGTTGCCGTCTACGATCTCCCACTCGAGCTGCCCGCCGGCAGCGTTCACGTTATTCACCGTGAACGGTTTCCAAGCGACCACCAGGCGACCGCTGGCGAGACTGCCATCCGCGTAAGTGAGCGTGTCCTGGATCGTGGTCATGAGCTAGGTATAAGATTTCGCGTGGAAGTTACCGCTCGCATCGAGCGAAGCCACAATATTCCCCACGGGATCGAGCCAAAGTTGCAGGAATGCGGTTTGAGCAGGAGCGCCGCGAACGTAGAGCGTGGTCTGAGTGGGCTGAGTGCCGATGATCGCAACCTGCGCCGCATAGCCGTCCACCACCGCCCCGAAAGTAACGCGCCCTCCCCGGCGGAAACAGGCGAGCGTATAATTTCCACCACTCCCGTCGTCGTTGAAACTCTGCAGGTAAAGGGTAGAGCCCTGGTTTGCCCCTGACTCCGCGTCGCCCGCCGTTGAGAGCACCCACCGATTGAGCTGGTTGGACGTAAAAAAGATCGCTCTTCCTGGAGGAGATGCGCCGGTGACAACCGCATCGAGCACGATGTTCGCAGGCCGGTTGTGCCCGATGGTCAGTGAATTGACCGGCGGCATCCCAATACCCAGGCCCATGTTAGGGTCCCAAATGAAGCTGTTGTCCTGCGCCAATTTGCCGGTCTGGTCGGCGATAAAGACCAACTTGGGAACCGCCCCGGTGATCGGCGCCCCAATCCCCACCACCGCGGGCGTCGCCCAACTCGGCCCCGCAGCCGTCGCCGTGAGCACCTGTCCCACGGCCCCATTCGGCAAGCGCGCCACCGTACCCGCCGCCGAGCGGTAGTACATGTCGTAGGGCGCATCGCCGCCGAGCGCGAGTATCAGCGGCGCGGAGATGGTCGCGCCGGCCTGCATGGTCGCCAAGCCCTGGAACGTAACCGGCTGATTGAAGACCGCCGGACTGCCCCACTGCACCTGGCCCTGCACGATCAGGTTGGTCTGCACCAGGAGCGAATTGACCTGCATGTCGGCAAAGACGCCGACTACGCCCGCGGGGCCGCCCAGGCCGTTGGCGAAGATCATGGCCGAGCGACCGTTGAGTAACTGATACGTCGGCCCCGTGCCCTGCGAGAAATTGAGTGCGAACCCGCCGGTCGTCTGGTTGCTGACGAAGTAGATCTTCTGCGCGGTATTGGGCGCAATCGTCACCGTGCCGTCCGCCGTCAGCGCCCCAGTGAAGGTAATAACTTTGTTGCGTCCCACGCTGGGTGTGCCCTGGTTGGTGAGCAGCGTGTAGGCCGATGCCGAAAGCGCGACCGTTACGCCGCTATCGATAGCGGTATCCAGGAAATCGTAGCTGCTGTTGGCGGTAACGCCCCAGACACCAGCTTGCTCGCCGGTCGCCGGCTTCTCCAGGCCAAGATTGGGAGTGTAGGTAGAGGGCATCTAAAATTTCCCCGAGTGCTGATCCGGCAGGTGCGTGGTTTGCCAGCTCTGGTTGTGAACGGGCTTGCTGGTCCGCCAGGCGCCCAGCCGCGGCTGATTGAGATGCCAGAAGCCGCCCACCTCAACCCGGCCCACAATACAGACCAGTCCCGGCATCGCAACCGGGATCATGGCGCCGATCATGGCGTTGGAATCGCTCATCTCAATAAATCCGTATCAAGGCAGTCGAAGCACCCGGCGGCGGGAACTGCACTTCGAAGGGACCATGGTTGCTGACCCGGTCCACGCCGAAATCAATCACCGCCACCGCGCGCTGCTGCTCGGTCTGGTTGTAGATCAAAGCGCCACGCGCCGTGATCACCGAATCGTTCCAGGTCGCGTTGTCGAAGGTCGCGAAGGCCACGCGCGCGGCAGTGTCGAGCAGGACCTGCGGATTGAGCAGATCCTGCCCGCCTTGCACGTAGCCGATGCCGACTACTTCCCCCTCGGTCGTATACGTGAGCGTGTCGGGGCCGAGCGGCGCCATCGCCGTATAGAGCGCGATGCGGAATAAGTCGTTCGTGAAATCCTGAATCCCCTGCAGCAGCTCCTTCTTGAAAGAGCTACAGACCACCGTGCCCTGGATCATATCTTCACCCTCGTATCGGGCTCCTGATAGGTGTCCTTCTTGGTGCGGCCCTTCGCATATTCCTTGTCCATGGCCAGGTCTTTTTCGAAGGCCTGGTTGTAGCGCATGTACAGGTTGTCCTCGGTCTTCATGTAAGTGGCGGCCTCGACCAGGCTGCCGGTGATGAGCGCATGCGCGAAGTGGTCGCCCAGCCAGTTAACCCCCGAATCCACGATGGAAGGCGGCTGATAGTAATAGCCCATGTCCACCACGTAATCGGCGTCCGCCGTGGGCGCCACCGCGAGCGTGCGCTCGTTGACCATGCTGTAAAAACGCGGCAGGCCGGTATCGGTCGGCGAGGGGTAGCACTCGCGCAAGAACTCCGGGTCTTTGTTGATCAGAATGCGGCGCCGCGGGATGGTCGGCGGCACCGTGGGCGTGACGATCACCTCGGTAACCATCAATGAATCCGGGGCCAGAAAATCGGTCGGCGATGTGATCTGGTTCTCCCCGAGTAAAAGAGAGCCGGTCACGTCCTTGCGGAAGTCCGGCAGGCGCACGCGCAGCAGGATACGCGACTCCGCGAGGCGGATGAAGGTGTCGATGTTGTCCACAAACGACGCTTCAAAATCCTCGCTGTACTCCTGGATCGTGGCTCTGAGCTGCACGTAGTCCATTTAGAAAATACCGGCGAAGCCGCAGCCTTTCTTGGCCACGCCGCAGCCGCGTACGCTGCCGCCGGTCGCCATCTTTTTGGCCGGCTTCTTGTTGGTGTTGGGGAAGCCGCGGCGCACCTTGGCCACGCCCCCGGCGGCGAAACCTTTCGTCTCGCCCGCCTTCTCTTCCTGTTTCTTGACGCCCGGCTTTACTTCCGCCTTCACGTCGCCGCCCTCGGCCATGCACTTGCCGCCCTTCTTCATGCCGGGCGGCGGAGGCGGCGGAGCCGCTGCAGGCGGAGGAGCGGCCACGGGAGCCGCCGCGACGGTCGGCGGCGGTGGCGCGTCCATGTCCTCGTCGGTCACCATCGGCGGCGGCAGCTTCTGGACCTTCGCGGCCTTTTTCTTGCCACTGAAAGGCTTGCGCCGGATCACGCCGCCCTTGGCCTTGCGCTCGACCTTTTCGGGCAGATCCTCGGCAGGCTTGCCGACATCACCCCATTGCCGGTCAGGCCTGCCTTTGGCGCGCGGAGTCTCGACGCCATCTTCGACGGCGCCGCCTTTGGCCATGCCGCCCTGCGCACGTTGCATCATCGCCAGCTGGGCGGCACGCGGATCGACCGCACCCGGCGGCAACGCGCCGAACGAAGCAGCCGGCGGAGGAGCGGGAGGCGGAGCCGCCATCGGCGGCGGACCACCAGGAGGCGGGCCAGGAGGCGGACCAGGAGGCGGACCAGCCATCGGCCCCATCATGGACTGCGGAGGCGGGCCACCAGGCGCTGGGCCACCCATCGGCGGCGGGCCACCAGGCCCTGGGCCAAACTGCGGACCAGGACCACCAGGCGGCGGACCACCAGGAGGCATTCCGCCCATCATCGCGCCAGGAGGCGGACCACCGGGAGGCGGACCAAACTGCGGACCAGGGCCGCCGGGCATCATGCCGGGAGGCGGTCCACCGGGAGGCGGTCCATTCATCCAGGCCGGCACGTTCGGCGGCGGACCACCAGGCGCGGCGCCGGTAAGCGACGCGGTTGGAGCACCGGCTGGAGTAGGCAGGCTGGGCCGCATGGGCCGCGCGCGCCGTTGCTGAAAACTCGATGATGGACTCACTGTTCCTCCTTTGGCTAACCCGTAGTCGCCTTCCATATCCGGTCCCCACTCCGGTGCGAGGCTCGATAGATCAACACCGGACAAATCTTCCTCGGAACCGTTGCCGAAATCCGGCCACCCGCCGCCGGAACCGGACCCACCTCGACCGGAGCTGGCGCCGCCACCGTACTCTCCCCCTCGGCCCACAGAGCCCGTATCCCCCACATCGCCGCGCCGTGCAATCGAGTCGGCGATGCTTTGATCCGTGGAGGCCGCCTTGTCCCCGGCTCGCTTTTTTAAGTAAGAACCGAGCGCCCCGCCCGCGAGCGAAGCCAGGCCGCCGACCGGCGACTGTGGCCCCGCACTCTGCTGGGCCTTGAGGGCACCCTGCGCCACGTCTTTCCAATCGAACGGCTTGGGCGTCGCGGGCGAATTCGAAACACCCGCGGGGCCGGCGCTGCTCGCCGCCGGGACCGAGGCCGCGGAAGCGGGTGGGATCTCCGCCGGCACCACCGCCGAGGCCGGGGCCGCATCCCGCGCAGCCGATCCCCGCATCCCCGGCATCGGCGCTACCGGGGGAGCTGGCGCCGGGGACGGCACGCTCGCCGGCATCGGCAAAGGCGCCGCTGACTCTGCCGCGTCGGTGCCGAGCGAGTAAGCCGGCATCGGGTCGAAGCCATACGCGCGCATGCGGTCCTCGCGCTGCTGTTCCGGTGTGCGGTAGGCGCCGCCGTCGGCGAACTTCCGCTTGGGAAAAGCCCGCCGGTGCGTCGCTACCGTGACGAAGTTCTTGCTCATGGCGTCAACACCTCCACCTGGCCCAGCAGGACGCTGAGCACGAGCGCATCACAAGGCCGCCAATGAGGCAGGATGCGGCTGGCATAAAAGAACTCGGGGCGGGGAACCCGCAAGGCCTCGGCGTCCATATGGATCGCCTGAGGCAGGAAGTTCTGCGGATGATCCAGGTCCCAACAGGTCGGGCAGCTCAGGATGTGCGTGGGCCAGCCGCGGATCGTGGTGCCGCGCAGCTCGCTCAACAGGTAGCTGATGCCGCAGACATCGCAGATGCCCTTGGCATACTTTCCAACAGCGAATTTGGCGGAAGCGGGCATCTAGATCCGGTAACTCCACGGGACCCATTTCAAGCTCGCGCGGTCGCGGTCCTCATCGCCGGCAAGCGCGTACTGCTCTTCATAGGCGGCCTTCAACATCGGCACGCGCTGCGCCACCATCGGGTCGGTGCTCTTGAGCGCCAGGTAGAAGGCCACGCCCGCGATCATGGCCGGCAGGAAGCGCCAGGGCATATCCGGGTAGCCGGTCCCGCCGTCGCCCACCGGCACCATGCGCCTGAGCCGGGAGTAGGCGAGCTGGTAGTAAGGCGCCTCGCGGTCAGGCACCTGCCAAATCAAAAATTTGGGGATGATCTCGCGGCGAATGTGGATGATCGTCGGGCGTCCCTGGCTCAGCTTGTTGGTGATGGTCGAATACTCGTCAATCGACATCCGGGTCAGGGGATAGTCGGTAGGCCCGTTGCTATCCAGATTCCAGCGCCTCAGGTTGTGCTCGATCAGGTCGATGGTGTCCACGGGAAGCAGATACTCGTAGACGCCGATCTCCAGGTTCATCACGCCGTTTTCGACCGTCCACAGGTTGAGGCCGCGGTTGGCCCACTCGATGCTGAGCAGCTCGATGGAACGCCGCGCCGTACGCAGGCTGTAGCCCGAGCGGAACTCAATACCGGCGCGCTCGCTCGCCTCCTCGGCGATCTCGGCGACATCGAAGGTGGGGAACGCGGGCGACACCGTTACTCCTTGCCCGCCTGGTTGAGCGCGATAGCGACGGCCTGTTTGCGATTCTTCACTTTCGGCCCATGCTTAGAACCCGAGTGCAGCTGGCCGTGCTTGAACTCGCTCATCACGGTGTGAACTTTTTCCTTGCGCCGCTGTTTGTTCATAACTGCCGCCCTCGCGGTGATTGCATTATACAAACCTCGCGCACACGCGCAGTAAGTGCACCGGGTGCAACTTATCAAAAGTTATCGCTTCTGCATAATTTTCAGAATCTTTAAAATTTTCAGTTTCTGCAGAATTTTCAAAATCTATCGAATTTTCAAATAAGTGAAATCTTTCAAGTTATTTCACTTTGAATTACAAAGGATTTGTGGAAGAGCACCTTTGACTAACTCGATGTGCTTTCGAATCAAACGGATACGCGCTCGCGGTATAGGATGGTCCACAATTCGACTAAATTCCGCTTGCATTCAATTACAACGGGAATATAATCGGGTTTCGACTTTGGTTCTGGACCCTCGACAGGCCAGGCCGGTCGAACGAAACAGCGGGTTCCCTTTCGAAGTCAAAACCATACGCGAACTAAGACAGGAGACGTGTGTCTCATGGGTGGCGAACTACACGCCAGCTGGCAACACCAGGTGGCTGCGAGAGCATTTGCGCGCAAAATTTTCGCCCGCTTCTCTGGCGTACTGCTGGCTATCGCCATGGGCGGAGGCAAGACCAAGATTGCGATTGACCTGATCTATGACCTGGGCGCCACCCTGGTCCTGGTGGTCTGTCCCATGCGCGTCATCGACGTATGGGAGCTGCAGCTCGCGCAGCACGCCAACTTCGCCTACCTGTTCCGCGGCCTCGATGAACGCGCGGGCTCGGTGGCGGACAAGGCCCGCGCGATGCGCGACGCCATCGCCCAGGCGCGGGTCGCGCACCAGGTCTGCATCCTCGCCATCAACTACGAGAGTGTTTGGCGCGAGCCGGTAGCGAGTCTGTTGCTCAACACCGCCTGGCCGCTGATCATCGCCGACGAAGTCCACCGGCTGAAGTCGCCCTCCGGAAAGCTCTCGCGCTTCATGCGGCGCCTGGCGGCCCGCGCGCTCAAACGCCTGGGCCTGAGCGGCACGATCCTGCCGCACTCCCCGCTCGACATCTGGGGGCCGTACCGCTTCCTCGACCCCTCGATCTACGACGAAACCTTCCATTCCTTCAAGACCCGCTACGCCGAATGGGGAGGCTTTCAGAATCGCCAGGTGAAGAAGTGGCGCGACATGGAGGACTTCAACCGCCGCTTCTACTCCATCGCCTATCGCCTGAGCAAAGAAGAAGCCCTGCCCGACCTGCCGCCCGAGATGGACCAGGTCCTGCGCATCGATCTCTCGCTCAAGGGCCGGCAGATCTACGACCAGCTGGAGCGCGACTTCATCGCCTGGCTGGGCGAGGCCCCGGAAGAGGAGATCACGGTCCAGAACGCGCTTGTGCTCTACCTGCGCCTGCAGCAGCTCACCGGCGGATCGCTCAAGGACGACACCGGCAAGGCGCATGTCGTAGACACCGCCAAAGAAGACCTGCTCACCGACTGGCTCGAAGACCTCGACCTCGAAGAACCCGCGGTCATCTTCGCCCACTTCATCCCCGACCTCGAGGCCATCGCCCGCGCCTGCAAGCGTGCCGGTCGTAGCTGCGTCGAAGTCAGCGGTCGCTCCAAGGCCGGCATCGCCGACTGGAAGGCCGGCAAGGCCGACATCCTGATCGCGCAGATCTCGGTCGCAAGCGAAGGCCAGGATCTCACGCGCGCCCGTTATGCCTGCTACTACAGCGTGGGCTGGAAGCTCTCCGACTACGTCCAGTCCCGCGCCCGCATCCATCGGCCTGGCCAAACCCGCCCGGTCTTCTACTACCACCTGCTCTGCCGGAACACCATCGACGAAATCATTCTGCTCGCGCTCGAGAAGCGATGGGACCTGGTGGAAAGCGTTTTGAAGGAGCTGAAACACTATGCAACCCGACCCTCTGTCCGCTGAAGAACCGCTCGCCACACCGCTGGCGAACGACGACGAAAACGAAGATGAATCCACCCCGGCACCCGAGGTTGTCGAGGGCGCCCCGGAGTTCCGCGCTTTTGCGCGCGCGGTCGAACTCTTGCGCAAGAAAACCAAACTCAGTAGCGACCTCAAGGACGTGGACGACGAGCTAAAACGCCTGCAACCGCTGGTCTTCACCTACTTCGCCCAGCACGGCATCAAGCGCATCCGCATCACCGGCGTGACCCTCTACCTGCGCCGCGAACTGTGGGCGCGCCCCAAGCTGCCCGGCCACCAACCCCAGGTCTGCGCGGTCATGCGCGAAACCGGCTACGGCCACTTTGTGCATGACGCCTACAACGCCTCCACCTTCAGCGCCCACATCCGCGACCTCGAGCGGGAGCATGCCGAGGAAATCCGCAGCGGCAAGGCCGCGGACGTGAGCGCCTTCCTGCCGCGGGCGCTGGCCAACGTGCTCAACGTGACCCCCAGCTTCAAGCTGATGGGCAAATTCTCCGACCGTTAACCCTGAAAGGAAACAGCCAATGCCAGAAAATCTCCCTTCGATCACGCCGAAAGCGGAACTCAGCACGCTCGGCAAACAATTCCCGATCATCGACCCCGCGACCGCCAACGAGATCCGCGCCGTGCTCGAGGCCAACATCGGCCCCCGCGGCCTGACCCCGCAGCAGTTCGAACGCACCAAGGTGCCGACCGGCGGCAGCCTGATGTGGACCGTGCCCGGCATCGACGGCGAAGAGGCCACCAAGGTATTGAGCGGAATCCCGCTCGCCTGGACCGATAGCCGGCTCTACTACCGCATCCCCTTCGACCAACGCGGCAAGACGCGCACGCCGCCCGATTGCAGCAGCCGCGACGGCTTTTTCGGAATCGGCGATCCCGGCGGCGAATGCCGCAACTGCCCCATGGCGCGCTGGGAAAGCGATCCCAAAGGCGGACGCGGCCAGGCCTGCAAGGAAGTCCGCCGCATCCTGCTTTTGCGCGCCGACCACATCCTGCCCGACATGGTCACGATCCCACCCACCTCGCTCAAGAACGCGCAGCAGTATTTCCTGCGCCTGGCCTCGCGCCGCATCCCCTACTGGAGCCTGATCACGCACATGAGCCTCGAGCGCGCGTCCAACGCCGACGGCATCGATTACGCGCGCGTCACCTTCACGAGCGGCGAACGCTTCAACGAGGCCGAGGTAGCGGCGCTCGCTCCCTACCAGAAACAGATGGTGGCCTTGCTGCGCGAGGTCGAGATCGACGCCGACTACGAAGAGGTGCCCCAGGGCGAGTAGCGGACCATGCCCTTCACGCCCGATCAGTACGAACGCTTCTGGACCACGGAACTAGAGAAGTATCAACCCGCCGGGGTGGGGCACTTGCGTGCGTCCTGCCCCGTTCACCTGGGCGACAGCCCCGACACGCTCTCGGTCGATCTCGTCACGGGCTACGCCTACTGCTTCAAATGCCACAACGGCTCGCGCGGCTGGAACATGATCGAGTTCACCATGGCGCGCTACGGCATGACCAAGGAATGCGCCTGGGACCATGTGCGCTACGTCATCGGCGACATCGCCAAACCGAGCGTCGCGCCCTGGCACTTTCCCTTCCCCAAGCCGCTCGCGATCACCACCAACGAGTGGCAGCTCGGCCTGCTCGCGCGGCGCATCGACCAGTACCTCGAATACATCAGCCAGGAAGGCGAGCCGGGCTGGGAGGCCGTCGCGCAGTACGTCTACGAAACCATCGAGAGCACCAAGACCAAAGTCCGTCACAAGGTCACCGGCGAGAAGCGCATGCTCTGGCTGGCGCGCACCGCCAAGGGCGGCTGGACCAAACCCAGCAAGCTCGGCCTCAAGGCGCCGCTTTACCGGGCGCGTACGCTCGCCGGGCAGGAAGAAATCTGGTTGACGAACGGCGAAAAGGCCAGCGACCGCGCGGTCGCCGAATGGCACGTCGCCGCCACCAACCTGCCAAACGGCGAAGGCCACTGGGCCGAGGAGTATGCGGAATGGTTCCGCGGCGCCAAGGTGGTCTACCTCTTTCTCGACAACGATGCGAGTGGCGAACAGCACGGCCTGATCGTAGGCGGCGCACTCGCGCTCGCCGGCATCGAAGCACGCCTGGTGCGCCTGCCCGGCCTGGCCGAGAAGGCCGACCTGTGGGACTACATGGAAGCCGGCGGCACGCTCGAAGAAGCTCTCCGGATCGCGCGCCAGGCGCCGGTGGCCGAGCCCGCCGCGCCCGCCGCGGCCAAACCCAAGGTCCGCGAGATGCCGCGGCGCACGCCGCCGCCCGCGGGAGGCAACGGCTCGGGCGATGGCGGCGCACCCATCGAAGGCCCGGACCTGACCGGCTACGACCGCAACGACAGCGGCAACGCGGCGCGCCTGGTGGCCTTTGCCGGCAACCGCCTGCACTACGCGCGCCAGCTCGAAGAGCCCTGGCTGTACTTCAACCGGACCCACTGGCACGGCGGCGCCATGGAAGAGGCCTATGCGCCGGCCCGTGACACGCTCGCCCTGCTCAAACAGCAGGCCAACGCCAAGGACGATGACAAGCTCTGGGCCTTCGCCAACCATCGGCAAAACCACGGCGGCATCCGCTCCATGATCGACCTGGCCAAACAGCCATTGACCATCGATGTCAACCAGCTCGACTGCCACCCGCGCCTGATTAATTGTCTGAACGGCACCTTCGACCTGGCCACCGACCAGCTGCGCGAGCACCGCGCGAGCGACCTGTTGACCCGCGTTTTCCCGTTCGCCTACGATCCGGCGTCCGCCGAGCCCGAGCTGTTTCTGCGCTCGCTGTTTGAGTGGTTCGGCGGCACCGAGGAATCGAACGAAGGCGAGCTGGACCGCATCGACCGCCTGATCGCCTACGTCCGCCGCATCTTTGGCTACCTGCTCACCGGCGGCGTCCAGGAGAAGGCCTTCTTCGTTTTCTACGGGAGCGGAAATAACGGGAAAAGTACGCTGATCACCACCATGCAGGAGATCCTGGGCGCGTACGCGATCACGATCTCCGCCGGCACCCTGACCAAGGGCTACGGCAAAAACGAGAACAATGTCGGCGCCGACATCGCCCGCACCAAGGGGGCGCGCGCCATCTTCGCGGGCGAGCCGCCCGAGGGCCAGAAATTCGATCAGGCCCTGCTCAAGCTCCTGACCCAGGGCAACGTTCCCGTGCCCGGCGTCTTCAAGGGCAAACAGCCCTTCAGCTTCCTGCCCACGGGGAAGCTGATTCTCGAAACCAACACGATTCCCACCTTCGATGAAAACGACCAGGCCTTCCTCGACCGCATGCACACGCTGCAATTCCCCATCAAGTTCCCCGGCGGCGCCAAGGCCGGCCAGACGCGGCGCGACAAACTGCGCGCCGAGGACGCGCTGATCTTCAACTGGGCCTTACAGGGCGCGCGCGACCTGTTCCAGAACGGCCTGGGCGAGCCGCTCGAGGATCGCGAGCGGCAGATGGCCGCGATCAAAGACGCCCAGGCGCGCAACGACGGCCTCGAGCCCTTCCTCGAGGAGTACTTCAATCTCGCGCCCCACCTGAGCTGCTCGCTCGCCGAAATCGAAACCCTCTACCGCCAGTGGGCGGAACGCTACAAGGCCAAGCCGATCCTGCGCAACCGCCTCTCGCGCATGCTCTGCGCGCGCCTCGGCATCCAGCACGGCAACGATCCCAAAAAGCACAGCGAAACCGCCTGGCTGAAAGGCCTGGCGCCGAAAACCCAAACCTCCCCGCAGTGGGGCAAAGACTCGCAGTTCAAGGAGCCCGACGATGACGACTGAAAAAGCAAGCCCTCTCTCGGCGCGTGTGGAACGCGCGCTGGCAACCGAAACCCTCGCCGAGCTGGCGTTCGAACTCGCCGGCTGGCCGCCCGACGAGCTGGAATCGCTCTCTAGCGACCTCA
>Ga0070731_10003500_pt1 | contig 14143 bp, 11 predicted proteins | sample Coa_R1_2_FD_66448 | JGI IMG/M metagenome (GOLD analysis project Ga0070731, IMG submission 66448) | Surface soil microbial communities from Centralia Pennsylvania, which are recovering from an underground coalmine fire - Coalmine... | ecosystem: Environmental > Terrestrial > Soil > Unclassified ... | reverse complement strand
CGACCTTGGCCGGCGCCACCAGCATAAGATCGGCCAACTCGTCGATGACGATCACGACGTAAGGCAATCGCTGCTCGGGATACTTGACGTTGTACTCTTCGATCTTGCGCACGCCGGCTTTGGCGAAACGCTCGTAACGGCTGTCCATCTCCTTCGTCATTTCGAAGAGCGCGCCGGCCGCCAGCCGCGCGTCGGTAATCACCTCTTTGATGAGGTGGGGAATCCCGTCATAGATCGGAAGCTCGACGCGCTTAGGATCGATCATGAGCATCTGAACTTGATCGGGCGTCGCACTTACGAGCAACGACGCGATGATCGTGTTGAGGCACACCGACTTACCCGAACCGGTCGCGCCGGCGACCAACAGATGCGGCATCTTGCAAAGATCGCCGAAAACCGGCCGTCCGGTAATATCCTTTCCGAGCGCCATCCATAACGGCGGCACTTGGCCGCGATTTGGAAGCGCGTCGAGGATTTCGCGAATCGCGACGATCGAGGTCGTTTGATTCGGGACCTCGATGCCGACCGCCGATTTTCCGGGAATCGGCGCCTCGATGCGAACGCCGGTGGCAGCCAACGCCAGCGCAAGGTCGTCGGCCAGCGACGCGATGCGCGAGATCTTGACGCCGCGTTCGGGTTTGAGTTCGTAGCGCGTGATCGACGGTCCACGCTCGATGTGCACGACCTTGGCGCCAACGCCGAAACTCGCCAGCGTATCTTCGAGCACGTGCGCGCGGTTCGACTCGTCGGCGACTTTCGTCGGCGGTGGATCGAAGAGCGCCAGATCGGGCAACCGGTAGGCGCGCATTGCCGATACGCTGTCGGCGGATTCGTACTCGCCTTCGGCCGGCTCGTCTTCGTCCTCTTCGACGATCGTGGGCCGGGGGACAATCGGCAGCAACGGTTCGACTGCGACGATGGATGCAACGCGTTCCTCGGGTTCGTCTTGCGGTTGCGGGGACAAGACTTCGACCGGTGCAACCGCAACGTCGAAGGCTTTCTTGCGGGGCGGCGCCGGCGGTTTCTCGGGAAGTGCGAAGGCTGCGCGCACCGAGTCGTGTCCTTCGGGCACGTCGAGCTGGACTTTGGGTATCTGCGGAATCTTCGGGATGCGCAAGCCGCCGAAAAAGACGATCGCTCTGCCGATGAGCTTTTTGAGACTCGCGTTGGTCAGCCAGAGCGTTAAGGAGAGCGCTGCGATAAAAAGCACGATCCAAGCGCCCACGGTTCCGATCAGCGCGTGAAGCGCCCACCAAATATCCGTGCCGACGGCACCGCCGCGCGCAGGGCCTCCCGCGCCGAACGCGCCCGAGAGGATGAAGAAATACGCGAGCGCGGCGCTCCCGAATGAGGCGATGAGCCGTGGAACGTTGACTTCGAGAAAGACGATTGCGCCGAACAGCGCCAGCAAGACCGGGAAAAGCGGAGCGGTGCCTCCAAAGAGACCGCGCAGCACGGCGGCGGTACCTCCGCCCAAACTGCCGGCAAGATGCGGAAAGGCCAGAGAAACCGCGGACAGGACGGAGAGTCCTATCGCGGCGATTCCTACGATCTCGAGGTTTAACCGTGCCCTGGCAGTCGCCTTGGACCGCGCGCGTGCCATGGAATCTAGGTTTTCGTCACCGCACGAGGAGTTCATCTTGAGCACGCCCACCGTCGTCGTCCTCAAAGGCGATCAGACCGGACAAGAGTTGCTATTGGAAGCACTGCGCGTGCTCGAGCGGTCGGTCATCGACCTCGAACTCGCGTTCGTCGAATACGATCTGTCGCTCGAAAACCGGCGAGCAACGCAGAACCAGGTCGTCTTCGATGCCGCTGAAGCAATGAAGGCGAACCGTCTGGGCCTCAAAGCGGCGACCATCACGCCCGAGGGCAAAGACGACGTCGGGTCGCCCAATCAACTGCTGCGTAAGGCGATCGACGGGAAAGTCATTGTGCGAACGGGTCGCCGATTGCCGCGCGTGCGTCCGGTCGGCGGCATTCACGCGCCGATTACCGTCGTACGGATGGCTGTCGGCGATGCCTACGGCGCGAAAGAGTGGCGCGAAGGCGAAGGCTTGGACGAAGTCGCGTATCGCACCGAATCGATTACGCGGGCGGTTTGCCGGTACGTTTCCGAGTACGCGTTCGTTCACGCGAAAAAAGTGGGAGCCGTCGTTTTCGGCGGTCCGAAGTACACCGTCAGTCCGGTGTACGAAGGCATGCTCAAAGAAGAGATGGATGCCGCCGCAAAACGTCATCCCGACGTCGCGTACGACCCGCAACTCATCGACGCGACGTACGCATTGCTGCTCTCCAGCGCCGGCGACAACCCGCTGGTGATCCCGTCACTCAATCGCGACGGCGACTGCTTGTCCGATCTGGTGATGCAGTTGTTTGGGTCGATTGCCGGGGCCGAATCGCTGCTACTCTCCTTTGATGCCGATCTTCAGCCGTCGGTGGTGATGGCCGAAGCTCCCCACGGTACGGCACCGCGACTGCAAGGAAAGAACGTCGCCAACCCGCTGGCTATGATTCTGGCCGCGGGCGCGTTACTAGGCTACATCGACGACAAGCGCGCGGCCAACGCCTCGCGTGCCATCTACGAAGCGTCGCTCGAGGCGGTGCACGGCGGCCTCGCGACGGCCGATCTCGGCGGACACGCCACCACCACGGAGTTCACGGATGCCGTGATCGAAGGCGTTCGCCGCAAATTGGACGTTTGGTCAACTTTGTAACTGTAAAGATTTGCATAAGTTTGCTCCGCCGGCGGCTTAAGGTTGAGGAGGCCCAGCCGAGCGAGGGTAAACTCTCTCTCAATAGATGGTGTGGCTTACCCGTCCTGGGAATCAACGACAGTCGTTTCGCCAATCGACTGAGTTACCGATTGCCGTAAGCGTGCGCGGCTTGCCCGCGCCCGTGTACGGCACGCTCATTAACATCTCGGATTCGGGCTGCCGTTTGCGCTCGCTGATTCTGCTCGACCGCAATCGCATTGTCGAGTTCGAGCTCAGCCGTCCCGGATCGCCGACCCTGAGGCTGCGCGGGCGCGTACTTTCGCGCACCACGCCGCAAAGCGACGCCGGCTACGAATACGGCGTCGCGTTCGACGACGTGCCGGCTGTCCAGCGCACCCAATTGAGCCGCGAGATCGCCGAAATGCAGCGGCGCGCCGCGGCAGCGCGCGATACCGCTCGCCAGGCGGCCAAATATGCCACCGGCACCGGTAAGCAGCGACGTAACGCAGTACGTACCGTTTTCGCAATTCCCGTTCGCTACCGCCCGACGAATCGGTCCGCCAGCACCGGCGAAGCCAGCGATATCTCGGCCGGCGGGTTGCGATTGCTGTGCAGGGATTCGCTCGCCATCGGCAGCGAGCTCGAAATTCGATTTACTCTTCCAACCGGCGTGCTCAACGTCTATCCGTCGGCGGACAACCGCCTCGAGATCACGCCGTTCGGCCAGCGACGCGTCCACGTTCCCGACAACCGCCGCCCGTTCGAGGAGATGGCGATGCACGGACGCATTCTTGCGCGCTACGATGCGCAGGGCGGCCGCGAAATCTACGGCGTCTCATTTACCGATATCGACGGATACCAGCGCGAAGAGATCGCGCGCTTCGCTCACGCCGTTCAACTCTCGCGCATTCGCACTACGGGGTAGCGAGCGAGCGCATTGCCGCTAGGGTCGCGCGCCGCACGAATTGAAAACGAGCGTCCTAGGAGTAGGAAAGGATGCGTTCGGCGGCTGCTCTCGGCGCGATGCTCCTCCTCGCTGCGTGTTCCGGCACCGGCGCAAACTCTAACGCGCCGCTTCTTCCCACCGAATTAACCTCGCGATCGACTCGTCCGGTCAAAGCGACGCTGCGCATCCACGTCCCGCGTCACCGCCGTCGCATCCGCGCGCATTACGTTTCGCCGGCGACGCAATCGGTTGCCGTCACGATAACGCATGCCGGCCACGTCACGCACGCGAACTTCGATCTTACGCCGGCAACGAACCCGAACTGCACGGCGGGTCCGGTTGTTTGCACCTTGACGCTGGTGCTCGAGCCGGGCTCAAACACGCTCTCCATCGCAACCTACGACGGTCTACTCTCCGGTGGGAATCCTACGGGAAACGAGCTTTCGGCCAATCAAAACGTTCCGATAACGATTGCAATCGGTAAAGCGAATCTCGTCAGCGTTACGCTCGACGCGATCCCGGCTTCGGTCGTTCTCCTACCGGTAAACTCCACGCTCGCCGGCACTCTGCAAACCGGATTCTCCATTTCGAAGTGCTTCTCGTCGGCGAAAGCGACCGTCCTCAGCATCGACGCGGACGGCAACTTCATCATCGGGCCGGGCGCACCGGCGCCGAGTCTGATGTCGAGTGATACGTCGCACATTGCTGTGGCAACGCCCGCGCCGTCGGCCCCGAACATCTTCGTGCTTACGCGTCCGAACCTGCCTACCCCGTTTAGCACCGTCACGCTGACACCGGGCGTCACGCCCGCAGCGGGTAGCGGCGGTTCGCCGGTTTCGCAACCGGTTTCGGTAAAGTTCAACGGCGACATCTGCGGCATCGTCGACCAGTTTTCAAACGGTTTCACCAGCAGCGGCTACGGGATTTCGGTCGGCCCCGACGGCAATCTTTGGACGGCGGAAAACGGTAACAACGCGATCGCGAAGGTCACGACCGATGGAAGTGTGACCGAGTACGCCGGGTTCGGTACGCCCACCAGCATCGCCGCCGGAATCGACGGCAATCTGTGGTACACGCAATGCGGGTTTTACGAGATCCAGGAGATCACCACCAGTGGCTTAGGCCTAAGCGGTTATCATACACCGACGCTCGGCAGCAAGCCGTACCGCATCGTTTCCGGTCCCGACGGGGCGCTGTGGTTCACGGAAAAGGCGGGAGATAGAATCGGCCGGATGACGACGGGCGGAACCATGACCGAGTACTCGACTCCGACGTCGAGTAGCACGCCCACCGGCATCGCAAACGGTCCCGACGGAGCCTTGTGGTTTACCGAAGAGAGCACTAATACCATCGGGCGCATCGACGTCGCGGGGAACATCACCGAGTATACGGTTCCGCTAGCGAGCACCCCATGGGACATTGCCACCGGAGCTGACGGCAATCTTTGGTTTACCGACCTCGCCGGGAACGCCGTCGGCCGGATGACGACTAACGGAAGCTATAAAATGTTTCCGGTGCCGATGCCGTCGAGCCAGCCCTTCGGTATTACTGCGGGTCCCGACGGTGCGCTCTGGTTCGGCCAGGCTGCCGTCTCGTACGTCGGGCGCATTGCGACCGATGGAACGATCACCGAGTTTTCCGTTCCGTGGCATACGGAGTACCTCACGACCGGGCCGGACAATGCACTTTGGGTCACGGGTGAAATCACCGCCGTCTTCCGCATAAGGTAGCTTAGGCGGCGATCAACGCCACGCCGATCAACGCTAAACCCACGCCGAACTTTTGCACGAGTTGCAATCGCTCGCGTAACACCACTCGCGCGAGAAAGACCGTGCTCGCCGGATAGAGCGACGTCAGCACCGCGGCGATTGCCAGCGCGCCGCTTTGCGCGGCAACGACGTACATGACGTTGGCGGCCATGTCGGCCGTACCCGACGCTACGAGGGTCCCCAGCATCCCGCCTCGCGGCGAAACCGCCGTGCGCGTAACGATCGCGAGCAGCAAGAGAAAGGCGACCGAGCCGACGCGCGCTGCGAGCAAACCGTCGAGGCCGGCGCCGCGCCCCGGTATGCCGAGCATCAAAAAGAACAATCCGATCGCGATCCCCGAAGCGATCGCCTCTTTTACGCCCGACGTCGCGATCTCGCGTTCACCACTCTCTTCTTTAGATAACGAAATCATGACGACGGCAAGTAGCGCGATCGCGATGCCCCCGATTTGGAACCAGTGCAGCGTATCGCCACGCACGATGCCGACGACGACCGGAAATGCCGCAGCTAGTACGGCAGTAATTGGTGAAACGACGCCCATCTTTCCGATCGCGAGCGCGTGATACAGCAGCGCGATACCGATACCGCCGGCAACACCGCCTGCGAGGCTCCACAAGACGATTGCGCGCGTCGCGTGCGCGGGAAAAAACGGTAGAACTGCCAGCAACACGACGAGCCCGACCGCTTGTGCGACCAGCGTCACCGAGATCATCGACGCGCGCCGCGTAGCCAAGCCGCCGAGAAAATCCGCGCCGCCATAAAAACCCGCGGCGAGTAGACCGAGAGCGATCGTGAGGATTTCAGACTTCCATTACGACGGGAATGACGACCGGGCGGCGCTTCGTGCGCGCGTGGATCGCTTTCGCTAAGCTTTCGCGAATGTGTTCTTTGACGGTGTTGACGTCGCGCATGCCTTCGACCGAAACTTCCGCGATCGTGGCCAGCAGTTCGGCGCGCAGCTCGTCGAGCACGCCGTCGGATTCGGGAATGTAGAACACGCCTTTCGATATCAGATCGGGGCCGGCAATCACGCGCGCCTCTTCGCTGTCGATGGCGACCACCACCATCATGATCCCGTCGTTGGAGAGCGCCTTGCGATCGCGCAGCACCGCTTCGCCGACGTCGCCGACTCCGGAGCCGTCGACGAACACGTGGCCGCCGTACGTCTTGCCGATCTTGTCGCCGTAGTCTTTGGTGAACTCGAGCACGTCGCCATTCTCGAGCACGAAGACGTTGCCGGATTCGACGCCGGTCTGCACCGCAAGGCGCCCGTGCTGCATCAGCATGCGGTACTCGCCGTGTACCGGAACGAAAAACTCCGGCCGTACGAGGTTGAGCATCAGCAAGAGCTCTTCTTGCGAGCCGTGACCGGAGACGTGCGAACGCCCGTCGGTACCGTGGATAACGTGCGCGCCGAGCTTGCACAGATTGTTGATCGTCTTGTACACACTCTTTTCGTTGCCGGGAATCGGCGTCGCGCTAATGACGACGGTGTCGCCGGGAACGATTCGGAACTTCTTGTGATCGCGCACCGACATCCGCGCGAGACCGCTCATCGGCTCGCCCTGCGAGCCCGTCGTCATCACCACCACACGCTCGGGCGCATACCCGTCGACGTCTTCGATCTTGATGACCGTGTCCGGCGGGATGCGCAGATGTCCCAGCTCGCTGGAAAAATGCACGACGTTTTGCATCGATCGTCCCAAGAACGCGACCTTGCGCCCAAAGCGCACCGCGTGATCGACGGCTTGTTGGATGCGCGGCACGTTCGACGCGAACGAGGCGACGACGATGCGTCCTTTGGCATGCGAGAAGATTGAGGTGAACGCCTCGCCGACGATTCGCTCGGAGAGCGTGTGCCCGGGCCGCTCGGCGTTGGTCGAATCGGAAAGCATGCACAGCACGCCCTCGTCGCCGATACGCGCGATCCGCGCGAAGTCGGCCGGCCGCCCGTCGATCGGCGTTTGATCGAACTTGAAGTCGCCGGTGTGAAAAATGGTCCCGACCGGCGTGCGCAGGGCCAGCGCACACGCGCCGGCGACCGAATGATTGATGTGGACGAACTCGATCTCGATGCTTCCGAAGGCGACGCGATCGCCGGGCTGCACTTGTCTGAAGTCGACCTCGCCCTGCTGCTGTCCGCGCGACTTGGCCTTGATGAGCGCGATCGTTAGCGGCGTCCCGGCGATCGGCGTCTGCGGAAACTCGCGCAAGAAATACGGAATCCCGCCGATGTGATCTTCGTGCCCGTGCGTTACCGCAAGCGCGCGCAGCTTATGCGCGCGTTCCCGCACGTAAGTGAAGTCGTTGATGACGACGTCGACGCCGTACATCTCGTCGTCGGGAAACATCAGCCCGCAATCCACCACGACCAGGTCGTCGTTGGTCTCGACCACGGTCATGTTGCGGCCGATCTCGCCGCATCCGCCAAGCGGAATAACGCGGACGTACGGCTCCGAGGGTGGGGCTGGGACGACTAAGGCATCGGGATTCACATTTACCAGTTCTTGCTGTCGCGGGCGCGCGCGTGAAATGAGCTATGAAGAAGGAGGCTTACCGAACGTGCTTTCTATAATTGCTGCCGTCGTCCTCATCGCGTCGAACGGGCAGGATGGCCCTCCCGCCGGCGTGCTCTTCAGCCACCGCGCGTTGCGCAACGCGCGACTCCTCATCCAGATGCGCATGCTCGAGCTGCGCGAAGAGCGGCTCGAGTGCCTGCGCGAGGCGCTGCTCCGGCGCCTTCCGCCGGATCTCGCCCGCCCGACCGCGACAGGCACGCCCAACCCCGCCGTGAAACAATCCGGCGCTTTACACGCTACCAACTTCCGAAGCGAGGATTGCTCATGGGTCTCGACACTGCACAAGCGCCGAAGGCTAACGGGCTAAAGACGGCGCTCGATACGATCGTTGCGCCCAACGAGGCGTTCGAACGGCTACGCACGGCCCCAACCTGGGGTTGGGCTTTCCTTATTACGCTGATCCTCTACATGCTGGGCAGCTATCTTCTCACACCGGCCATCATCCACGGCATGCAAGCCGACTGGCCACACCAAGTGGCTTCGGATCCACGAATGGCGCAACTCACTCCCGAGCAGCAGCAAAACGCGCTCAATATCGGGATCACAATCGTGCGCTTCGCGTGGATCTTTCCGCTGATCGTCGTTCCGTTTTACCTCTTAATACAGACGATCGTTCTGCTGATATTCAAAGCAATCGGTCGCGGCGACGCGGGCTTCGGACAACTGTGGGCGGTCGCCGCGAACATATCGGTGCCCATCCTCGGCGGTGGATCGATCGTGCTCGCCATCATCTCCATCGTTCGCGGTGCCGACAGCTTCAGCTCGAACTTCGACGTGCAAGCGGCGATGCCGTCGCTAGCGATGCTCGCACCCGCGGCTCCGCTGAAGTTGCGCGGTTTCTTAGGCGGTTTTACGCCCTTCTCAATCTGGGGTGCGTATCTGATCGCAACGGCAATGTCGGTCACGGCGCGCGTACCCAAAGGGCTCGCTTGGGGCACCGGCATCGCAGTACTTCTCATCGGTTGCTGCTTCTTCGCTCTGGGAGCTCGATAACATGAGCGACGTGGTTTCGGCGCCGGCGATTACCGTACGCCCGCAAGCGAAACCAAACGACCTTCAGGTGCTCTTCACGCTGGCCGTTTCGCCCAAGAAAGGCTTCGAACAGCTCGGCGTAGAGCCGCGCTGGGGATGGGCGATGATCGTCGGAATGTCGCTCACCGGACTCGGCTTCTACCTGCAATCCCCCGCGATCGAGCACATCCTTGTGGTGCAGACTGTCGCACAGAATCCGAAGCTGGCGTCGATGTCGCCCGAGCAACTGAGCCACGCCGTACGCATTACTCACGGGTCGTGGTTGCCGTTCGTCGTTTCCTACCTCAAAGGCGCCGTTATCGACACGGTCGTCATGGTTGCGTTTGCGGCGTTAAGCAAAGGGAAGTTCCCGATTCGCGCGTTCTGGGCCGCATCGGTGAACATCACGGCACTCTGCGCCGGGCTAGGAACGCTCGTCACCGGTGCGATCGTCTATCTGCGAGGGCCCAATAGCTTCCAAACCGCGTCGGATCTGAGGAACGCGATGCCGTCGCTTGCGTGGATCGTTCACGTGTCGCACCCGACGTATCAGGCGCTTGCGTCGTTCGTCACGCCGTTTACCGTATGGGGATGGGGACTCGAGATCTGCGCGATGATCGTGATCGCAGGCATCAGCCCGGCCATCGCAACGATAACGACGCTCCTACAGTTTCTTTACTTCTCTCTGCGCACGGCAGATGGATGGTGGATGCCCTAATGTTCGCTCCGATTCTTGCTCTCGTCATGACGCTGCCCGATGCGGTAGAGTATGCGGTCGGCCATAGTTCCACCGTGGCGGCGCAGCGCGCGAACCTCACGGCGGCACAACACGCTCTTGCTTTACAACGCGGCGTCGCGTACCCGACGGTAAACGGATCGCTTCAAAGCTTCCTCGCCAAGAGCTCGAACTTTCAGGGTGGCTTTGCGGCCATCGGTGTCGCTCAGCAAAGCGTCGTGAGCCAGAATACGGCCCAAGTCGGCATCACGAACTGGAATCTCACGACCGGCGGATTTTCTTTCTTGGCACTGGCCGGCGCGCGCGCGCAGGCCGAACAAGCGCAAAACGCGCTTTCCAACACCGAAGACCAGATCGCTTCGACCGTCACCAACTCGTTCTATGGAATCGTGCAGCGTCAAGCGATCGTCTCGGTCGACACGATCACGCTCGACGCCCAAAACGTTTTGGTCGACACGGCCAAGGCCAAGGAAAAAGCCGGCGTAGCCGCCGGGGTCGACGTTCTGCAAGCCAAGACGTCGGCGGCAAAGAGCGAGTCGTCGCTCGTCGCCGATAAAGCGGCGGTGCAAGACGCGACCGAAGCGCTCGCACAACAGATCGGCGCGCCGCTGGACACGCAGTTCGACGTTCCCAAGGACGTGCCGCAGCCGCCGCTGCCCAAAGGAACGATCGACGGGTTGGTTTCTATTGCGGACACCAATCGCCCCGACGTCGCCGCCGCCCGCGAAGCGATGCTCGCCGCCGGTTATACGCGCCGCGGTTGGAACGTGGAACTCTATCCCAGCGTTCAAATATCGGCGAATATCGGAAATCAGTTTTCTCCAACGCAAGCGGTGCAAGAGCAAGCCGCCTTGGACGATCAATGCCGGAAGTACGGCTATCTCGTCTGCCCGACCGTGCAGCGCGGGTCGCCGGGTTTTTGGTCGATACAAGCGGTCTCAAGCATTTCGCTGCCGCTGGTCGACTATAACGCTCGCCATAGCGAGCGCGTTAACGACGACGCCCAGCTCGCGTCGACGCAAACGGCCTTCGCTCAAACGCGCTTGCAAGCCGAGTTAGACGTGCGTCAGAGCTACCGGGCCGCGCAAACCGCGCAGTCGCAGCTGATGTGGGCGAAGGAAGAGTCGGACTACGGCACCGAGTCGGCGCGCATCGCTTCACTGCAATATAAAGCCGGCGTCAAGACGATCTTTGACGTGCTGCAAGCACAAACCGCCGCGCAACAAGCCCTCGACGACTACGTAAACGCCCGAGTGAACTACGTCGAAGCCGTCGTTAAGCTACGCGTCTCGCTCGGAACCTACGATGCCCGCTCCGCCGTGATGGACTTAAAATGAACAAACGAACGCGCAACCTCCTGATCGTCGCCGGAGCCGTCGTGCTCCTCGTCGCGATTGCAGCCATTGCCGGACGCAGCAAAGGCGGCTCGGCCGTCGAGGTGCGCACGCAAAAACTCAACTACACGGCTTTTCGAGTGAAGCTTCCCGAAAACGGGGTCGTCATGCACGAAGGTGCTGCGACGATTCCGGTCCTGGTGTCGGGAAACATCGGCCGCATGATGGTGCGCGCCGGCAGCCAGGTCAGCGAAGGCGAGCTGCTCGCGACGATCTACAATCCGACGATCGAATACGCGGCCGCGGGCTCCGCGGCCGACGAAACTTCGGCGGACGCCAACGTGACGGCGGCGCAGGTTCAAGAACGCAACGCCCGCGTCGGTTATCAGGCGCAGGTCGATACCAACAAATCCAGCCTCGACGAAGCAAAGCGTATCTACGACGCCGACGTGGCGCTCTACGCCAACAAAGCGATCCCACGAAACCAACTCGACGCAGACAAGGCGAAACTCGATCAAGCACAGGTCGCGTACAATCAATCGGTAGAGCAGCTGAAGCTCGGCGCGGTCTCCGGCTTTAACGGCGGATCCACGCAAGCGGCTATCGCGGCCGCTGAAAAAGCGCGGATTCTGAACTCGCAAAACCAACAGCAAACCGGATTCCTAGAGGTGCGCGCGCCGTTCGACGGCGTGATTCAGAGCGTGACGACGCAAACCAACGATCCGCTGCGCCCGCTGCAGCAAGGCGATCAAGTGACGGCCGGACAGCCGCTCTTCACGATCGCCGGTGGGCGCGGGTACATCGTTCGTGCCCAAGTCGACGAGCAGGACGTCATTAACGTCACGCTCGGCATGCCCGTTCTCGTGAACGGACAAGACTTTCCCGGCCACACGATTCACGGACACGTCGCCGAGATCGCTCCGATTGCGACCAAGTCGACGGACGCGTCCAGCACTGCCAAGCAAGTCCTCACGACGATTGCCCTCGACCAAGAACCGTCGTTTCTGCGCGACGGCATGAGTGCCGACGTCGATATTCTTACAACCGACGTGCCGCACGCGATCGTCATACCCAACGACGCTTTGGTCAAGGAGAACGGCCACTCGTACGTTTGGGTCGTGGTCGACGGCGTCGCGCAAAAGCGGCCGATCGTCACGGGCAAAGCTAGCGACACCGAAACGCTGGTGAAGTCCGGCCTTGCTGCCGGCGACGTCATCGTCGCTCAAAAGAGCGATGAGATCAAGGACGGGAAAAAGGTAAAATCGCTGCCCTCGCCTTCACCGGTACCGTCGCCGACCAGTAGCTCGTAATGCCGTGAACACGCTCCTCTCGTACCTCGACGAGGCGCTCGCAGCCCTATGGCGCAACCGCATCCGGTCGATCCTCACCATGTTGGGCATGATCATCGGAAGCGCTTCGATCATCGCGGTGTTCGGAATCAGCCGTGCCGCAACCAGCGGCATCACCGGCACGTTCGATTCTTTCGGACAACTGCCGGTGTTCGTCCAGGTGGATTCTTCGCAGATCGACCCCGCGCGGGCGGCGCTGCATTACCGCGACGCTGCTGCCGTGCAAGAAGCGCTGGGCGACCGCGTCGCCGCCGTCTATCCGAACTGGCAACGCACGTATCAAGTATCGTTCGGTAACGTGCACGACGACGAGAGCATCGCAATCGACGGTGGTTACCATACGGATTCACTAATCCTGGAGTCGGGGCGCAAGATCGATCAAAACGATGTCGATTCCGCAGCCCGTGTGTGCGTCTTGACGCAGGATCTCGAGCTGAAATACTTCGGCGGCGCGCCGGCGGTCGGTAACTTTTTACGAGTCAAGGGCGAACGCTGCGAAGTCATTGGCGTCTACGCAAATATCAAGGGCTCGTTTATGAACCAGCTGGTCGGCAGCGGCGTCGTCCTTCCCTACACGACCTTTTACGACGCCTTCACACCCGGCGATCTGGACGGCATCCTGGTGTATCCGGCCGATCAGACGCAAGCGGACGAAGTCGGCAAAGCCGCCGTCGCCGTGTTGCAGCATATCCACGGCGATCGTTCGCAGTATTCGGTGCAAAACGGCGCCGGATTCTTGACCGCGTTCGACGGCGCGCTCAACGTCATCGCCGCCGGACTCTCGGCCATTGGCGGCGTCGCTTTAATCGTTGCCGGTATCGGCATCATGAATATCATGCTCGTTTCCGTCACCGAACGCACGCGGGAAATCGGCATCCGCAAAGCCATTGGGGCGAGCCGCGCCAATATCATCATGCAGTTCATCATGGAGGCAGTCGTGCTCTCGGTGCTGGGCGGCGGCGTAGGGATGGGGTTAGGCATCGTCGCAACGGTCGGCGCCGCTTCGATATTGAGCCGGCAGCTCGGCGAGCTGATCATTCCTTACCTGTTGATCGTGAGCATCGCGCTGAGTTTCTCAATCGCCGTGGGGATGATCTTCGGAACCTATCCCGCGATTCGCGCGGCCAACCTCGACCCGATCGAGGCACTGCGCTCGTGATTTACATTCAAGAAGCGATTGCCGTCCTGCTGGCCAACAAGCTCCGGTCGCTTTTGACGATCGTCGGCTTAATCATCGGCGTAGCGGCCGTGATCGCAATTCAAGTGCTCGGCCAGAGTATGGCGGGCGCAATCGACGGGCTGCTCGGGGGAATGTCGGACAACTCGTTCATCATTTTCCCGAATCAGCAGCAAAGCAACGTGCTGCAAGCGACGATCAAGCTCTCCGATCTTCCGACTCTCAAACAACGCATCCCCGCAATCGCCGACGCCGTTCCGATCGCTTTCGTCGACGACGTCATTCGTAACGGCCACAACGAAGGGCGCTACCGTATTTCTCCGGAGAGCGCGATTCCGTACGACAACCTGCCGGCGGTGTACGGCCGCAAGATCGATCAAGACGACATCGATAGCGCCGCCAACGTTTGCGTGCTCAAGCACGACTCGTACGTACGGCTCTTTCCTAACGGCGGCGATCCAACCGGTAAGAGCGTCTACGCCGGGCCCAATCGCTACGTCGTGATCGGCGTGCTCGCGCCGCCCA
>Ga0070731_10003499_pt1 | contig 14147 bp, 6 predicted proteins | sample Coa_R1_2_FD_66448 | JGI IMG/M metagenome (GOLD analysis project Ga0070731, IMG submission 66448) | Surface soil microbial communities from Centralia Pennsylvania, which are recovering from an underground coalmine fire - Coalmine... | ecosystem: Environmental > Terrestrial > Soil > Unclassified ... | reverse complement strand
TCTTACCATCGACGCTGCGGAGGTCTATCCCACCACCGGCTCGACGTTCTATGTCACGTCCGTTGGCGGGGACAGTACGATTCGTTTCGGCCGGACGACGAAGACCACGCCCCCTCCGGTTTATTCGGCAGGCGCCAGTCTCACCATCCAGGCCGCGAACATCGTGCTTGGCGGCGTCATCCGGGTGCCGGTCGGTAGTCTTACGATCGGATCCAACAGTGAACTCGACCTTGGGGGGAACAGCACAGAGTTCGCGCCGAAAACGAACTCCGTAGAGGCGCTCGACGGCAGCATCACGTCCGTTTCCGCCGACGGCCTTTCCATTCCCTATGGAACGACGACCGACCAGACCGAATGGTACTTCGCGCCGACCAGTTCCGGGCAGCTCACCGCACCGCCGCAGGCGATTCTCGATTTCGGCGGGGCTTCGGTGTCCCTGGATTCCGGCGCGACGGTCGATCTGAGCGGCGGCGGCAATCTCTACGCCTACGAATTCATCCCCGGCCTCGGCGGCTCGCGTGACGTGCTCGATCGCTACAACACCGACGAGTTCAGCGGCAATGGCGGCTATCAGTATCCGGGTGGCACCCAGGTCTATGCGATTGTTCCGGGGCTCTCCTCGAACGGAGTCGCCGCCTATGACCCGATCTATTCGGCGAATTACAGCGATCTGTACTCTTACACAAACGCCGGGCAGAGCATCTATCTGACGGGTGCACCGGGACTGGCCGCCGGCTGGTACACGCTCCTCCCGGCGCAATACGCCATGCTTCCGGGTGGCATGCGCGTGGTCCAGGAAACGAATGGAACGCAGATCGCGCCGGGAACGAGCGAACAGCTCATCGACGGCACGATGGTCGTTTCCGGCTATTACGGAATAGCCGGAACGGATACGCGATCGTCGACGGCGGCGGCGTTCGAAGTGCAGAGCCAGAGCACCTTCCTGCAGTATTCGCAAATCGCGCTGACCTACGCGAACGAGTATTTCGCCCAGCTCGCCGCAAAGAACGGGAACGCCGCACCGCGTCTTCCCGTCGATGCCGGACGATTGATCCTGGCGCCGCTCGACAGCCTTGTCGTCGATACAACGCTGGTCACGACGCCGGGGCAGGGCGGTCGCGGCTCGGAAGTGGACATCACGGGGAGCAGTTTCGACATCGTCTCGAGTGTCGATCAGGAGGGAATCGTCCCGGGTTCAATCGTCCTGACGGCCGACAGCCTCACGAACCTTGATGCTTCGAGCCTTCTGATCGGTGGCGTGCGTACAGACAACGCCGATGGCACAACGTCGATCGATGTGACGGCGCAGTCGATCACGATCGCCAATGATGCATCGCATCCCCTCGAAGGCCCGGAAATTCTTCTCGCGGTGGCCGGAGAAAATAGCGCCATTACGCTCGACAACGGCGCAACGATCATCGCCAAGGGAACGGCGGGAAGTGCCGCGACGGGCAATTACGTCATCGACAATACCTCGAACGAGTCGGAAGGAGCGGCGCTGCTGCGTGTGGCGGTGGGACCGCAGCGGCTCGCCTCGTTCGATGGCTATGACGATGCCGGCGCGTTGTCCGCCGGCGACGTGAATCTGGAAGGAAATTCGGTCCTGCTCGATTCGAGCGGCAACCTGACCGTCGCGTCCAATGCCGCCATCGAAGCCAACCTGCTCGCGCTCGGTGCAAGCGAGGTCACGTTCACGAAGAGCAACAACGGCAGCGGCAACGGCCTCGTGATCACGCCGGAACTGCAGGCGCTGTTCTCGAAAGCGAATCTGCTGACGATATTGACGCCGGACGCGATTTCATTTGCGGCGGGAACGTACGATTTCGGCAACATCGTCTTCGATTCGCCGGGACTGTCGCTTCTGAACGGCAGCGGCGCCACCATCAATGCCGACAGCCTGACCTTCATGAACGGCAACGCGGCCGGTCCCGCCTGCGGCCAGAGCGGCGCTGCGGCCTGCGGTCACGGCCACCTCAAAGTGAACGCCACCAAAATCAATTTTGGATGGGGAACAGTCGACACCTACGGCTTCGGCGGCAGCGTCGATCTTATTTCCAGCGACGGCATGTTCATGACCGGCAAAGGCAGCATGAATTTCGGCCCCGCCGTGCTGGCCTTGAACACGCCTTACATCGGCGATGCCGGCTACGTGCCAGCGCCGGGCGAGAGCGAGATCGTCCCGAGCGCTGCGCTGATCACGACGGGCGCCGTCATGATCGACGACGCGATCGGTGGAAGCATACCGGACGTCGTTGGCGCCCCCGGAGCTTCGCTCACGATCGACGGACACTCAATTTCGGTAAGCGGTACGGAACTGCGCGCCACCGCGGGCACGCTCACCCTCGATTCGGACACCGGCATCGATATTACCGGCGGCGCCGTTCTTGAAACGCCGTCCTGGGTAAAGACCTTCGGCGATTCGGCCGATCCGACGACAGTTTCCGCTCCGGGCGGCACGTTGACGCTCATTGCCGAACATGGGGGCATCACGGCGGCGGCAGGGACGACGCTTTCCATCGGCGGCAATGTTGGAACCGCGGGAACGCTCTCGCTTTCCGCGAGCAACGGCGTCTTCAATCTGGACGGAACGATCGTCGCCGCCACGCCAAACGGCGGGGGCTCTCTCGATCTGGATTCAGGCGGTGCGTTCGATCTCGCCGCCTTCGCCGACGGTTGGGGAAAGGATTTCTCCGGCACCATCGACATCCGCTCCGCCACGGGCGACCTCGACCTTCTGGAGGGTGAAACTCTCAAGGCAAGAGACGTTTCACTCACTGCGGACGGCGGTTCGATCGACATCGCCGGCACCATTGACGTCTCCGGCATCAACGGCGGCGGCATTAGCCTGTACGGCGTTGGTGACCCTGGCCGCCACAACGGCGTGACACTCGAAAGCACGGCCGTGCTCGATGCCCATGCGGACGGCTATGGGAGGCTCGATCCGCGTCAGGCGTCCGGCGGCATCGTGAACATCGGGACCGACGGCAACGGCGTCGTCGATGTGAAGAGCGGCGCCGTCATCGATGTGAGGGCGCTGCAAACCAAGGCCCGACTCATCCCGATCACGCTCAATGGCGCCACCTATTACTACTATGTGCCCGCGGATGTCGGCGGCCAGGTGAATTTCCGTCTGCCGGTCATCCAGGGGCAGAACGGCGAAACCGTCAATATGTACTACGCCGGCAATATCGAAGGCGCGAGCTCGATCGTGCTCCAGGGCTTCGAGCGCTGGAATCTGGCCGACATCGCCAACGACCCGAATTTCGTGGGCGTGACGATCAATGCGCAGGGGCAGGCAGTGCTCGACACCTCTGCGACAGGGTCCGACGGCCAGGTGAACTTCCTCGCCGACGACGGCACGGGCACGATCGTCAACTTCATCCAGAATTTCGACATCTCCGCGTCATACGGAAATCTCGGCAACCTCACCTCGATGGCGAATTTCCATGCCAGGCCCGGCGTCGAGCTGGACTATTCCGGCGATATCATCCTGCAGTCCAACTGGAATCTGGGTGCCGGCACGGTCGATATAGCGGCCGCAGTCAGGGCGGGCCTGATGCTCCCCGTCGACCCGAGCTGTACGTCCAAGTGCCAGTACTACATCATTCCGGGAGACGAAGCCAAAGTCTTCGCCAACTACACATCGCTCACCTATCGCGTCGGCGGCAAGGTCCTCGGAGAGCCGGGCATTCTGACGCTGAGGGCCAGCGGCAATCTCGACATCGACGGCAGCATCACCGATGGATTCTTCCAGCTCGGCGACCAGTCGGATGCCAATTATGTGGAGGGCCAGCTGGGGGCCGGCAATCTTTACTACATTCCGTATCTGATCCCTGCGTGCAAGAACGCCGGGTGCACCAATCTCGTCGACTGGGCGAGCGGGCTCGATCTCAACAGTATTGACTACATCGACCTTCCGTTCCCCCAGAGCTTTTCTTCCTCCGGACAGTACTTCCAGTTCAATCCTGTCCCCTACAATCCGGCCGCCAATACACCGTGGGCAGCGGGAGACAATGGCAGCGACGCGCTCGCGAGCATGCAGCCGTTCCCGCTGATTCGGATCGGCGACCGTACGTATTACGTTCCGTCCTGGTCGTACCAGCTGGTTGCGGGTGCCGACCTGACGGGTGCCGGCGGGAATCCGAGTGCCAATCCGCTGCAGACGGTTCCGGGCAGCACGGGCAGCGTCACCGTTCAGGGGATCAACTACTATACCTACGGCAACCCCAACAACACCACGTACACATCGAACTGGGTCGACCAGCTCGATTTCCAGGTTGGCACGCAGTATTTCACCGCCGATTCGTGGTACATGGCCTTCCTGAGCACGACCCCCCAGGCCGATCAGAATTCCTACACCTATATCGACTGGTCGAATGCTCCGTCCGGAGTTCTGGATCTGATCAATCAGTCCACGCAATTCGCAACGTTCATGACGGATTATGCCGGCCAATTTCAGGTATACGGACAATCCGGCGATTACAGCGCAATCAGCATGTCATTGTTCGATGCCTCGCAGTTCATGCTGGATGTGATTGTACCAAATTTGATGGCGAAGTCGGGCAAGGGCGGCATACTTGGCTCTTATAACCCTCCTAAGCCTCTCTATACCGTTAAGGGAACCCTTGCGAACGTTTTTGCCGGCGAAACACTCATCCGCACCGGAACCGGATTCATCGACATCGCAGCAGCGCAGGACATCAATCTCCAGAACAATAACGCGGACGGTTCAGCGACCTATCTCACACTGGATGGCCAGCAAGCCGAGGATAACAATCCCGATGACGGCCTCCAGCTCGGCGGTTCACCGGTTTACACCGCGGGACACCTGGTCATTCCGCAAGAGGTGACCGTCGTCGACGAACTGACTGGGGACACTTTCACCATCGACCCCTCGCAATATGAAGATACCACCAACATTTTCACGCAGCCGTACGGAGGCTACCAGTACGGAATTAGCGGCAAAAATGGCAATAACGGCAATGTCGGATTCGAAGGGATCATGATCGCCAATCCGGTCTATCTGACCGGCGGTGGCAACATCTCGCTGACAGCCGGCAATAACATTCTCTCGCGGCGCGACGTCTGGGATGAGAGCCGCATCGCCGACGACTACAATAACAACAGCGCGTTCTACAGCTGGATCGGCAGCGGCGATCAGCCGTGGCGCGTCGGCACCATCGGCGACATCACGAACATTCTCATCAATCCGCAATTGTTCACCGAAGGCGTTGGCGCGCTCGGCGGCGGCAACATCACCATTGATGCCGGGCATAACATCGTCGACCTGACCGTGGCCGACGATACGTCGGTGACGACCGCGAGCATTACGTCTTTCGATCGTCAGCCCGCGCTCGGCATCTGGCAGTTCGGCGGCGGCAACGTGACGATCGATGCCGGCAATGACATTCTTGGCGGCCGCTTCGACATTGCCGAAGGTAGCGCCGATATCACGGCGACGGACAGCATCCTCACGGACAATGGAAATCTTGAGGTCTGGCCCGAGAAAAATGGCACCCCGGAGTACATCTCCAACACGTTGCGCCTTCGCCTCAGCGACGCCACCGTATCGGTATCGGCCGGCGGGTCCGTCGAGCTTGCGGGAATCTCCGCGCTTGGCGTCTACACCGAGGGCGGAGCCAACGAGGATCAGGAAAACCTGGACTCGCACGGCTTCTACACGCCGATCGCCGGGGTTTCGATTGCCGCGGACGGCGATATCCAAATCGATAATCAGTCTCCCAAATTCTCGTTGGCCGGCAACGGCCAGCCGTACGACCTCAGCATCGACACTACTGCCGATACAGCGACGAATCAGGTGGCCTCCGCCGTCTATCCGGGCTCGCTCAATGCCGCGTCGCTGACCGGCAACCTCGATATTGCCGGGCAGTATGTGCAGGGTGCAGTGGGAACGGCGAGCGAAGTCATTCTCTATCCGAGCCCCGTGGGACAGCTCAATCTTTTCGCGGCGGCCGATATTCAGCCTGTGACAATCGACATGGAAGATGGCGACCCCGGTCTGTTGCCGGGTGTCTTTTCCGTCTTCTCCTACGATCCCAATGCCGGCACCGTTCTGCTCGGGCGAACCTTTGGATTCCCGGGCGTTGAACCGAACACGATCCAGACGGTCCTGCAGACCTATCACAACCAGCATCCCACACATCTGAACGACCCCTACCCGGTGCGTATCGATGCAGGCGGCGACATCCTCGACATGATTCTGTCGGTTCCGAAGCAGGCGCGCATCTATGCGGGTCAGGACATCATCAACATGATGTTCTTCGGACAAAATCTCTTGCCGACCGACATCACGCGCATCGTGGCCGCGCGAGACATCACGGCCACAACGTCGCTGGTCGCGCCCGTTTATTCGCTGAATGGGGAGACGCTTGGGACACCGGAGCCGACGGTCGATGGCAACACCTTCATCATCGGCGGCCCAGGTTCCTTCTTCCTGGAAGCCGGCCGGGACGCCGGACCGTTCCTGAATTCGGCGGACACAAGCGGCCTGGAGGGTGTCGGCAGCAATTTTCAACCGACCGGACCGCTGTCATTCGCCGGCGGCATCGTCTCGGTCGGCAATGCCTGGAATCCGTGGCTCGCACCGACCGGAGCGAATCTGTACGTGGAGTTCGGGGTCGGCAAGGGCGAGGACTTCAGTGCGCTCAGCGACTACTACCTCGATCCCGCAAACCAGACGAAGTGGCCGTCATATCTGTTCCAGCAGGAAACGAACACATCCGGAAACCAGGTCGCCAATCGATCGGCGCCGATCTACGGACCCGTTCTCATCCATTGGATGCAAAAGAACGCCCCGGCTCTGCTCGAGGCCACGTACGGCACGCTGAAAGTCACCTTCCAGCAGGCCTATGATGCGTTCAAGACGCTGCCCCAACTTCAGCAGCAGGTCTTCCTGCTCGACTATGTGTATTTCAACGAGCTGACACAGACGTCGATCCCGACGGGGCCCTCGTACGAAAATTACAGCCGTGGCTATATCGCCATCAACCTGCTGTTCCCGTCTTCCTGGGGTTATACGCAGAACAATCTCGGCGGCGGCACGAATGGCGCCAACAAGCTGGTCGAGACCGGCGATCTCGACCTGCGCCTGTCCGCGATCGAGTCGATGTGGGGCGGTAATGTGTATATTCTTGGGCCCGGCGGCCGCGCGCTGATCGGCTCGACTGTCGCGACTTCAGCGCAGGCGGCGTTGCGCGCCTACGCCGGTGGCCAGCTTTTCGACGGCATTCCCATCCAGGCGAACTTCGACGAAATTGACACGTCGGGTCTCGATGTTCCGTACCCTTCGTACACCGACGCCATTCCCGCCGGGTACGAAGGCGTGATCACGCTGCGCGGCGGTTCTGTCGATACGTTCACCGATCAGGATTTCCTGCTCAATCAGAGCCGCCTGTTCACCGAAGACGGCGGCAACATCGCCATGTGGTCGTCCAACGGGAACCTCGATGCGGGCGAAGGGCCGAAGACATCGTCCGACTTCCCGCCGATTGTGGTACAAATCGACGAGGATCTGTTGTCGCAGGTGAATTCGTCCGGCGGTGTGACGGGGGCCGGCATTGCGGCCTTCGAACCGGCGCCCGGCATTCCCGCGCCGGACGTGTTCCTGATCGCGCCGCGCGGTACAGTTGATGCGGGCGCCGCGGGCGTTCGCGTGGCGGGCAACCTCTTCGTCGCCGCCTTTTCCGTTGCCAACGCCAGCAACTTCAGCGTCGGCGGTACAACCGTCGGCGTGCCCGGCTCGGCCGGCGTGAACGTCGCTGCGCAGACGGGCGCCAGCTCTTCGGCCGCGGCCGCAGCCCAGGCGGCGCAGGCGGCGTCCGGCGCTTCCAACGGAAACGGAATGGAAGAATCGATCATCACCGTCGAAGTGCTGGGCCCGGCTGATACTTCGGGTGACGAGGAGATGCGGAAGCGGAAGAAGCAGTCGCTCTGAAAGAGATTCAGCGTCGCAGGAGGTTCAGCAACGCCTTGCGCAGTTTGGGGCTGAAGCCGATCGCGAAGCCGGCCGCGAGCGCGGCGCCAAGCGAGCGCGCCGGGTGACGCTCGGTGAATTCGCCCAGATCCGCGCCGAAGACTTCGCCGATGATGGAAGCAATCCGGGTCTGCAAGCGCACGCGCGCACGCTTCTTCATCGACGAAAGGATCAGCTTTCCGATGATCACCGCAAGGATGCAGAAAAGAACCGCCGTCCCGGCGGCGGCGAGCGCCGCAAACGGCGGAGACAGAATGATGGCAAACGCAAAATAGTCGGCCGCCACCAGCAGGCCGAACGCTGCCGTCAACCCAATCACGCAGGCAACGAGCACCGCCACGACGACGATGGCGCGCGACAGAAGGCCGCTCATGGGTTTGGCGGAGCCGGCTTGCGTTGGGTAATCAGTCGCGACGCCCGAACAACAGACCGAGTATGATACCGATGCCGAAAGCCGTCGCCGCGGAAGTAACGGGGCGGGCCTCGATGCGGCCGGTCAGTTCGTCGGCGCCGCGACGGACTTCGCTCCAGGCCCGTTCGCCTGTCGCGCGCGCCGCCTGCGCCGCTTCGTTGCCGGCATTCCGCGCGGCGGATTCGAGGAGCCGCGCGATCCGCGTGAACTCCCCGCGCAACTGCTTCAGCTCGTCCGACAATGCGCGGACGTCCGATTCCGTGTCAGACATTCTGGCTCTCCTCTGGCGCACCCGCCTTATAGCCGCGCGCGCATGGCTTATCCAACGCCCCGCACCGCCCCGCGCGATGCGGTCTTTCTCGCGGTGCAAGGTAAACAGGATTGGTTTCCTATCGGTTTCCTCACTGGCGGACCGGACATTGAAAAGCCTGCGACGGTCGGGATGCCCTTTGGTCCAAGGGTTGCATCTTGCTCATCCATGGTCCCAGCCTATGTTAATGCGTTACCGAAACGATCTTCATTCGTTGTGAATGGGGACCTGAGGGGATTTTGCATGGTTCAGCTTCGGCGCGATGTGGCCGCCGCCTTTCTTATTGCCTTGGCTCTGGGGGGGTGCGCAACGCCACCCGACCCGACGGGCCAGAACGATCCGTTCGAGGCGCAGAACCGCAAGATGTTCGAACTCAATGAGACCTTGGACAGAAACGTCGCCCTCCCCGTCGCGACCTTCTACACGCACGCGGTTCCCCACCCGGTACGCGACGGCATCCACAATTTCCTGACCAATCTCAATGTGCCGGTGATTTTCGCCAACGACGTGCTGCAGGGCGAGGCGAAGCTTGCAGTCGATTCCGCGGGCCGGTTCATCGTCAACTCGTCAGTCGGGGTCGGCGGCCTGATCGATGTCGCCGCAAAAATCGGAGTACCGGAACATGACTCCGACTTCGGGCAAACGCTCGGGGTTTGGGGCGTTGGCGAGGGACCGTATCTCGTCCTGCCGTTTTTCGGACCGAGCAATCCGCGGGACACAGTGGGATTGGCTGTGGATAATACCGTCGCCGATCCCCTGTTCTGGATAAGCTGGCGCAGCAGCACCTATTTCAAACTCGGCCGCACCCTCCTCGACGTCGTCGACAAACGCGCGCAGAACATCAACGCGATCAAGGAGCTCGAAAAAACTTCGGTTGATCTCTACGCCACGGAGCGAAGTCTTTACCGGCAGCATCGCGAGGCGCAGATCAACCACGGCACTGCAAATCTCGATAACCTGCCCAACTTTTAAGCTGTGAGGCGATCGCCGCGACGCTTGATTGGCTCGCGGATTCGCGCAGAGATTCATCGCTGAACGTCTTCGCGCCGAAAGACGCCCGGTATGCCTGTAGCTTCGATCGTTGAGCGCGTTGTTGCCTTCTGTGCCCGAAATGCGGCCGTGGTCGTTCTGCTCGCGTTGGTCGTAGGTTTATTCGCCAGCTTCTACAGCGCGACGCATTTCGCGATGAACAGCGACCCGGAGTCGCTGATTTCCTCACAGACCAGCTGGCGCAAGCGCAATGCGCAATTTGATGCCGAATTTCCCCAGCTGGGCAACGCCATCGACGTCGTCATCGACGGCGCAACGCCGGAGCTCGCCGAGCGGGGCGCCGGCGAGCTCGCCGCCGAACTCGAAAAGAGGCCGGAGCTTTTCCACAACGTGACTCGCCCGGGGGGCGGTTCGTTTTTCTCCCACAATGGACTGCTCTTCCTTCCGCTGGAGCGGGTGAAGCAGACCGCCGCCCAACTGATCACCGCCCAACCGTTTCTCGGCGCACTTGCAAGCGATCCAAGCCTCAGAGGCGTGACGGACAGCCTCTCCACGGCGCTTGAGGGGGTGAAACGCGGCCAGGCGAACCTTGCGTCTCTGGAGCGGCCGATTGTCGTGTTCGGCGATACCATCGCGCGTACAACCGAGGGCAGGCCCGCCTTTTTGGCCTGGCAGTCGCTCATTACCGGCGAACGGCCAACCATTCTCGAAACGCGGCGCTTTGTCTCGACCCAGCCGCAACTTGAGTACAATTCGCTGACGCCAGGCACGCGCGCGACCGATGAAATACGCTCGCTTGTGCGCAAACTTCATCTCACGCCCGATCATGGGATACGCGTCCGGCTGACGGGTCCTGTTCCCCTGGCCGACGAGGAGTTCTCCACGATTCGCGAAAGAGCCGGTCTGATGACGGTGCTGATGCTGACCGGCGTGATCGCGATGTTGTGGCTCGCGGTGCGCGTCTTTCGCCTGATCTTCGCCATCCTCCTGACAGTTTTCGTCGGGCTTGTCGCCACGGCTGCGCTCGGTCTCCTGGCGATCGGTACGTTCAACGTCATTTCCGTTGCGTTCATTCCGCTGTTCGTCGGCTTGGGAGTCGACTTCGCAATCCAGTTCTGCGTGCGCTATCGCGCCGAGCGCCATGTCATCGACGATCTCGATTCGGCTCTCGCACATGCCGGCGGGGGGCTTGGCAACGCGCTTTCTCTTGCCGCAGCGGCGACGGCGGCGGGATTCTATTCCTTCCTGCCCACAAGCTATTCGGGCGTTGCCGAACTGGGGCTGATCGCCGGCACCGGGATGCTCGTTACCTTTGGTCTCAGCATCACGCTCTTGCCGGCATTGCTGAAATTTGCGCGCCCCCCGGGAGAACCCGAGAACATCGGCTACCGCTCGCTTTCCCCTCTGGATTCATTTCTTACCGAGCATCGGCACCTCGTCATGGCGGTTGCTCTCGCGCTCGCTGCGATCTGCGCGGCCGCGCTACCCAAACTGCATTTCGACTTCAACCCGCTCGACCTGCGTAACCCCAGCAGCGAATCGGTCGCCACGGCGCTCGATCTTCTGAAGGATCCCGAGACCTCGCCCAACACAATCGATGTCCTGGCGGGCTCACGCGCCGCCGCTGCCCGGTTGACGCCGGCACTTTCCGCACTTCCCGCCGTGTCGCAGGTTCTCACCATCGACAGCTTTGTCCCGGATAACCAGGCGCAGAAACTTGCTCTTATCCGCGATGCCGACAATCTGCTCGATCCGACGCTCAATCCTTTTCTGACAAAACCGCCGCCTTCCGATGCTGAAACCGTTGCGGCTCTGACGAATGCTGCAGCCGCGCTGCGGTCTGCGAGCGCCGGAGCGCAGCCAAAACTTGCCGAGGAATCACGGATGCTGGCCGATTTGCTGGACCGCGTCGCCCACGGTTCGGCCGAACTGCGCCAGCGCGTTACGCTCGCCTTTGTGCCCGGCCTTCAGACGATGCTCGATCAGCTGCGCGCTGCCCTCACTCCCAAACCTGTTTCGTTCGCGACACTCCCCGCCGATCTGAAGCGTGATTGGGTTACCCGCGACGGCAAGTATCGCATTCAGGTTTTTCCCAAAGGCAATGCCAACAACAATGCGGTGATCCAGGAATTTACACGTCAGGTGCGCATCATCGCACCGGAAGCCACTGGCGAGCCGATTTCCATTCAGGAATCGGGAAGGACAATTGTGCGCGCGTTCATCCAGGCCGGCATTCTTTCGTTTCTCTCGATTACGCTTCTGCTTGCGCTTGCGCTCAGGCGTTGGACGGACGTGGCGATTGCGCTTGCTCCCCTTGTTCTGGCCGGAATCCTGACGCTCGGTACCTGTGTGCTGATCGGGTTGCGCATGAATTTTGCCAATATCATCGCATTGCCGCTGATCTTCGGCATCGGGGTCGCCTTCGACATCTACTTCGTGATGGCGTGGCGTTCCGGCATGCGCCGGCTTCTGCAATCGCCGCTCACCAGGGCCGTTATCCTGAGCGCCGGCACCACAGCGTCCGCGTTTGGCACACTCTGGATATCCAGCCATCCGGGTCTCGCCAGCATGGGCGAGCTGCTTGCAATTTCGCTGGCCTGGATTCTTGCGACGGTACTGTTTGTCCTGCCGGCGCTTCTCGCGCAGGCCACGCACCGGGGAGGAATGCCCGAAGTGGTGTGAAGACCAGACTACTTCGACGACTTCGTCGTGCCGTTCAGAAGATTATCGGAGAGTTGGTTCATCTTGGCGACCAGCGCGGGTGCTCCGCCGCTGGCCAGCGTCGAAGCGAAGTCTGAACGCCGCGTCGAAAGCTCGCTGACATACCCGTTCAAAAAGACGTCAATGATCTTCCAAGCGCCGGAAGCCTCGCGCATGCGATAGATCAACGGCACCGGCTTGTCGCCCCTGGGTACCAGCGTCGTCTGAACGAGCTTGTCGGGTCCCCGTTGTTGGACGTTCGGATCGACGTTGAATTGTTCGCCGTCATAGCTCGTGAAGTTCGCGGCGTAATTGGCGACCGTCATGCGGCGGAACGCGGCGATCAGGCTGGTCTTGTCGGGTTCCTTCATGCCGCTCCAGCCGGGACCGACGATGAATTGAATCATGGCCGGAATGTCGAAAGCTGCATCGACGGCTGGTTCAAGCGCTTGAAAGCGTCCCTGCATCCCGAGCTGGGGCCCCTTCTTCATCGTTTCCAGCAGGGAGTTGTAGAACGTCTGGACCCGGTCGGCTGCCGGATCGGCGGCATAGGCGGGAACACTTGCCACGACCAATAACAACGCGAGTCCTGCCTGCCTCCACCACGTCATGGGAATGCTCTCCTGCGGTTTCCGGGAAGGGCATGCGAAATCCTCCCCGCCAACACAATAACGCCTGGAATTCGTTTCCGTCCAAAGCACGGCTTGGACTTTGGTCCAATTCTAGAGGGTATGTTCTTCGCAGCGCCAGTTCGTGGTGTCGCCCACGGAATCGCACCAAACCGGCCGCAGTTGCGGCCAGCTCGGGATGTAGCGGAACGAGAGGGAACCGTCAGCCTGACGGTAACGCAGTGTGGGACTGTCCGGCAATTCGGGCAAATACCTCGGCACAAGCTCGGAAAGCTGCAACGGATAATTGCCTCTGTCGCGGTGCCATGACTGGATCGCCATCAGCACCTGGTTGGCGTTGCGCCTCAACTCAAGGCCTTCAGGGTCCTGCGCCACCGGGTATACGGAACAGCCGGCGAGGAAAATGACCGCCAGAGGGGCAAGGTGGCGCGCACGCATCAGCTGAGGGCTCTCGAGAGGTAGGGGAGGCTCTTGTCCATCCGGTAGTCGACCGACGAATGGTCGTCCGGAAACTCCTCGTACAGATGAGGAACGCCAAGGCGATCCAGGAGATGATGCATGCGGCGCGCTCCATAGACTAGATTGTACTGATCAACCTCGCCGCAATCGATATACAGGGCTTTGAGCCTCGCGAGCCCGGGTCCGCGCGTCTCCGCCATCACCAGCGGATCCCACGCTGTCCATTTCGACCAGCGCTCTGGAATAAGCGTGCAGGCATGCGGATCGACCGGCAAACGGATGCAAAAGGGTGCCTTGGGATCGGGATCGTAGGTCGCGCACATGGCGAGCGTCATCAGGTCGTGTACCTCGCTGTCCTTGACCTTGGGCGCTGCGTAAAAATCACCGATCCATTTCTCGACAGAGCCACCGGCGCGCGCGAGCGCGCGCAACAGCCTGGGAAATTCGGGGAGATAGCAAAGCTCGAACGCCATGTCGCCCGAGTGGCACGCCGACGCGCTCCAGAAATCGGGATGAAGGAGGGCGTGGGCGATCGCACCGTACCCGCCGGAACTCTTGCCGAAAACCCCGCGCCGGCCGTCGCCGCCGCAATGGAATCGACGCTCTACGAAGGGCACCGCTTCCTCCAGCAGAAAGTCCGCCCAGCGGCCCGTT
>Ga0070731_10003498_pt1 | contig 14154 bp, 10 predicted proteins | sample Coa_R1_2_FD_66448 | JGI IMG/M metagenome (GOLD analysis project Ga0070731, IMG submission 66448) | Surface soil microbial communities from Centralia Pennsylvania, which are recovering from an underground coalmine fire - Coalmine... | ecosystem: Environmental > Terrestrial > Soil > Unclassified ... | reverse complement strand
ACACGATACAATTGCAATCAGCGGCGGCAGCGGCGTTGCTACCTTCGTCACGCACGTTGTGCGCGATTACGACGGAAGCATTAGTACAACAAGCGACCGTTCTGCAAAATCGTGGCATCTTGCGTTGTACAAGGATTCGATATCGGCAGGGACGCTGGCGGGATCCGCTGATACCAGCGTATGGTCGTTTGTCGTCCTTTCTGCCGGAACGTACATTCTTGCCGAAGCCGATAGCGGAGCTGCTTGGTCGCGCATCAATGGCCCAAGTTTAACCGATACGTTTTCGATTGCGCCGAATGCCGTCGTTTCCGATACCTTCATCAATCACGCGTATTACTTGGCGCTTGGCATACTCGGGAAATGGAATCTTCTGTCGAACCCGATCGTCCGCAGTGCAAACGATAACCAATCGTATAAAATTTTCCCTCATGCAACGGGCACCGCGTATATTTTTGATACGACCGATTCGTACCAGGCCGCTACCTATGTTCCGAACGGACCCGGGTTCTGGCTCAAGTTTAACAGCCCCGAGAACGATACCATCGTCGGACTCCCCTTGACATCGTTCAACTTTCCTGTCATTGCGGGATGGAATATGATCGGTTCGATTGCAACACCGGTAATCTCAAGCGACATCGTTCAGTCTCCGCCCGGTAATATTAGCTCGTATTTCTTCCGCTACGGCTCCGGATACCATCCTTCCGATACGCTCATGCCGGGGCTTGGGTATTGGGTGAAGGTGGGACAGCCGGGCTCGTTGAATATGGCGTCAGGTTCGCAAACCGATAAAACGACCTCGCACAGAGCGAGCGATATCCTCAACAATTTGAATTCGATCACGTTCCGCGACGCGGCCGGAAATACCGAGTCGGTCTATTTCGGCGTTCAAGAACACAACGGGCCGGATGCAAAGTTTCTCGCCGCTCCTCCGCCCGCGCCCGATGGCGCGCTCGATGCACGTTTTTCTTCGAATAACTTCATCGAATATTTTTCGGCGACTGCGCGGCAAATGAAAATCATTACCCTTACTTCAGCAAGTTACCCGCTCACCGTTGCGTGGAAGTTCGCCCCCGGCGCAAGCGCTCGGTATTTGCTCTCCGGCAACGGTGCGAATTCGGATCTCTCACGCTCGCTCGATGGAAAATCGGGAAGCATGACTATCGGTGATCCGAAAATCACCACGTTGACCCTCTCGTACGTCTCACCTTCCGTTCCGAAAGCGTTTGCCTTATTGCAAAACTATCCGAATCCGTTCAATCCGGTTACCGTAATTCCCTACGACTTGCCGGTCGATGCTCGCGTGACGTTGAAACTCTATAACATCCTCGGCCAGGAAATTCGCACCCTCGTCGATGGGACGCAAACTGCAGGATACAAATCGGTGGAATTCAACGCAACCGATTTACCGAGCGGTATTTATTACTACCGCATCACCGCGGGCAGTTTCACTGCCGTGAAGAAAATGGCCACCATAAAATAGCGTCATCTTTTCCCCTCTCCCCATGGGAGAGGGGATACCCCGTCATTCAAAGAATGACGGGGAGGGGGTGAGGGTTCCCCCCCCAATTTCCCTCTTACGCCGTTTTTTCTTATCTTTATATATACTCTCACCGAAGAATAACACTCACACATTGAAAGGACACTAAACTATGCCGGTACGAACAGCTAGCGCCGTTTGGGAAGGCGATTTGAAATCTGGAAAAGGGACGATGAAACTTGCAACCGGAGCGTACAACGGACAGTATTCGTTCTCGTCGCGTTTCGAAAACGGCACCGGGACAAACCCCGAGGAATTGATCGCCGGAGCGCACGCCGGATGTTTTTCGATGGCGTTCTCGAACGGACTTGCCAAAGCAGGCTTCACGCCGAAGCGCGTTTCCACCACAGCCGGTGTGACGTTGGAGAAAGTCGGCGAAGGATTTAAGATTACAACGATCCAACTCACGACCGAAGGCGATGTCCCCGGAATCGATGACGCGAAGTTCCAGGAAATTGCCGAAGGTGCGAAGAAAAATTGCCCCGTTTCGCAGCTTGTCACAGGTGCGAATGTTGTCTTGACTGCAAAGCTCGTCGGACATTAAATCCAATAGCGTCTCATTATGCAGGCGGTGCATTGTGCACCGCCTTTTTTATTTCTGGTCACGGACAGGCAGGGAAACCCTCACCGGAAAAATGTTTGGGTTTTATAATAAAGTTCACCCCTACTTTGTTTCCCCAACCCATTTTCCTTACCTTAAGAAAGCTATTCGATCATGGCAGAAAATTTCCACACGACGGCTTTCGCGAGCGACCATTCGATTCTCGTACGGTTCGGGGACGAGGTTTCGCCGGAAGTACGAGAGCGTGTACATCGATTCTGCCTTCGAGTTGGTGCAGTTCGCCCTCCCGAAGTTCTCAACATTCACCCCGCCTACTGCTCCGTCCTTATGGATTTTGATCCGCGCGCCATTCGCGCTGCCTCGTTTGAACATCTTGTCGATTCATTGATCGATGAAAGCGCCTCAATCAATATCCCACCTCCAGCAATGCACGAAATTCCTGTCCGGTATGGTGGCATAGATGGTCCCGATCTCGCCGATGTAGCATCGTATCATCATTCACCGGAAGACGAAATCGTCCGGCGGCACACCTCTATTATTTATATGGTTTGTTTTCTTGGATTCAGCCCCGGTTTTCCGTATCTCAGTGGTCTGCCGAACGAGCTTGCAACGCCTCGCTTGGATACCCCTCGCATCCGCATCCCCGCGGGTAGCGTCGCCATCGGCGGAAACCAGACCGGCGTCTACCCTGTCGCTTCTGCCGGAGGATGGAGAATTATCGGAAGGACGGAGGCCAAATTATTCGATGCCTTGAACACGCCGCCGACGCTCCTCACGATGGGCGATAGGGTGAAGTTCATTCCCGTTGACTCTCGGCCGTAGATCAATGCTCGGACAAATTCGTGTGATCTCGCCGGGATTTCAGACCTCGATCCAGGATCTTGGCAGATTTGGATATGCCCATCTCGGCGTCTCCGCATCGGGTGCAGCGGACCAGCTTTCTGTGCGCATCGGCAACCGCTTGCTCGGCAATCCTGAAACTGCCGCGGCGCTGGAGATGACACTGACGGGCGGGACATTTTTGTTTGAATCGCGATGCACAATGATAATCGCCGGTTCCGATTTTGGAGCGAACCTCGACGGCAAAGAAACTGCACAATGGAAAACCCTCGAAATCGATGCGGGCCAGACGCTTTCCTTTGGCGCATCCTCCGAGGGCGCGCGGTGTTACCTCTGCATTGCCGGAGGAATCGTAGTACCACAACTGTTCGGCAGTTCCTCCACCCATCTCCTTACCGGCCTCGGCGGATACGAAGGCAGGGCGCTGAAGAAGGGAGACATTTTGGAATTCGAAACCTCCAACCCAGTTTCTCCTATGCTCAAAGCGATCGATCCGCAACAACTTCAACCGCTCTATCGTCGCTCGCGCTTGCGCGTAACACCCGGTCCGCAAGCAGAGATGTTCTCCGCGAACACGATGGGAGATTTCTGCCAGAACGAATACGCCGTTACAGAACGATCCAATCGTTTCGGTTTGCGGTTACTAGGAAATCCGCTTGATGTGGACAGTCTGCCGGAGATGCTCACTGAAGGCATTTCCAACGGCGCTATTCAAATCACGCGCGATGGACTGCCCATTATCCTGAGCGTCGAAGACCAAACCACCGGCGGTTACCCAAAGATCGCCAACATCATCGCCTCCGATCTCCACCTCATCGGCCAGTTGCGTCCGCGCGATACCGTGAATTTCGAGCTTGTGACGATTGATCAAGCGTTGCAGGCATTGGAGGAGCAGGAGCAAACCATCGGGCGATTATTGGCACATGCATAGTGCAGACGGACAACGGGATTGCTTCGTTGTACCGTCAACTTGGTTGACGGTACGCCTCGCAGTGACTAGCTACTTGGAGATTGCGTAGAAGATGACCTCCGCAAAACCCTTTTCCCCTTTCGGCTTTGCCACGCGCGAACAGTGGAAAACCCTCTTCGCTGCACAACTTGGCTGGATGCTCGATTCGATGGACGTGATGTTTTATGCGTTTGCGCTGACCGCAATCCGGACGGAGTTTAATCTCTCCGGCGCCGAAGCGGGCGCACTCGCCTCTGTCACTCTTCTCACCTCGGCGGCCGGCGGTGTCGTCTTCGGCATCGTCGCAGACCGGTTTGGACGGACGAAAGCGCTGATGTATTCAATCCTCACATACTCGGTGTTCACTGCGCTAACGGCAACATCATCAACATTGTTTGAACTGATCCTTTGGCGTTCGCTCGTCGGTTTCGGTTTGGGCGGCGAATGGTCTGCCGGCTCAGTCCTTGTCTCCGAAGTGTGGACGCCCGAGCATCGCGGCAAAGCCGTCGGATTCATGCAATCAGGCTGGGCGATCGGCTACATTATCGCCGCAGTGCTTGCCGCAGCCATTATGCCGCATTGGGGTTGGAGGGTATTGTTCGCCATTGGCGTGTTGCCTGCGTTCTTAACCTTTTGGATCCGCAGGCATGTTCCGGAATCCGAACAATGGAAATCCGGCGGCATGAGCCATCACGGAACAGGGGTAAAAATTCGGGAAATGCTATCCAAGAATTTCCGCCGCCTCACGATCCTCGCGTCGAGCATATCGACGTGCGTCTTATTCGGTTATTGGGGATTGTTCACGTGGGTGCCGACTTTCCTTGCCAGCCCAACTGCGCGCGGCGGTGCTGGTCTCAGCATGGTGCAATCCTCCACGTGGATTGTACCGATGCAAGTCGGGGCGTTCTTCGGCTACCTCTCGTTCGGATTTCTTGCCGATCGTTTCGGCCGCAAGCCGATTTTCGCTGCATTTCTGATAGGGGCGGCCGCGCTCGTTCCGTTCTACGGTCAAATGGGGAGTTCGCCCATACTACTCATGATCCTCGGCCCGTTCATCGGCTTTTTCGGCCACGGATATTTCAGCGCGTTCGGCGCAATGCTGACGGAACTTTTCCCCACCCGCTTCCGAGGAATCGCGCAAGGATTTACGTACAACATCGGCCGTGCCTCAAGCGCGCTCGCTCCGTTCATCATCGGCGCTGTCGCCGACTTGTATGGTATCGGCAGCGCGCTGGCGATTACATCGGCGTTCTTCATTCTCGGGGCATCCCTTATTTATTTCATCCCCGAAACAGCAGGCAAATCTCTTGAATAATATCACGGGGCACAAATGACTATCGATCTCAACTGCGATCTCGGCGAATCCACGGACCGCGCGGCGGACGAGGCGCTGATGCCGTTCATTACTTCTGCCAACATTGCCTGCGGCGGCCACGCAGGAGATGATCGATCCATGCAGGAAACAATCCGCGCCGCCATGAGACACGGCGTTGCAATCGGCGCGCACCCGGGATATCCAGACGAGGAAAACTTCGGCAGGGTCCACATGAATCTCTCCAGGGCGGAGATCGAAGAATCTGTCGCACGCCAGATTGAAGCGCTGAATGGTGCGGCGAAATCGTTGTCCGCAACAATCACGCATGTTAAAGCGCACGGTGCGTTGTATAACGAATCAATGACGAATCTCGTTCTTGCCCGCGCTGTTGCGCTCGGGGTCGCGAAGTCTTCCACCGATCTGATGATTCTGGGTCTGGCCGGCTCGCCGGCGCTGGATCGCTGGAGAGCGATGGGATTCACTGTTGTTGGAGAAGCATTTGCCGACCGGCGTTACGAATCGAACGGCAGCCTCCGTTCTCGGGTCTATCCCGATGCCTTGATTACCGACCCGGAACAAGCTGCCGCCCAGGCAGTCCGTATTGTGAAAGAGCGTACCGTCGCCGCTATCGATGGCAGCGTGGTCCCCCTCAACGCTCAAACGATCTGCATCCACAGCGATACTCCGAATGCAGTGGCGATAGCCCAAACCGTCCGCACTCGGCTCGATCAAAACGGGATTGCGGTTACAAGCTTTTCAAATCGAAAAACGAAATTCGAAAACCGAAAATAGTTTATCCTTCCTCCACTCCCTCGATCGTCTTCGCTCCGGCAATCGCCAGCGAGGTTCGAAACCGATTAGAATCGGCGGGAATTGCATTGCATCCCAATAAACAGAAAGCCCCGAATTAATCGGGGCTTTCTCAATCATTTGTCTTAATCTTGTATCATCGCCCTTGCCCGCCTCCTTTTGGGCGGGATCAGCGGTCCTATTTGACCAGCAGCATCCGCTTCACGTCCTGGAACATTTGGCTTTCTCCCGCCGCTACGACGTTCAACCGGTAGAAATACATACCCGATGGCAGGTTCGCCGCGTTGAACTTCGCAGTGCGCTGGCCTGCACCAAGAGCTGCCCGGTCATACAGCGTTTCAACCTCTTGCCCGATGACATTAAATACCTTCAACGTCACGACGCTCGCCTTCGGGAGCATGAAGCTGATTTCCGTTGTGGGATTGAACGGATTGGGATAATTCTGGAACAGCTGCGGTGTTTGCGGCACACGAGCGCTCAGTTCACCGGCCCGGCGAGGTGAAGTGCCGGGTGAAACTCTGCCCGATGCATGAAGGAACGGCACAGTGCTCAAGTCCTGCGTGCCGGCAAGTTTCAATGGCTTGGCATCGAGTGCGACATACGGTCCGCCGAATGCGCGGTTGATCCGTGAGATCGATGAATCCAGTTGCATCCAAATCGTGTCATCCGTTGCGGTAAAATGCCTCCAATAGGATAACGCAGAATCGGCAAGGTGTTCGACCTGCCGAAGCGTTAAACCGTTGCACGGATCGCTGCCGTTTGTGCTGTCAAAATACACAAGATCGCCGAGCTTTGTCGCAGGCGTATCGGGCAGCGAGACGCCGGAATCGTTTGCGATGATGGCAAGCTTGAGCGCATGAAATTCGCCGAGGAGGTTATTGTTGTGTTTCTCTACGTGTGGATTTTTCAACTCGCCCAGGAATACGCTGAAACCGCCCTTGCCATTCGCAATCGAATCCAATCCGCGCGCGGTACCCGTCTGCGGAAAATATTTGCTGTCCGATTTCATATACCGGATCCATGACGCCGAATCGGCGGTGACCGCATCGATGATGCCGATCACCAAACCGGTTGGCCGGGTAACAACTTTCTTGTACAAATAATCGCGCACCGTGCCGCCGCTGGGCGAAGTAAAGTATTGCGTCAGATCAATCGGCAACAACGTGCCTTGTTTCACACCCTTATCCCCGCTCGTTGTCCAATACCACGAATCGACATCGAGGCCTTCGCCTTTCTTGTTCGTGGTAACGCAGATCTCAACGGAATCGCCGCTGACAACGCTCAACCCGCTTGCGGTGATCGTCTTTCCGTCCTTGGCAATGCTGAATGTCGGGAAACCGCCGGAATCTTGCACGGAGAGAATCGCACCGTTCAACTTCGCATGGAGGCCATCGACAGTGTTGAGGGTGGTGTTCTTGAAGATGAAGCAGCCACTGCTGCCCGTCCCTTTAATCATTGCCGACTTCGTCGAGAGATCTGCCTGGCTGAACGTGCGGTACGATTGCGCACTCGCAAATGCCGAGATCAGAATAATAAGAAAGAAAATCTGGAAGACGACTAATCGCCCCCGAAGAACGTTGTTGCTCTCGTGCATGGTGTTACTCCTTTCTAAATGAATACGTTGAACTGAAGTGCGCACGGGCTTCGCTTATATTTTATAACATAATCTATCTCAATTTCAATCCCATTGACAGCAGTCACATGCATTTCCATCGAAGTCAAAAACCCCAATTTCGTCTCCATTCAGCGTTTTTGAGAAATTTTGATCTCATTCAGTGAGCGGCATCGTTCTATCCTTCTTCCACCCCCTCGATCGCCTTTGCCCTCCTCGCAACATAGACCCCTACTATCGTAATCGCGGCACCAACAATCTGAATCGTGTATAGATTTTCGCGAAGGAAGAAATACGCTACGGCGAGTGCAATCACCGGTACAAGATTGTTGAAATTCGCGGTCTTTGCCGGACCGATGCGCCCGATCCCGTTCGTCCACAAGACATTGCCGATTGCTACGGAGAAGATCCCGGAATAAATCCCAGCGCCGAGATATTTCCACTGCACCACGCTCCAATTAGTTGCCAGCGCGCCGGAGATTGCCGTCAACGGCAGCACAACACCTCCCACCGCGATCATAATAAGCGCAAGCTGATGCGCAGAATATTTTTTCAAGAGCGGCTGCTGCAGGTTCATGCTGTATCCCCAGAACACCGCCGCCACAAGCGAAACGCAATCGCCGATAATTTCGTACTTGCCGAGGGCGAGCTTCTTCCCGCTTCCGATAATGATTAACACCACGCCGAAAAACGACACCAGCAATCCCAGCCAAAGCGTACGCGAGATTTTTTCTTTATAGACCACAGCATTGATGAGCACAGTCCACAATGGAAAAGTAGAAACCAGCACTGCACTGTTCCCCGCCGAAGTATAGCTCAACCCGAACATGAACAAGATTTGATAGAACACGGAAGAAACCATTCCCGCCCAGATTACCCGCTTCCAATCGCCCGGCTCGATTGCTTTCCACTTCGATCGGAACGCAAACACCACAATGAGCACGATCGATGCCACCACATACCGTAGCGCATTGAACACCAATTGGTCCATCCCTGCAAGGCCGAATTTCATCAGCGGATAATTGCTCCCCCAGATCAGCACCACGATTAGGAGCAGCCCTTCCGCCCGCGCACGGTCCGATTTCATTTCAAACAATCATTCATAACCATTGAATCTATTTATTTCGGAGGGGAATTACAACACCGCCAAGACCGTTTTTTCAAGAATCTCCCCTTCTCTTGGTTTCAAGAGAAGGGGCAGGGGGATGAGTTCATTGCATCCCCTTTGCGATTCCCTCCCCATTTCTTTACATTTAATCTACTCCTCCAAATTGTTGAATCCTGAGAATACGATGATCAAGAGAATTGTTTTATTATTCGCGCTCGGCCTGCTCTGCTTCGGCGCTGCGGTCAACGCTGCAACCAAAAAAGATCCGCCCAATCTCGTCCTGATGTGCCTTTCCGCCCACCCCGATGACGAAGATGGCGCTGCCCTCGCCTATTACGCAAAACTGCGCGGAGTCAAGACGTACAGCATATTCTTTACCCGCGGCGAAGGCGGCCAAAATGAAATCGGCTCAGCATTGTACGGCGAACTCGGCGCTGTGCGCACAAAGGAAACGCTCGATGCCGCAAACATCCTTGGCTCTGAGGCGTTTTTTCTCGGCTTTCCCGATTTCGGCTTCTCTAAGACCGCCCTTGAAACCATGACAAAATGGGGCGGCGATCCCGATACCGCCGAAGCGCGGCTCGTCTTCATGATCCGCGCTCTCAAGCCCGATGTCATCATCACCAACCATGATACCGTCACGACGCTCCCAAACCGGGCGCACGGCAATCATCAGTTGGTCGGCATCGTGGCCATGATGGCGTTCGCCGATGCCGCGGATTCGACCTATCACCCCGAGATGCTTCGCGGCGGCCTCACAACCTGGCAGGTGAAGAAATTGTACGTGCGCTCGTTTGGCAGAATTCCCGTACCGCAAGATTCGCTTATCTCCATCGATGTGACGAAGAAACTACCCTCGGGCGAAACGATCGAAGAAGTCTCGCTGGACGCATTGCACTGCCATCGCTCGCAAGGGTTGGACCATCTCACGCTCGCCTCGATGGGCGGCTTCCGAAGTCACAGGTATATCCTCTTCAAGAGCGATTCCGCATACGCCCGCGATTCGACCGATTTGTTTTCGGGAATCAAGCCGTCTTTACGCAAGGCGATTGCATTGCCGAAAACGATGCCCGAACCGATTCCCAAATTTTCAATCCGCATATCTCCCGAATATCTCATCTGGCACGCATTGCCATCTTCCCCGAAAAAAACGGAGCAGAAAATTACGCTCACACTGATTAATAATTTCGATGAGGAAATCAATGTAGATGTGAACGGCGGCGAGTACAAGCACGAATTCACCATCATGCCCAACAAGACCGCGGATCACACGATCGAATTTCCCGTTGTCGCATCGGGAAAAATGGATCCGCGGATCATGGAAATTACCGCAGTCCCCTCCTCCTCAGGCGGCGAATCGTTGGCGGCATACACGGCAAAAGCCAAAGTGACGATCGTGCCTTCCGGCATGATCGTCCCCCCGAAAATAAATGTGGGTTTGGTAAAAACGTACGATAATACGAACGAAGAAACTCTCAGGACGTACGGTGTGCCGTACACCCTGCTCGATTCCGCCGCGCTCGCTTCTGCAGATCTCAGCAAGTACACCTCCATTATGCTCGATTTGCGAATTTTCGAATACCGCACCGATGCGATAAAATACAATAAGCGCCTGCTCGAGTACGCGAAGAACGGCGGCAATCTGATCTGCTTCTATCATAAAACGTTCGATTGGAATGGCAAGGATTACGCACCCTACCCGCTTGCGCTCACGGCCGAGCGCGTTACGGAAGAAGACGCCAAAGTCACGGAATTGATTCCCGATTCACCGCTCTTGACAATCCCAAATAAAATCGATTCCACAACCGATTGGAACAACTGGGTGCAGGAGCGCAACCTCTATTTGCCCTCGGACGACACCGCGAAAACCTCGCCGCAATATCAGCGCATCCTCGCCATGAGCGATGACGACGAGCACCAGCCTTCTACCTCGCTCCTCTGGGCGCGCTACGGCAAAGGCACATACACCTACTGCTCGCTCGCCCTCTATCGTCAGCTCCACTTCCTCCAGCCCGGCGCAGTGAAATTGTTTTTGAATATGGTGTCTCAACCGAGAGGAAAGTGAAAAGAGCGAATATAAAAGATGTGTGTCGTTCCCGCCCCCAAAAGAAACCGTCATTGCGAGCGAAACGCCACGGGCGTGAAGCGCGGCAATCACCTTATGCCGGGTAGCGCCCCAGTAGGTGTCATTCCCGACTTGTCCGCCGTCTTTCTGGCGGAATCTTTCTATCGGGAATCCAGCTTGCCCGCCGTCTGATTGGCGGGGGTCTTTCGTTCTTTTCTATTGCCGTCCACCTCCATTTTTTTAGCAACATTAATTTTTTATTTTTTTCGCGCTAAGCTCTGTATTTCCATTTCTTTAATACAAAAAATTCGTGCAAAATTGGGGGTGTTTTTGTGTAGTTTTTAGGATTCTCGAGGCACAATTTGATCAAAAGTGTAGCGTGCGATTCGTAATCGCACTATGTATTTCCGCCTAGGGTGCCCCGGTCCGCCAAGGCGTACTATCCGGCTTGCACGCCGTAGGCATGGGTTCTTTTCTCCTACTATCAACTGTTCACTGTCCACCATCCACTGCTCTTATAATATACGCATTTTCACTGACAAATGCAAATACGTATTACCCTATTGCGCTTAGCGTATGCCCGCGACCACCCCGGTTTACCATCCCGAAGGGATGGCACGTTTATAGATAGAAGCGCAAGACAAAATCCGATGCCGTAGGCATCGCACCGTTTTCGTGTACGACTCCTTCGGAGTCGATTTTCTCTTTCCACCGTTAATCTATAAACGTTGGATGCCATCGGCATCCTTAACTTTTTCTCCCAATCTCCCCTTCTCTTGCAGTTCAAGAGAAGGGGCAGGGGGATGAGTTCTCCGCTTGATATTCCCCCCCATACCCCTATATTAAATTTCAGATGAAATTGCGTCTCAAACGTAATATCGGTGCGCTCGCGCTTCTGCTGCTCGTTGCCGCCGGCATGGCCCTCCCGCAGCAGCGCCGCGTCGTCACCATTGTGCCAACCGAACCGAGAATCGGCCAGCCGATGTATATCGTTTATGATCCCGCCGCGAGCGAAGCCACGCTCAAGCATCCGCTTAACGTTACCCTCATCCTCAACGGCTACGCGCGCCCATCGGTGCGCGGCAAGCTCTCCTCACAGAAAGTATTCGATATGAAACTCAGCGGCGGCAAATGGGTGAAGCGTTTTGTGTTCAGCGATTCCCTTCGGCCGTATTTTACCCTCTATTTTATGGAACGCCCCGGCGTGGTCGATGACAACAAGGGAAAGTTGTGGGACATTCTCCTCAATGGCGAAGACGACAAGCCCCTCCCCGATGCCCATCTCGCGAAGTATTTCGCCTTGCAGGACTTGAATCCACCCGATCTCGACCGCCGGCAGATCGATGAATTGCAGGCCGAGATGTCGATGTATCCGGATAACTTCCGCGGCCGCTATGTGCAATCGGTTCACGAGTTGAAAACCTCGAACCATCCCGAAGCGCTCAAGTTGGATTTGCGCCGCAAGGCCGATTACCTGCTCGGGCGCTACCCCGATGATATCGGCGCGCTCGTCTATTGCTCCAACGTCTATCGCATCCTTGGCGATACGGCGGCAGCGCAACAAGCGGAAGGCCTCATCCTCTCGACCTTCGGCGAAACCCCGGATGCCGAAATCCTCCGCTTCAGCACAGCGTTCACCATGCGCGATGCCGAACAACGCGCCTACAAACTCCGCGAGCTGTTGAAAGCATATCCGAATTCCGATCTCGCCGATCGCGCGCACGATTCGGTCATCGCAATTTACACACTGAAAGGCGATACCGCTTCGATTTCCGCAACAAATGCCGAATGGCAAACCAGCAAGGCCTCAGCCGCAACATCGATCATCCGTCCGGTGAATCTCGAGGATCTCGTAAAAACGGTGCACGAACGGCCGAAGATCGACGCGCCCGATTTTTCCTTCGATCTCACCGATTCCAGCGGCACCGTGTATCGCCGGGATTACATCGGCAAGATTCTTGTCTTGCAATTCTGGGCCAACGGCTGCCCGCCGTGCAACGATCTCTTCCCGCAGCTTCAAAAAACGGTCGAAAGCTACGGCACCAATGCGAACGTCGGATTCCTCGTCGTCAATTCCGCCGGCCCGACGGATTCGATGCAGTCGGTTGCGAAATTTCTTTCGGAAAAACATTATACCTTCAAGAGTGCAATCGACCGCAATTCGGCAACAAGTCGTCTCGGCGTGGTGGCCGTGCCAACAACCATCGTTCTCGATTCGAAAGGCCGCCTCGCCTTCCGCCGTAGCGGCAATTACGGCGCCGACGATTACAAAAAAACCATCGATGCTGTTGTCGATGTGCTCTCGAAAGAGCAATGAGTGAGGTACCTAAGGACACTTAGACTCAAATGCAGTCCGATTAGCCCTCTCTCTCATTTGGTGTCATTCCCGCATGCTTCTGGCGGGAATCCAGCGTCGTTTCTTTCAGGTAGAGTTGATGCAGGAGCATTACGAAGGCACTTCCAAGGGAGTATACAAACAGCGTGAAAAAATACATCATCAAAAAACCTGCGGAACAGCTCCACGTTGTCGTTCCGCAGAAGTTCACCATCGATTACAAGAACGAGCTGAACGATTCGCAGTACAGCGCGGTCAGTTCGGTCAACGGCGCATACCTCATCGTAGCCGGCGCAGGCACGGGGAAAACCCGCACCATCGTTTACCGCGTCGCTTACCTTGTCGAACTCGGCGTCAAGCCCGAACACATCTTGCTGCTCACCTTCACGCGTAAAGCGGCGCAAGAAATGCTCCGCCGTGCATCCATCCTGCTCGATTACCGCTGCGAAAAAGTCTCCGGCGGCACATTTCATTCGTTCGCAAATTCTGTATTGAGGAAATACGCGCCCGCACTCGGCTACGACCGCTCTTTTACGATTCTCGACCAAAGCGATTCCGAGGACGTCGTCAACCTGATCCGCACACGGTTGAAAATGGACACGCGCGAAGGCCGCTTCCCGCGCAAAGAAACGATCTACGATCTCTACAGCCGCTCCGTCAATACGCTGATGCCGCTCAACAAAATCCTGGCCGCCGATTATCCCCATTATGTCGAGCTCGAAGACAGCATCCGCAAGATCCACGAGTTGTATTCCGAATACAAGAAGGGCCACAACCTGATGGATTACGACGACCTCCTCGTCAACCTTATCCGTTTGATGCGAGACCATCCGGCAATCGCCAAGGAGCTTTCGTCGCGCTACCGCTACATCATGGTCGATGAATATCAGGACACCAACGCATTGCAGGCCGAAATTGTGCGGCTTTTCTCGCAAGAACATGGCAACGTCATGGTGGTCGGCGATGATTCGCAGGCGATTTATTCTTTCCGCGGCGCCACAATCCGGAACATCCTCGATTT
>Ga0070731_10003497_pt1 | contig 14168 bp, 12 predicted proteins | sample Coa_R1_2_FD_66448 | JGI IMG/M metagenome (GOLD analysis project Ga0070731, IMG submission 66448) | Surface soil microbial communities from Centralia Pennsylvania, which are recovering from an underground coalmine fire - Coalmine... | ecosystem: Environmental > Terrestrial > Soil > Unclassified ... | reverse complement strand
ACTTCGCGGTTGCCGACCGTGACGGAAGCAATACCGAACGGCGGACGGGTATGGGTGAGCCCGGCGCGCGAGATCAGTTCGTAGGCCGCTGTCAGATTGCGGATGGCCGGATTGTCGGCGAGAAACGGCTGGCCGCCGGCCGCCATCGCCATGGTGGCCCACGCCCGCACCGGCACCATAATGTCGGAATGAGCCTGATAGGCGAGGTACAGCATCCGTAGCCCGGTGGGCGATGCTTGCCGCCCGGCGACGGCTCACCTCAACCCCATGGGTGGAAATTAGTGCATTTCTTGTTGCGCTGCGACAAGATTGTGAACATGCTTATCGGTAGTGCAAATCTCGCATGTTAGTGGGCGAGTGTAATGAAATCCAAGGCTTGCTTGCGGGTGTTCAAGCGGTCGTGTGCGTTCATCATGCGGGCCCGCAGAATTAAGCCACAACATATTGGTACTGCGTCGATTTCCTGACGGGGGAAGCGCGATATGGCGAAGGCAAAGCTCACGATCGCCAGCAAAAACTACGGTTCCTGGTCGCTCCGCGGCTGGCTCTTGTGCAAAATGGCGGAGCTCGATTTCGCAGAGCAGCATGTGGGCACCGACGACCCCTCCACCCGTGCCGAGCTGCTGCTGCTGTCGCCCTCGTTCCTGGTGCCCTGCCTCTACCATGACGGGCTGCAGGTCTGGGACACGCTGGCCATCGCCGAGTACCTCCACGAGCTCAATCCAGAGGCCGCCTTGCTCCCGAAGGATCGGGCGCAACGGGCCCATTGCCGCGCCATCTGCGGCGAGATGCATTCGGGCTTTTCCAATCTGCGCTCGGCGCTGCCGATGAATCTGAAAGCGCATTTTCCCAAATTCAAAGTCTTTGCGGGCGCCCGCGGCGACATCGAGCGCATCACCACGATCTGGCAGGAGTGCCTGGAGAAATACGGCGGGCCTTATCTGTTCGGCAAACAGCCCTGCGCCGCCGACGCCATGTACGCGCCAGTGTGCACGCGCTTTCTTACTTACGACGTGGCGCTCGATCCGGTGTCTTCGGCCTATTGCCGCACCATCATGGCGCTGCCTGACATGAAGGAATGGGTCGAAGCCGCGAAGGTCGAGCCCGACGAGCTGGAAGAGCTGGACGTGGAATTCTAAATCAATCCTTCCCGCGACCGTGCGGCGATCACGTGGTTTGATCGGACAATTCTAAAAGCTTATCAGCGTATTGTTGCGACGGCCTGGAGTGTCGGCTAATCCCAATTCATCCGGCCCGAATAGGCCCAATCGACCAGGCGCCCGTCGCGATGGCCCAGCGCGGCGATGTCGCGCATTTCGCGCTCGCTCAGCGTGAAGTCGAAGATCGCGGCGTTTTCGGAGAGCCGCTCGAGTTTGCTGGTGCGCGGAATGACCACGACATTCTGCTGCACCAGATAGCGCAGGCTGATTTGCGCCGTGGTCTTCTTGTGCGCGGCGCCGATGCGCACCAGCACCTCGTTGCGCAGATCGCCGCGCGCCAGCGGGCTATAGGCGACCAGCGCCATGCCGTGCGCCCGCGTCTCGGCGAGCAATATCGATTGGTCGAGGAACGGATGGTATTCGACCTGATCGCAGACCAGCGGTTCGGTGCTGACCTTCAGTGCGTCGGCGATCAACGCCACCGTGAAGTTGGATACGCCGATATGGCGCGCGAGCCCCTCGCGTTTGACCTTGCACAGCGCACCGATGGTTTCGGCCAGCGGCACCTTCGGATTGGGCCAGTGCAGCAGCAACAAATCAACCTCGCTTAAGCGCAGCCGCTCCAAGCACGCGCGCGCCGCGCTTTCGAGTTCACGGGCGCGGAAATGGTCGGGCCAGATCTTGGTGGTGATGAAGACGCTGTCGCGCTTGACGCCGGACGCACGCAAGCCCTCGCCGACTTCGGCCTCATTGCCATACATCTCCGCGGTGTCGATATGCGGATAGCCCAGCCGCAGCGCCTGCTCGACCATGCGCGCGCAGGTGCGGCCGCGCAGATCCCAGGTGCCGAGCCCAAGCAGCGGGATGCTTGCCCCGTTGGCCGCGACGGTGGGCACAGGTCCGATCGTGCTCATGGACCGATCTTAGGGCAAAGATCGCTCGAATTGAATCGCAACTCTCAGGGCGTCTTTGCCGGGCTTGACCCGGCAATCCATGCTGCATTTCCGCGCACATACTGTTCGGATTTGGTTTGCTGCGCGTCAGCATGGATGCGCGGGTCGAGCCCGCGCATGACGAGAACCTAGCAGATACGAGGTACCTACCAGCGCTTGCCGGCGAGCACCGCGAAGGCGGCTTCGGGTGCTTCCTCGATGACCTTGAGCAGCGCGCGCGCCGGGCCGCGCGGCGAGCGCTTGCCCTGCTCCCAGTTGCGCACGGTCTCGACCGGGACGCCGATGCGCGCGGCGAAAGCGGATTGGGTGAGCCCCGTGCGCCCGCGCACGCCGCGGGCATAGCTTGCATCATCGGCGCGCGCGTCGGCCCGCGCCGCGTTGTGCGCGGCCGTCACGATGGACCTCGGATCCGGAGAAATGGCGCGCTCACTGCCGTCGGCGAGAATCTCGACCAACCGCCCGTCCGCCTTCAACCGCACGCGCAGCATGGTTTGCTCCGCCGGCGCAGAACTGTGGCGCCGACCGCATGATAGCTGATTCGTTGCGGATTCAATGGGTTAGTGAGCCGCCGCTCGCATCTGCCAATGACCGATCATCCGGCCAACGCGCTCGGCCACTGGCCTACAGGGAGAGGAAGGCGCGAGCGGCCGTGCACAGCTTCGACCGACATCGCCGCGCGAGCGGCTTGCGCTTCTCTCCCCCTGCAAGGGGGACAGATGGAGTGGGGGTCCGCTGACTAGAGAATCTCAAAGCGTTACAAACAAAAGCGCGGCACCAGGCCATCCGGGCGAGACGTTCAAATGCAAAACCTCCAGATCGACGGCCAGCGCCTGTGGGACACACTGATGCACACCGCCCAGATCGGCGGCACGCCGAAGGGCGGCATCTGCCGGCTCACGCTGACTGATCTCGATCGTCAGGTGCGCGACTGGTTCAAGGCCCAATGCGAAGCGCTCGGCTGTACGGTGACGGTCGACGAAGTCGGCACCATGTTCGCGCGCCGACAGGGAAAGCACCCTGCCCTGCCGCCGATTGCCATGGGCTCGCATCTCGACACACAGCCGACCGGCGGCAAGTTCGACGGCGTGCTCGGCGTGCTCGCCGCGCTCGAAGCCATGCGCACGCTGCACAATGCCGGCTACGAGACCAACGCGCCCATCGAGATCGTCAACTGGACCAACGAGGAAGGCTCGCGCTTCGCCCCGCCCATGCTCGCCTCCGGCGTCTTCGCCGGCGTGTTCACGCCCGGCTACGCCTATTCGCGCACTGATCGCGAAGGGAAGACCTTCGGGGAGGAACTCGACCGAATTGGCTACAAGGGCAGCGAGAAAGCCGGTGCTCACAAATTCTCCGCGATGTTCGAGCTGCACATCGAGCAAGGCCCGATCCTCGAAGACGAAGGCCGCATGATTGGCGTCGTCCAAGGCGTGCAGGGCATGCGCTGGTACGAAGTCACCGTCACCGGCCAGGAGGCGCACACCGGCGCGACGCCCATGCGGCTGCGCAAGAACGCGCTGATCGGCTCAGCGCGCATGATCGAGCGCATCGACGCCATCGCGCGCGAGCACGCCGACGCCGTCGGCACCGTCGGCCTGATCGAGAACAAGCCGAACAGCCGCAACGTCGTGCCAGGCGAAGTGTTCTTCACCGTCGATTTCCGCCATCCCGACGACAAAGTGCTCGACGCCATGGAGAGCAAGCTCCGCGCCGCGCTCGCCGAACTTCTGCCGCCGCTCAAGCTCACATACACCGAAGTGCGCATCTGGAATGCGCCGGCCGTCAAATTCGCCCCCGAGCTCATCGCGTGCGTGCGGACGGCTGCGCAGAAGGCGGGCTTCACCACGCGCGACATCATCTCCGGCGCCGGCCACGATGCCGCCTACGTGGCGCGCGTCGCGCCCACCACGATGATCTTCGTCCCCTGCGCCGGCGGCATCTCGCACAACGAAGCGGAGTCGACGACCTTCGACGAATGCGCCGCCGGGGCGCAGGTGCTGCTTAACGCTGTGCTGGAGTTTGATCGGGGGCTGGGGTGAGTCTCGACGACATCGCGACCGGAGCAGTTCGCTGCTGACTGGAGCAGTTCGCTGCTGACTGGAGCAGTTCGCTGCTCTTGTATTATAGTAACATATATGGTACCTTATGAGCAAAATCGCGATCAGGTACTTTGTTGAGACTAATGGCCGTGTGCCGTTCCAAGAGTGGTTCGATTCACTGGATCGAACCACTCAAGCCAGGATCACGGTCGGGTTGACGCGTCTCTCGCGCGGCAATCGCTCGCAAGTAAAAGGCGTCGGTGCCGGCGTGGCCGAGATAAGGCTGGATTTCGGGCCGGGCTACCGGGTTTACTTTGGTCAGGATGGCGAAACGCTGATTATTCTGCTCGCTGGCGGAACGAAAAGGCGGCAAGCCGATGACATCACGACTGCCAAGGCGCGCTGGGCTGAATACAAGGAACGAAAGGCGCGCCGCGGCGCATGAGGTGGCAAATGGTACTGACGCGCAGTTTCAAGGATCATATCAAGGCCAAGATCGAATCTGACCCAGAATTCCGCGAGGCATTGTTCCAGGAAGCCGTGCAGACCTTGATTGAAGGCGACGTCGACACCGCCCGCACTGTGCTGCGTGACTTCATCAATGCCACGATCGGCTTTCCGGCGCTGGCCAAAGCGACGGGAATACCTCCCAAGAGCCTGATGCGTATGTTCGGGCCCAGCGGCAATCCGACTGCGGCCAATCTATCCGACGTCATCCGGGTCCTGCAGAAAAAGACCGGCGTGCATCTGGAAGTGCGCGCGACGGCAGCTTGAGCCGCAAGGACTGGGACATGGCACGGCAGAAGTCCGCCAGCGTTTGGGACGCACTGGAAGACACCACGGCGGAAGCGGCGCAGGTGCTGCATAACGCGGTGCTGGAGTTTGATCGGGGGCTGGGGTGAAAGGCATCGAGGCAGGCCGCGTCTCTATGATTAGGCGAAAAGTGACGGATCGGCGATTCTGCCGGGTCAATTGGCAGATAATCGCCGTCGCTTGTCACCTCTCTTGCGACAACATCTTGACAACTGTCCTTGTTTCGGATGCGGGTGCGGCCTAGCTCGCTCGTCGAAGGGACGTCGCCGGCGACAGCCGTCGATGGAGCGAGTGCGGTTCCTGCGGGCGGGATTTGTAACCCCGCTCCCGGGCGGCTTGGGCATCAACCTGCCGGCACTATGACCGGCGCGCGAGGTGCATCGCTGTAGGCGCGTTCGATGGTGCGGGTAACGCCCGAACCCTCCCGATCGCGCGAAGCGTGGCCTGGGCTGAGCCGTGGCATTGATTTGCGCGGCAAGCGCCGCGGTCGGAGCGCCGAGAGGCGAGCGGTCCCCGTTGGGACCGCATCCGCGCCCGCGCACTTTCAGGCGGCAACGCCTGTGAGTGTGGCGCGGACATGGTTGGATGCGCCTGTCGGCGCTCCGCCTCCCTTTCTTGGCGCATGATCTCGTCCGAAAACCGGACACCACTTTTCGGGATCATGCGCAGGAGGCAAAGGTTTCGTGTCGTTGTTTGGAAGACTCGGATGCAATTGCGTCGCGAGATCGATTTCTCACGTCGTCATTGCCGGGCTTGACCCGGCAATCCATGCTGAGGTGCGACCCGCCGTTTCGGTTGCGTCGCTTCAGCATGGACCACCGGGTCAAGCCCGGTGGTGACGAGATGTGCGCGGATGTGTCGAAAGAAATTCGTTGAGGCCCGCGCCCACTCCACCATCTTGCTTCGCACGATGGTCCCCCTCCCCCGCTCCGCTACGCAGGGGCGGAAAAGTTAGTTGGTCTTGTCGAACAACTCCCGCCCGATGAGCATGCGGCGGATTTCGCTGGTGCCGGCGCCGATTTCGTAGAGCTTGGCGTCGCGAAGGAGCCGCCCGGCCGGGAAGTCGTTGATGTAGCCGTTGCCGCCGAGGCATTGGATCGCCTCGAGCGCCATCCAGGTGGCGCGTTCGGCGGCGTACAGAATAGCGCCGGCGGCGTCTTCGCGCGTGGTCTCGCCGCGATCGCAGGCGCGCGCCACCGCATAGACGTAGGCCTTCGAGGCGTTGAGCGTGACATACATGTCGGCGAGCTTGGCCTGCATGAGCTGGAAACGCCCGATCGGCTGGCCGAACTGTTTACGCTCGTGCAGATACGGAATGACGAGGTCGAGGCAGGATTGCATGATGCCGAGCGGCCCCGCCGCCAGCACGGTGCGCTCGTAATCGAGACCGGACATGAGCACGTTGACGCCGCCGCCGACCTCGCCGAGCACGTTCTCGCCCGGCACTTCGCAATCGGCGAACACCAGCTCGCAGGTGTCGGAGCCGCGCATGCCGAGCTTGTCGAGCTTTTGGCCGGTGGAGAAGCCCTTGAAGTCTTTCTCGATGATGAAGGCGGTGATGCCGCGCCCGCCGGCGCTGGGATCGGTCTTCGCATAGACCACGAGCGCGTCGGCGCCGGGGCCGTTGGTGATCCACATCTTGGCGCCGTTGAGGATGTAGCGGTCGCCTTTCTTCTCGGCGCGCGTGCGCATGGACACGACGTCGGAGCCCGCTTCCGGCTCCGACATGGCGAGCGCGCCGACGTGCTCACCGGTCATCAGCTTGGGTAGGTAGCGGCTCTTCTGCTCGGCGCTGCCGTTCCTGCGGATCTGGTTGACGCAGAGGTTCGAATGGGCGCCGTAGGACAGGCCGATCGACGCGGAGGCGCGCGAAATCTCCTCCATGGCGACGCAATGGGCGAGATAACCGAGGCCCGATCCGCCCAACTCCTCCTCGACCGTAATGCCGAGGAGCCCAAGCGCGCCGAGCTGCGGCCACAGTTCGCGCGGGAATTTGTTGCTGCGGTCGATCTCGGCGGCGAGCGGGGCGATCTTGTCTTGCGAGAATTCGCGCACCGTGTCGCGCAGCATATCGATCTCGCCGCCGAGCGCGAAATCGAGGCCGGGCAAAGTGTTCGAAAGCATGGCGCAATCAGTGGTGCGCTGAGGACTAAAGACCGTCAAGGGCGGTTTGCAGGCCTATTCCGCTCGAATCGGTTTTGCGCGATTTCCCCGGCCGGTGCGCCGTTGCCTCCCGCTGGATCGCGCCGCGGGCGGTCGCGCTCGCAGGCGGTCATGCAAGCGTCGCCGCGGGACGCAAAAACGCATGATTAACAGGACATGAACACGCGCCCGGCGGGTCGTTCTTATCCAGTGTTATAGGGCTTATTAACAATATGGCAGGAGCCCGGATTACCGTTAACATGACTTTAAGCGCGCACGCCCGTAATCTGGCCGTGGGTTCGGTTCCCGACACTTCAGCAACAAACCTGGGCAACAAGACCGGGGACCGAAAACGGGCATGTACACGGGCGGGCGAATCCTTCTCGCCGCGGCCTTGGCCGTGGGCGGCATTTCGGGCACATGGATCGGCGCCGCGCCGGCGCACGCGGAAGACTGTCCGGGACATCCCGACGCGCTGGGCACGAGCCGCACGATCGTCGTCGATCCGGCCGAATACCAGCGGATCGGCATTGCTCAGTACAAACAGACGCTGCCGCTCGCCGACCACGAGGTGGTGCTCACCTTCGACGACGGGCCGATACCGCCCTCCTCCACGAAGGTCCTCGACACCCTGATGGCGCAGTGCGTGAAGGTCACGTACTTCCTCGTCGGCGAAATGGCGCGGGCCTATCCCGACCTGGTGCGCCGCGAGTACGAGGCCGGCAACACGATCGGCACCCACAGCTACAGTCATCCCACGCGTTTCGAAAGCCTGACCGGCGACCGGCTGAACTATCAGATCGACGCCGGCATCGCCGCGGTGGGCGCCGCACTCGGCGATCCCGCCGCGGTGGCGCCGTTCTTCCGCATCCCGGGGCTGGGGCGCTCCGAGGCCGACGAGAAGGCGCTGGCCGACCGCGGCCTTGTAATCTTCAGCATCGATACGGACGCCGACGACTGGTTTCACCACGTCTCGGCCGCGCAGGTCCTGGCGAAATCCATGAGCCGGCTGGAAAAGCTCGGCCGTGGAATTTTGCTGCTGCACGATATCCATCCGTGGACCGCCGACGCGGTGCCCGAGTTGTTGCGGGAGTTGAAGGCGCACGGATTCCATATCGTGCACGTCGTGCCGCCGGCTTCGGCAGCCGTCGCGTCGGCATACGCCGCCAAGCAACTGGTCGTCGCCTCGGCGGGGGACGACGCCGGTTTGATTGTCGACGGCGGCGCCGCGCCGAAATGGCCGCAACCGAGCGCCAGCGACATCGCCGACGAAATTGCGCTGACAGCGCCCGATGCGGCCATGTTCGATCTAGACTACGCGACAGTCGTCGCAGACTTGAGCCTCACGGACGACGACGCCGCGGACGCGCCGTGGTCCGGCCTATCGAAGATCTTGCTGCCCACGGCGGTCGCGGAATTGCCGGCGCCCGGCTTGCAGGATCTGGGCGTCAGCATGCTGGGGCGGCGGCTGGTCGGCGCCGAGGTTGCCTTGCGAGCGAGCGTCGACGTTTCTGCTGTGCGCACGCACGAGCACCTCCACCGCGCGCGTCTGCAGGAGCATCATCAGGGGTGGCGGCGCGCGCGCCTCGACTATGGCGGCGAGTTTTCGTTTTAGGGCGTAGCCGGCGGGCTGGGTTACTTTTCCCCTGACGCCCATTTCGACTCGGCGGCGGTCTTTACTCCCGTGTGCGCGCCGGGACCACTCAGCGGCAGTGCGTTGCGAGAATCTGATGCACGTGACGCACGAGTTCGCCGCGCTTGATGGAAATTTGGGAAGCTCCGCCTTTCGCCCACTCTTCGCGACTTTTTATCTCGCCGGAAAGCTGCGCGCCGAGCGCCATATCCTTCAACGTCACTTCACCCTTGGCCCGCTCATCGCTACCTTCGATGACCACGATCGGCGCCGCGCGCTTGTCCGCATATCGAAGCTGGGCTCTCATGCCGCCCTCGCCGAGATAAAGCTCGGCGCGAATCCCGCTGGCGCGCAATTCACTGACCATAGCCTGGGAGCGCAGCAACTGATCGCGGTCGAGTACCAGCACAACGACCGGTCCCGTGATGGACTTACCAGATAGGAGTCCCCGGGCCTCGAGCGCGGCGGCCAATCGCGACACACCGATCGACACACCGGTCGCCGGCACTTTCTTGCCCAAGAAGCGCTCGACCAGATCATCATAGCGGCCGCCCCCACCGACCGAGCCGAAGCGAACGGGCCGCCCATCTTCTCCGCTGATCTCGAACGTCAATTCCGCCTCGAATACCGGACCGGTGTAATAGGCAAGACCGCGGACCACCGATGGATCGATGCATACGCGGTCGACCAAAAAGCCAGCAGCGGCCAAGGCGGCGTCGATCTCCAACAATTCGGCGACGCCTTCTTCGCCGGCAGCGCTGCCCTTAACCAGTTGCGCCAAGGAAGCGCAGACACCGCCGCGATCCGATCCGCCTGCGCCGAGAAATCCCAAAACGCGGTCGATGTCCTTGGTCGCCAATCCGGCGCCGTCGGTGAAATCGCCGGATTCGTCCTTGCGTCCCTTGCCCAGCAGTTGGGCGACGCCAGCCGTTCCCAACCTGTCGAGTTTGTCCATGGCGCGCAATACGCCGAGACGACGTGCCTCGCCAGCTGAGCCGCTGGGCACGCCAATCAATTCAAGAATGCCGTTGAGAACCTTGCGGTTGTTGACCTTAACAACGTACTCGCCATGCGCCAAACCCAGCGCCGCCAGCGCGTCCGCAAGGAGCATGCAAAATTCGGCATCCGCCGCCATCGACGAAGTGCCCACCGTGTCCGCGTCAAACTGAATGAATTCACGGAACCGTCCAGGACCGGGCTTCTCATCGCGGAACACCGGACCGGTTTGAAAGCGCCGGTACGGAAACGCCAGCCTCTCGTAATTTTCAGCGACATAACGCGCGAGCGGAGCCGTCAAATCATATCGCAAGACCAACCATTGATCGTCATCGTCCCGAAACGAAAAAACCCCTTCGTTAGGCCTGTCCTGGTCTGGCAGAAATTTACCCAGCGCGTCCGCAAATTCGATGCAAGGCGTTGTAAGCCGCTCAAAGCCATAGGACGCGTAGACGTCGGCGAGTTTCCCAACGAGCCGTTCGAAAAGGCCGAGCGTCTTCCCGCTGGAATCTTGAAATCCGCGGGGCAAACGCGCCTTGGGCCGATCATAAGGGCGGGTTGACTGATCCACCATTGTTAGGTTCCTGCGTGGGAGCAAGCAATCTAAGAGGCTGCCAAGCTTCTCCCCTCAGCGACCGCGCCCGAACGCTTGAGCGTTTGCCTAAACTTATCGAAGGTTTGAGTCGGTCCCTCAAAAATGAACTCTGCTCGATCAACAGCAATTCCGCTGGCACCAGCCGATTTAAGGAATTTGACGACACCATGCAGTCTGGCTTTGGCGCACAGCACGACGAGAAAGGCACGGCCGTCAGGCGTCGAGCCACCGACTGAGCTCGCTGAGCTCATGGTGCAGCCATACTTCCCGGTCAGTTGCGATTCTATGGCAGGCGCAGCCTCCAACCCAATCGCGAACCGCAGCAACAGCTGAGAAGTTGCTCGTATGCGAGCCTCGATCTGCTCGACGATCCGCTCCAATGCACCTATTGCCGTTGGGCTCCATAGGTCCCGGCGCAGTGAAGCAATGACGCAAGCTTCAGTTTGCAAAACAGTTCCGCCGGCTATCTCCTTCAGATGATTTTCTGCAAGCGTCGTCCCGGTTGAGGTGAGGTCAACCACGAAGTCGGCGACACCGGCGGCCGGCGCACCTTCCGTGGCTCCCGCCGATTCGACCAACGAATACTCGACTATGCCGCTTTCGGAAAAAAAGGCGCGAGTCAGTCGCATGAATTTTGTGGCAACGCGGAGGCTTTTCCCATGCCGCTGGTGAAACAGCATCGCCACTTCATCCAGATCGTTCATCGTTGAGACGTCGATCCACGATTGCGGGACCGCCACGACCAACCGGGCAGCGCCAAAGCCCAGCTTTGGCATCAACAAAAGCGACGCTGGCTGGCCTTCTCCGTATTCTCGATAAAGATCCTCGCCAGTAATTCCTGTGTGAGCGTCGCCTTGCTCCACCCTGCTCGGAATCTCCTCTGGGCGGAAATAGACAATTCCGACATCGTCCAGTCCGACGAAGCTGGAAACGTAATCACGATCGTTGCCGACGCGGCGGACATCAAAGCCGCAAGCACTCAGGAATTGTACCGTCTGCCCCTGTAAACGCCCCTTGCTTGGCAAGGCGACAATGAGCTTTCCCTCACGTGAACTCATGGCTTATGACCCCGGCGAACTGCCGCAGCATTTTCGCGCTTGGCATAGTCTTCAAGGGCGGAGAACGCTATGAGTTCATCATTCCGGTCATCAAGGCGTTTGATGCGCACTTGATTGTTCTTCAGTTCTTCTTCTCCTACGAAAACGACGTAGGGAATCTTTCGCTTGAGCGCATAGCTTAGAACGCTCCGCGCACGGCGCCCTGAGGTTTCCGTTTCTACGGTCCACCCTGCGTTGCGCAGAGCAACGCTGATGCGGATACATTCCTCTTGGCGAACATCTCCCGCGCTGACCACGATAGCTCGGGGTACGTTCGACTCGCGTGGATCCGCGGTCCGTAATCTACCCAGGGCTACCAGCAGCCGATCGAGGCCTATTGCAAATCCCACAGCTGGAACAGACAAATTTGCCCCAAGCGCTTCGAGCAGGTTGTCATAGCGTCCGCCGCCGCACACATGGCCAATCTGCTCGTAACCCTTGTCGAAAATCTCAAATACGAAACCGGTGTAGTATTCGAGACCTCGCCGCAATCCGACATTGAATTGCAGGGGCACCGGACTTTGCCGGTACATGCCGAACAACCGTAGCCTGTCTTCACATCGCTCCAGTATAGGATCTGCAGCCGCACTGCCAAACTTGCGAAAGTGCTCGCGAACCAAATAAAAAGCCTTCGGCGGCTCGGCGCGGATGTTGAGGAGGTCCAGAACCCCTTGCATGACTTCAGTCGAGATTGACTCCGGCTGTTGAGTCGCGCGGCCGATCAGCCGTTCGACGATCTCATCTGGACTGCGTCCGCCGACATGGCGCACATCAGCCAATGCCAGAACCTCCTTGACGAGATTCTCCGCGTGTTGGGGTCCGACGCGGGCAAGAAGCGAAGCCAGCTCGTTAAATTCGGTGGGTGCGTCTGAATTGTTTGCCTCCGCAGTGGCGGCCGCAGAAAGGAAGCGCTCCTCCTTTCGGTTGCGCAAGGCTAGCCGGTGCAAACGTACTTTCGCCCTTTCACCAATAGCGAGCTGACTGATGAATGCATCCAAGATGCCGAAGTCACCAATCTCGACAACCGGGCTTTCGAGGCCGGCGGCCTCCAGTCCCTCCAATGCAACCGAGAGGATCTCGGCGTCCGCGGCTTCGCGACTTTTGGCGCCGATCAGTTCCGCACCGGCCTGGTAGAATTGCCGGTAACGGCCTTCGCTTGTCGATTCGTACCGAAATGCGGGACCGAAATAGGAAAGCCGCGCTTCACGCTCAGGCGAGAGTTGTTCCTCGCCGGTCGAAGATTTCAGCTGTCGAAGATACGCGCGACAAGCTGGAATCGTGAGTTCAGGACGTAGACAGACTTCCCGGCCAGCTGGATCGGGGAAAATGTACATTCGCCGTCGAATGTCCTCGCCCGAGCGGTCGAGGAACGGCGAAGGCCGCTCAAGAATCGGCGGATCGATAGTGGCGTAGCCGTAGCGCTGCAGCGTAGCGTCAATGGCGTCGCGTGCACCACGCAACGCGACAATGTCGTCGCCAAAATAATCGCGCGTCCCGGAGATTTTCGGCTCTAATGCTTGCATAATTCGACTCGTAAACGTCGCGCAAGGCACTCACTTCCGAGCTGCGCCCAATAACAAACTTGGTGCGGTCGAGAGGAAACGCCCCTTCCCTCTCTAACATTTTGATTCAGCTGAATATTTTTTCCAGCATCTCGGAGCGCCTGTAGTGGTTTCTGTAGTGGTCAAGACTGCACACCGCGCACGAGGCACCCTTACCTTAATGTCCCGCTCCGCTCAACGCCGCATCCTCGGGGGTCCTCTTGCGCAGGTATGTGGAGATGTCCTCGCCCTCTCACGGCGAAAACAGGGGTTCGAGTCCCCTAGGGAGCGCCATCCAATAAAATCAATGGGTTATCACCAGGATTAGCGGCATTAGCGACGGTGTTTAGCGACAGGCTTTAAGGCGGATTGCACCACTGCTTCTCATAAGAGCGCGCTATGGGGCGCCCTACCCAGCACTTCCATAGCGGATCGAAAACGTCCGTGCCGCAAACTCGGAGCTTCAGCGTGTCATCCTTGAGTTTGTGGATGACGATAAGGGTTTTATGCTCCGTTCTAGGGTGGCCCGAAAAGTAGGCCACCTTCACAAGTGGACCAATGGACCTTCGCCAATGGGCAGCGTGTGGTCGGTAGACCCGAATCGATTATCGCTGACATCTCGCGGAGCGGCTTGGCTCAAACAGTTCAATTCAACAAAGCTTGAAGCGGCACGGACTATGTTGAGCGAACTGACATTGGTCTAAAGCCGGCGAGAACCGCGAGAACGTATCAACGATCGTCAATACGCGAAGCTTCTGTCCGGTCGCGAGTTGATCATGCACGAAGTCCATCGCCCTGGTCTCGTTCGGCCGGGTCGCATTGCGACGATCCTCGCACGGCGTAGCCTTCAGCCGGGTTCGGGTATTCCGTAATTGCAGGCCCAACTCGCGATAGATCCGCCGCGTCTTCTTCTGGTTGATCCGCCAACCGTCACGGCGTAGCAGGACGTGCACGGGCCGATAAGAGCGCAGCCGCCGCGATGGAAGTGGCATCTCAATTCATAGGCAGCGGTCGAAAATGGTAGAGTCGGAATGTGACGCGGTGGTTGTAGGTTGAACATATCTGTTGCCGCCCCTTTCGTCTGGCGGTGCCTTAGTGGATCAACCCTGACTCCGTTTCCACATCCCGCTCATCGAACCGCGACTTGCGGATTTCCCGCATCCGGCTCTCGGACAAGACATCACGCCTTCACCCACGGCACG
>Ga0070731_10003496_pt1 | contig 14168 bp, 14 predicted proteins | sample Coa_R1_2_FD_66448 | JGI IMG/M metagenome (GOLD analysis project Ga0070731, IMG submission 66448) | Surface soil microbial communities from Centralia Pennsylvania, which are recovering from an underground coalmine fire - Coalmine... | ecosystem: Environmental > Terrestrial > Soil > Unclassified ... | reverse complement strand
CTCACCTGTTTTCGTCACAGGCTTTCGAAATCGGCTGAAAGCCTTGCTGGTATTGAGTTGATTTCTGGAAATGGGTGTCCCGCCCTAAATTTAGGGCATGTTTATTCGACAAAAGAGGAATAAGTCAGGCAGCATAAGTGTTCAAATCATTTCTAAGCATAACGGCAAGTATTCGGTTGAAAAATCTGTTGGCAGTTCTGCGACCTCCGAAGGGATTGAAATTTTAATGCATCAAGCCAGACATGAATTGGGTAAAATACAAAAGCAGGCAAATTTATTCTCCTCGCAAGTCGATTCGAATATCGAAGGGTTTTTAAGGACTTTATCTAATTCCAATATTCAGGTAATAGGTCCCGAACTAGTTTTTGGGAAGATTTATGATGCTATTGGCTTTAATACCATCAGGGAAAGGTTATTTAGGCATTTGGTGATAGCCCGTTTGGCTTTCCCTCTAAGTAAGCTCAAGACAATTGAGTATCTGAATCGATTCCAGGGGGAAAAAATTAATATTAGCACAATCTATCGATTCCTGGATAAGTTGAGTCATGAACTTAAAGAAGAAGTACAGCAAATCGCCTATCGCCATACGCTGCATTTATTAAACAATGAGGTTAGTATTGTTTTCTATGATATGACGACGCTGTATTTTGAGACCAGCGACGAGGATGATTTACGTAAGACAGGTTTTTCTAAGGAAGGCAAACATCAGAATCCGCAGATATATCTTGGTCTACTGGTTAGCCTGGGAGGATACGCTATCGGATATCAGGTTTTTGAAGGGAACATATTTGAAGGGCATACCTTGATCCCATTCATTGAACAAATGAGCAAGAAGTTCAACTTGGGAAGGCCTATTGTGGTAGCCGACGCCGGGCTTTTATCACAAACTAATATAGCTGCCTTGGAACAGCATCACTATGAATACATTTTAGGAGCCAGGATCAGAACGGAAAGCGCTGCTGTTAAACAGCAAATATTATCGGCGCATCTACAGGATGGTGAACAGATGGTCATCAAAAAAGACAAGTACAAACTCATCGTAGCCTTTGCGACCACCAGGGCCGACAAAGATGCTCATAACAGAAAACGAGGATTACTACGACTGGAAAAACAGGTTAAATCAGGCAAACTAACCAAATCGCAAATCAATAATAAAGGGTACAATAAATATTTAAAAATGAAAGGAGAAGTGAGCGTAGAGATAGATTATCAAAAATATGAACAAGACGCTCAATGGGACGGATTGAAAGGTTACATCACGAATTGCAAGTTAAAGCCTGTGGAGGTTATTGAAAGCTACAAGCACTTGTGGCAAATCGAGAAAGCCTTCAGAATGTCCAAAACGGATTTAAGAATACGCCCCATTTATCATCGCCTGGCCGATAGAATTGAAGCTCATATCTGTATCTCATTTGCGGCCTATGCCATCTACAAAGATTTAGAAAGAGTGCTCCATAAAGAGAATTCTCCATTATCGGTAAAAAGAGCCGCCGAACAAACACAGAATATGTATCAAATCAGCGCGGTACTGCCGGAAGCTAAAACCAAAACCAATATTTTGCTCAATATGAATGAAGAACAAAGCGCTGTGATAAAAATAATGGCAAAATATTACTGAGGTGTCCCAAAGACGAAAACAGGCGCCGCGGACAGTCCTTGGTTGTCTGGGCAATAAGCGAAGGGAGAGAATGCGCGAGGAAAGTCGACGAATACCTGGTGGGAACATCCGTTTTGGAGAGCAAGGATGAAAACCTGATAGCTATATAAAATTCGCATTTACCGCCTTTCACCAAACCATTCAGGCCTGAATGGTTTTTTTATTTTTGATGTATTTAAAATATTGAAGACAAAAAATTGATAATCGCTAATTCCTTATCCACAGCCGACTGCTAACCAAGCTATTAACAAAATTCAAATCATATTGTTAATTTTATTATATTATCCAAATGTCAAAAATCATTAGACATTTCGTAAATTAGCATTGAAAAATCAATATTATAAATTTATATAATATTGATTGTTCAAACGACCACTCTGCCGGTGAAAAAAAGAAAAATGATCAATTCAGATCGGAATAAAAAAGGTACAACGGTCTAATTCACTTGTTCTGGAAGTGAATTGGTGCTGCACCTCTTTTATTACTAATTAAAACCAAAACAATGTTAAGAAAAATTTTTTTCTCACTGGCAGCAATTCTATTGTTTTTTTTGTGTTCCAATGCGCAAACTGATTCAGCCTCAAAAAAGAGCGACACGGTGGCAAAAACGCCTCCGCCGGTTGCAATTTCAGGATCTGTGGATGTTTATTACCGGTACAATTTTTCAGGCCCCCCAAATCAATTAACCAACAATTACACCAGCTTTACAAACTCCCAAAACTCTTTTGAATTGGGAATGGCTTCACTGCGGGCGGATCACAGTTTTGGCAAAGTCAGCGCAACTGCGGACCTGGGCTTTGGAAGAAGGGCCGAAGAGTTCTCCTACAATGATGCGGCACATCCAACGCTTTTTGCAGTTAAGCAACTCTTTGTTGCATACCAGGTATCGGACAAGGTAAAGCTCACGATGGGAAAATGGGGAACTCATATTGGTTATGAAGTGCTTGATGCTTTTGGTAATCGAAATTATAGTATGGACTATATGTTTTCATTCGGGCCATTCTTTCACACTGGATTAAAAGCTGACGTAACATTGAGCGGAACGACCGCTTTTATGGTGGGCGTCGCCAATCCAACTGATTTTTCAACGACAAGTTCTTCCACCAAGGTCCTGATTGCTCAATTTAGCACGGGAACCAAGGATGGAAAATTGAAGGCTTATCTCAACTACCAGGGGTATTCCGGGGTAAGCCAGGATACAAGCATTGCGCCAGGGTATACCCTGTTCAAAAGCTTGAATCAGGTTGACTTAGTCGTCAATGCGACAATCACAGGTCAAGTCGGTATCGGGCTAAATGGAACCCTGCAGACGGTTAATTCTTCAACGCTCGGTAAAACTGCGAATTGGGGCGGAATTGCTGCCTACCTGAACTACGATCCGACTTCAACCTTTGGCATGACTCTTCGTGCAGAATATTTCTTTGATAAAGATGGTATCAAAATAAACCCAGTTGATTTGGGTCCCGAAACTCCGGGTTTAAATGTATTCGACCTGACTCTCTCGGGCATTTGCAAAGTATCGGGAAATCTATCGATAATTCCTGAGTTGAGGCTTGATGACGGATCAAAACAGTTTTTTTATAAATCAGACGGCACAACAACCAAATCGACGGTCAGCGCTTTCCTGGCCGCAGTATATAAATTTTAAAAAAGTTTAGGCAGCGCAAACCAATTTTAAAACCAAAAAAATCAACACATGCTTTTTACCAAATTAATCCCCGCAAGAACGAACGGACTAATTTCTCCTCCAATTAAAATGACCAGAGGCGAAAAATGGCGATTCTGGTTTAGCATGTTCGGAGGTAAGCTTATAGGATTGTTCTTGGTGCTTCTCGCCATGGGCTTTTTACCTGCCATTATTGGAACCCCCGCGCACGCGCAGGGCACACCGGCATATTCTGCGCACGAAACCGCGAATATGAGTGCTGTAAATACTGTTTGGACATTGGTGGCAGCCTTCCTGGTTTTTGGCATGCAGCCTGGATTTGTCATGCTGGAGGCCGGATTTGCCCGGTCAAAGGAGACCGTAAACGTCCTTATGGAGTGTATTTTCGACACTTGTTTGTGCGGATTGCTGTTCTGGGCTTTCGGGTACGCTTTCATGTTCAGTCATGGGAATGGCTTTATTGGTTACCATTGGTTTTTTCTGACGGGAGCAGATTCTGATGGCGGATTGGCGAGTGGCACATACTTGACAACCGGAGTGCCCGTCATAGCCCATTGGATATTCCAATTTGCATTTGCTGATACTTGCTCGACAGTTACGTCCGGCGCCATGATTGGCAGAACAGGATTTCGTGGCGATATTTTATACAGTATAGGCGTTACCGGCTTCATATATCCAATAATTGGTCACTGGGCATGGGGTCCTGACGGATGGTTGGCAAATATGGGAACAGCAGGAAATTTCCTTCCTTCTCTTGGCCAGGGGTTTCGTGATTTTGCGGGCTCAACGGTTGTTCATACAATCGGAGGCATGGTCTCGCTTGCAGGTGCCATTGTTCTCGGGCCACGACTGGGCAGAGTATTCAAAAGAGATGGCGGAGGGCCGATGGCACCTCATAATTTGACTATCGCCGCGGTAGGTGGCTTCATTTTATGGTTTGGATGGTATGGATTTAATCCCGGAAGTACGCTCTCTGCAATGGATGCGCAGGGTATCGGTCGCATTGCGACCAATACAACGCTTGCGGCCTGTGCTGCCGGAATGTCCGCTATGCTCGTAGGATTATGGACGGGTCCTACCAAGGGCAAATTCGACCTCGGTATTACTACCAACGGATTTTTGGCGGGCCTTGTCGCAATCACTTGTCCGTGCTATTGGGTAGATCCTGCCGGCGCAATTTGCCTGGGTCTGGTGGCCGGCGTGGTCGTCGCTTACGGTCTTTACCTCCTGGAATACCTGCGAATAGATGATCCAATTGGCGCTGTTCCTGTTCATGGTTTCGCCGGCATGTGGGGCACATGGTCGCTCGGACTATTTGCAGCAGGAAAATATGGAGCTCCTGGTGCGACGGGAGCGGATAATTCAAGCCCCGTCGCAGGTCTTTTTTATGGAGGAGGGACTTCAGTGCTAAAAGCCCAGATAATCGGAAATCTCACCATAACAGCGGCAACATTTGCCGTAGCGTTCGTTATGATGTGGGCTATACGTCAGTTACCCCATCCTTGGAATTTGCGTGTAGAAGGTCCTGGTGAAGTAGGTGCTGGCGGACTTGATGCTTGGGAGCACGGAACTTCTGCCTACCCAAGCCAGGATGAATATGAAATTCCTGCGCTCAGTTCGACAAAGGTCCACGGCGATAAAGTTTCCGGTATTGTCTCTTAAATAAAAACTGCTGGAATATTTTAAATAAAAAAGTTGTGCCGCTATAGCGACACAACTTTTTTTTAATCTTTTTTGAATCTATGCGAGCCTTTTTCTTCCCAACAGGGAAACAAAAAGAACCATTAACACAGAAAAGAAAAGAATCTTGGGAAGTACGGCCGATGAATAGAGGCTATACACTCCCGCTGCGATAGCTATGATCAGAAACAGAGGCGCGAACTTTAACATATGCTTTTATTGATTTTGGGTGAATGGTTAAATAATTGGCTCGCAAGTTAGATGCATCTGGTTAATTATCAAAAAGTTGGGTATGGTTCAAACGAATTAATATAATTTTATATATATATATTTTTTTGCTTTCGAGCCGAATTATCTGTTGAAAAAACAAAAAATGTTGAACCCCGTTTTCTCAGGCATTTAAGTTTTCTGGTTTCTAATCAGCGAACCGTCAATTTTTATCTGAAAAAAAAATTTTGAAAAAATCAAAAAAAATTACTTTACTGGGCAAAATCACCACATGATTCGACTATCAGTCAAAATTTTAAAGGCCGTTCGTCTCAAATTGTTTCTGGCTTGCACTGCTGTACCTGTCACAACTACATTAATTGCGCAGGAAATTATTCCATTGGCCAGCACGCCTGGAATTTCCATTCGCGGTTTGAGTGTTTTAAATGATAGCGTGATTTGGGTCAGCGGTAGTTCCGGAACAGTAGGCATTTCGACTAACGGCGGGAATAGCTTTCGATGGATAAAAGTTCCGGGATTTGAAAACCGAGATTTTCGGGACATCGAAGGTTTTGACTCGAATGTTGCAATTATTATGGGAGTCGCTTATCCGGCAATAATTCTAAAGACAATCGATGGCGGATTGCAGTGGAAAACTGTTTTTATTGATTCTACTAAAGGCATGTTCTTGGATGCAATGGATTTTTCAGGATCGCTTGGCGCTGTAATTGGCGATCCTGTGGGAGGTCGCATTTTTATTTCGACATCGAAAAATTCCGGTGACAGTTGGGCAGCTTCACCCATTTCGAGAAATGTTGCGATATCTGACGGTGAGGCGTTCTTTGCTTCGAGCGGCACAAACATCAGGATCTGGCGCGATAGTGTACTTCTTTTTGCATCAGGGGGGAAAAAATCGTCATTTTTTCTATCATCGAAAATGGCATATCGGCTACCTATGCAGCAAGGCAGGGAATCGACTGGCGCAAATTCCCTAGCAATTTTTCCTCAAAGAAATGCAACCAAAGGAATTGTCGTAGGCGGCGATTTTGCCAATGACACCTCTAATTTCGGGAATTGTGTCCTTCTTACGCTTTCACCTTTTTCAATGTCTAAGCCGGAAACGCCTCCGCATGGATACAGGAGTGCTGTTGATTATATTTCGGCAGATACACTGATTTGCTGCGGTACCAGCGGAGTTGACGTGAGCATTGACGGAGGAAAAAACTGGCGATTAATCTCCAAAGAAAGTTTTCATGTTTGCCAGAAATCAAGAAACGGGAAAATGGTGGTTCTCGCCGGTAGTAAAGGACGAGTCGCAAAATTATCCTGGTGATTTTTTTTGTTCTGTTAAACCTTGAAACCGGAATAGAGTCCAAATACCGGCAAGAACCACAAAAATTAATTCTCACTCTATTCTACTGTGAAAACTTAAGGCAATTCAAGCTTTATGAAACTCGGCGAAGCACTCAATTTTGGGTGCTTTTTTTTATGGTACATTTTGGTCGGATAAATTAAAATTAACACTTTCCACAAGTTGTTAATAAGTAACTTTGTCAAGGATCAATCTCGAATCTCTAAATTTGAACAAACACCAAAGTAAATTGAAATGTTTCATTTTACTTTTTCAGAATACTAAAAAACAATCGAAATTTGACTGAGACTATTATTAATCTGGAAACCGTCAACCCTATTGAATTTTTTGGTACAAACAACGGCAAACTTGATATTCTCAAAAAGAAATTTCCACTTCTGAAAATACTGTCCCGGGGATCACAAATCAAGCTTAGCGGTTCGCCCGAACAGGTGGAAACCGCCAAGGAAAAAATAGATTTGTTAGTTCAGTATCTCGAACGCAATGGCCACGTGAGTGAAAATTATTTCGAGCAAATCTTGGGCGGGGACGATGCCGAAACAGTTGACCACTTTGTCGATAAGCATCCGAATGACATACTGGTGTTTGGACCAAATGGCAAAACCGTTCGGGCGAGAACCATTAATCAAAAACGAATGGTCAGTTCAACGGAAAGAAACGATATTGTCTTCGCCGTTGGTCCGGCAGGCACAGGCAAAACGTATACGGCGGTCGCCCTAGCGGTGAGGGCGTTGAAAAATAAAGTCGTCAAAAAAATCATATTGACCCGACCAGCCGTCGAGGCAGGCGAAAACCTGGGTTTTCTTCCTGGTGATCTCAAGGAAAAGATCGATCCATATTTGCGACCGCTATACGATGCTCTTGATGACATGATCCCCGCAGACAAGCTTGGGTATTATATGAGCACGCGAACGATAGAAATCGCACCATTGGCTTACATGCGAGGCCGGACTCTGGACAACGCATTTATTATTCTTGACGAAGCGCAAAACGCTACCGATTTGCAACTTAAAATGTTTCTTACCAGGATTGGCGCCAACGCCAAAGCCATCATAACTGGGGACCTGACGCAAATCGATCTGCCAAAAAATCAAAAAAGCGGTCTTGCAAAAGCATTATATATTCTCAAAAATATTGATGGTATTACCCATATTGAGCTTGACGAAGAGGATGTTGTGCGGCATAAGCTTGTAAAAGCCATCATCAAAGCATATGAACGCGACAAACAGGCCGAGAACGGCCTCATCGGAGATAAATAGATTTGCGCCGCAGGCGCCCTTATGACGATTTTTAATCAAATTCCCTTTATAAACTAACCCAGATGCCTGCAGAATTGTCTGCAGGCTTTTTTACATTTGCTGATGCAAATGTCATTCAATCTGAATCAATGAAAAGGCTTTTCATCATTCTGCTATTTGGCTGTGGCGTCGCTTGCAACAATGATTCGAACTTCAAAAAGGCAGAAGACGCGCAAGATGCCGGCAGGCAATTTATTCGAGCATCCCTCGATGGCAACTACGAAAAAGCAAGGTTTTACCTCTACGCAGATTCAACAAACCAATTCCTGTTGGACAGATGGAAGAAAAATTATGATAACCTGAATACCGATGAAAAAAACAAATACAGGGATGCCGAAATTGTTGTGCTGAATATTCATCCGTTGAATGATTCCGTTATAACCTATCAATATTATAATACCTATAAAAAAGATACAACGACGATCAAAATCTTACGCATCAGCCAGGAGTGGTTAGTTGATCTCAAGGAATTTATTAAATACTGATGATGATCGCACGTCACATCATACTGGCGGGAGTAGGCGGAGGTTTAGGCAGTATAGCACGCTTTCTCTGCCAGAAGTATGTATCAGCCTGGTACCCGCATCCTTTCCCTTTCGCTACATTTATGGTAAACCTGCTTGGATGCCTTCTTATTGGAGTATTTTATGGCCTCGCCGAAAAAGGCAACCTTCTGACACCTGAATGGCGACTTTTCCTCACGACCGGGATATGCGGGGGCTTCACGACTTTTTCTTCATTTGCTTACGAAAATGTATCGCTGCTACGCATGGGTGATCTTATGTACGTTGCCTTGTACGTTGCTGGCAGCGTCATATTAGGAATAGCTGCGACCTTTGGAGGAATAGCCTTGATCAAGATAATCTGATATATTTGCACGGCCTGTCAACGCTCCCACTGCCTCGAATCATTTTTCCGACCTTTTCAGTACGTTTGTATGACTAACAGGAAAGTATGACTACAATTTCTCACCCTTGGCATGGCGTCCCATTCGGCGAAAATGCTCCGCGCATCGTCAACGCGATCATAGAAATCCCACAGGGAGCCCGGGCCAAATATGAAATCGATAAGGCCAGCGGGTTGCTCAAACTAGACCGGGTCATTTATTCGTCGTTCTACTATCCGGTCAATTATGGGTTCATTCCTCAAACCTATGGTGATGACAAAGATCCCCTGGATATACTAGTCATCACGTCGCTGCCTGTCCAGCCGTTGTGCTTGATCGAGGCGAAAGTAATGGGCGTGATGCAGATGATCGACAGCGGAGACGCCGACGACAAGATTATTGCCGTCGCCGCAAAAGACCCAAGTGTTAATCATTACAACAATATCGAAGAATTACCGAAGCATTTCTTTGAAGAATTGAAACATTTTTTTGAAGAATATAAGAAATTGGAGAATAAAACAGTTGTCGTTGAAGAATTCGGGGATAAAACAACGGCATTAAAAATCATTGAAGAAGCAATTGCATGCTACAAATCCCAGTTTGCCAAAACTTAATCAGCCTGGGTCTAATATTTTCTGACAAATACCGACTCAATAACTAAATCATGTCTACACAGACCTTTGTCATTATCATAATAATTGGACTCGTTGCCGGCATGTTAAGCGGACTTGTCGGTGTAGGCGGTGGAATAATCATTGTTCCCGCCCTAGCCTTTTTCCTCGGATTTAGCCAGCATGAGGCCCAGGGCACCTCGTTAGGAATTTTGCTCCTTCCTGCCGGCATTTTCGCTGTTATCAACTACTATCGCCAGGGTTATATCGATCTGAAAGTCGTCCTGCTTTTGTTTTTTGGATTTCTCATTGGCGGGTATCTGGGAAGCAAATTATCCTTAAATCTTTCGGAGGCGATAGTTAAAAAAATATTCGCCATTATGCTTGTAGTTGTCGCGTGCAAAATGTTGTTTTTTGATAAGTAGTGATTATCGTTTCGTTAAAATGACCCTAACAATTTGTGAAATTTACCCCTCCCCGCATCCTAAGGGAAGAAATTAAGCTATTTTTCTCAGGTGAATTCCAATCTGATTAGACATATCAGTGACCAGCAGCTGCTGGATAATTTCCGCGAAGACCACAATAACAAGTGGATTGGCATCCTCCTCGAGCGTTATACTCTCTTATTATTTGGCGTGTGCCTGAAATATCTTAAAAATGAAGAAGAAGCAAAAGACGCCGTGCAACAGATATTTTACAAGGTGATTTTGGAAATCGAAAAATATCAGGTTCATTATTTTAAATCCTGGATTTATATGGTCACCAAAAACCATTGCTTGATGAACCTGAGAAAAAAACATGATAGTATTAGCATCGACATTGTCGAAAAAATGTTCGTTGAGAATAATGTGTCCGAGCAGACAGCGATCCAAGGCGACTATATTTCAAACGAAACCATCCACGAGGCGCTTCAGGAATTGCGAAAAGAGCAAAAACAGTGCTTAACTTTGTTCTATCTTGAAAAAAGATCATACCATGAAGTAGCCGATCGGACGGGATTTACATTATTGCAGGTAAAAAGTCATATACAAAACGGAAAGCGAAACCTTAAATTAATTTTGGAGAAAAAAATGAATCAGGGCAATGAGCAATGACCTTATTGACATATTATCCAATGACGACGAAAAAATCGACTATCAAAAACTGGTTGATTACTTGAATGGCGACCTGGGTGATGCAGAAAAGCACGAGATTGAAAGAATGATGACCAATAGCCAGATGATCAATGATGCAGTTGAGGGATTGCAACACCTTAGAAATAAAAAAAACCTGGGTATCTACGTCGAACAACTAAATAAAAATCTTCAGCATCACCTTGCGCAGAAAAGGCAACAAAGAAAAAGTAAACATCTTACCCAATATCCGTGGATCTATTTTACAATTGTGTTAATTCTTCTTCTTTGTGTCGTTGCCTTCGTTATTATCAGAAAATCAATGAACGGCGGAGGTTTCTGAGGGACTCCTGTCAATATATAGGGCAAATGAATTTGCTCCCTGATTCAAAATTCATTCTAACTTTGTATAGTTCTTTAAATTTTGTTGTTATGGGTACGCTACAAAACATTCAACAATGGAGCATCACCCATCATCCGCGTTGGCTCGTTATTCTGCGGGTGGCGCTGGGCGTCTGCCTCCTCGTAAAGGGAATCTTTTTTATGATGAATGCCGTTCTTCTCGAGCAATATTTAAGTGAGAGTGGCATCTCCAACAGCAGCCTGAATTGGCTTCCACTTGTTATTACATGGGCCCATCTGCTAGGAGGTTTTCTGCTCACCATCGGGCTTTTTACGCGAATCGCTTCTTTGATGCAGATCCCTATTCTGGTGGGAGCCGTCATATTTATGGTAAGTCGTCAGGGGATGTTTGGACGAGGCTCCGAATTGCCTTTTGCCTTTATAATCCTCATAATGCTTTTTTTCTTTTTGATTGAAGGGGGTGGTCCAATCTCGTTGGATACTTATTTCAAAAAGAATCGCAACACGAGACAGGAAATCTGGTAAACGACCTCTATTGATATTGTATATAAACCGGCTGAGGTTTCAAATGAAGAACTTCGGCCGGAGTCAGCATTCGGCTATTTTTTTCCCTGAAATCATTTTTATAGAATAATTTGAAGCCGGTAAACTGCACGGGTTCCTTATAGATAAATTCACGATAGGTTGTGAGTTTTTTTGACTGAGCTCCCCAGCCATCCATATCCATAACGATTTGCACTTCAGATCTGGTCTTTATATTCCTGTAGTTTGTTATCATCGCCTGCGTGAAACGATGGACCACTAGTATTTTCGGCGGCAGGTTATAGTCCCGGGTAAGTTTGGCAAGATAATCAGAAACGAAATTTATATCTGAAGCGTCCATCGTTCCGATAACAGTTCCAGGTTTTTTACCTGTTTTCATTGAAAATTCAGGATCTATTCCTAAGTGCACCTGAGGCATCTTAAGATATTTTTCGAGGAGTGGGACCTCAGTTTGAACATTGCTTTTTCCAACCTGAATGTCTAAAAAAACAATTGCGTTAATTTTTGAGGCCAGGCTCAGGACCGTATCAATCTGTTTAAATGGCATACGAAGCTTATATTTTCCGTCCTTTCCCGGACTACCCTGCGCGGTAACGGCAATATAGTGCAGCGCCGGTTGAACTTCCATCGAAGTGTCAGCCGCCTGCCATTTTTTTACCTCTGATTCCAACCTTTGTAACATCTCTGCTGGCGGAAAGGCGCCGAGCGCACCCATTTGTTTCGAATAGAGGTTTCCGTAATAAGCTACGATTCGTTTGAAAGGCAAAATGGCGCCTGCATGTGGGTAGCCCGTTTTTACAGGCCATCTTCCAGATGAATCGCCGTTCGCAATTTTAATGAGCTTTTTCTTGTATAAAGCAGTATCCAAGGCGTCTGGAATTTTCGCGGCAACGCCGTCATTCGAAGCGGAATCCCGAATAGTATCATTTGAGTCCGACTTCGCCTTTTTGACTTCAGAATATGCATTCCCGCAACCCGAAATTGCGGATGACGTTACATAAATCAGCGAAAATAAAATAATTGCATTGCCTGCGACAGCGGACCGAATGGAGGTATTCAAATTTGTTCTTTTTGTATGTTTGAGGAAGTCTTTCATAGGGGATGAATTAGATTACAAAAGTACAACCCGGAATCAACTATAAGAACGTCAAAACAAGCCTTTTATTTCAATAGATTATTTATTTTCCAACAACTGTTGATAAGTCCCGCTAGTCAAATTAGCGGCAGTATTTTAGTGTCCACATCAAATTCTTCATCGCATTGTTCGCCAGCAATAACAACGAAGAGAAAGCCAAGCTTCAATTTTTTATGGAATTCATTAAAATCTCACTTTCTAAAATAAATCAGGTATGATTTCTTTATCGCATCTGTTTGTAGGCATTAATCAATCCATTTGTCGAAGAATCGTGTGATGAGACGACAGTACTATCTTCTAACTGCGGAAGAATCTTATTGGCAAGCTGCTTTCCCAGCTCAACGCCCCATTGATCAAAAGAATATATATTCCAAATCACGCCTTGAATAAATATTTTGTGTTCATACAATGCTATAAGCTTGCCCAGGCTAAAGGGCGTGATTTTCTTAATTAGAAACGAATTCGTAGGCCGGTTTCCGGTGAACGTCTTAAATGGAATGAGTTCCGGCGATACGCCTTCTGCTGCAAGTTCGTCCGGAGATTTACCATTCATTAGCGCTTCGGTCTGGGCAAAAAAATTCGACAGAAGTTTTTCATGGTGGTCGCCAATTGGATTGTGACTTATAGCCGGAGCGATAAAATCGCAGGGGATCAATACTGTTCCCTGATGAATGAGTTGATAAAATGCATGCTGCCCATTCGTCCCCGATTCTCCCCAGATAACCGGTCCGGTTGAGTAAGTAACAGCATGACCGAGCCTGTCTGTGCTTTTCCCGTTGCTTTCCATATTACCCTGCTGGAAATACGTTGCGAAAAGATGTAAATATTGATCATAAGGTAGAATGGCCTCAGTTTGGGAGCCAAAAAAACTGGTATACCAAAGCCCGAGAAGCGCCATGATAACCGGAATGTTCTTGTCAAGCGGTGAGCTATGAAAGTGCTTGTCCGTTTCATGCGCACCCCGCAATAAAGACTCGAAATTCTGAAATCCGATTGTCAATGCGATCGAAAGGCCGATCGCGCTCCAAAGGGAATAGCGACCACCTACCCAATCCCAAAATTCAAACATATTTTCCTTGTCGATGCCGAACGCCACGACTTCCTTTTCATTAGTCGACAGCGCCACAAAATGACGGGCAATATGGTCCGGGTTATTGGCGAAGCGCAAGAACCAGTCACGGGCTGTCCGCGCATTTGTCATTGTCTCCTGAGTCGTAAAAGTTTTGGATGCGATCAGAAAAATCGTCTCATCAGGTGTGATTTTTTTGAAGGTCTCGGCGATCTGTGTCCCATCAACGTTGGATACAAAATGCGTTTCTATTCCGGCGATCCAGTATGGGCGAAGAGCTTCAGTCACCATTGACGGGCCTAAATCACTGCCTCCTATGCCAATATTAACCACATATCGAATTTTTTTTCCGGTATAACCACGCCATTCGCCAGAATGAATCCTATCACAAAAAATTCGCATGTGCTCCAAAACACCGATAACTTCGGGCATAACATCCCGGCCGTCAGAATAAATGGGATTACCGGCAAAATTTCTCAAGGCGATGTGCAAAACAGATCGGCCCTCTGTCCTGTTTATTTTTTCTCCGTTGAACATGGCTTCAATCCCTTCCCTGACCCGGCATTCGT